>ERZ507027.895-NODE-895-length-20036-cov-3.473250_pt1 | contig 20036 bp, 17 predicted proteins | sample MGYA00513163_ERZ507027 | MGnify/ENA metagenome assembly ERZ507027
CGTGTGCTCTTCCGATCTGCACCCAGTCCAAACGCATCTACGTGAAGCTGGACATCCACAAACGTCAAGAGCTCATCGACCTCGTAGAAAGCTTCGAACCCGAGGGACGATAAAAGCAGGCACGATTCTGAACGCAGTGCGTTCAGAATCGAGATAAACTGCAGGGCGCGTGCCCCTTCTATCGCTCCAGCAGCTGCTCCATGGTGCAACGCAAGGCACGGGACAGGCGGTAGAGGGCTATGCCCTGGGCCTTGTTGATGTCCTTCTGTCGCTGCTCGTATAGCTGGATGGAGCGGACGCCCACCCCCGATGCCTTTGCTAGCTGCGATTGAGAAAGACCTGCCGCCTCGCGCAGAGTTCGCAGGTTGGTGGCCTTCGCGCGCTCGGTGCGCATCTCGTCGAAGATGGCGACAAACTTGCTTTCAGGTGCCTCGTGCAGCGGCCAATACATGGAGCGAATCTCGTCGTAGGTGGCGGTCGCGAAGATGGACCGGTAGGAGCAACCCGTGACCATCTGGTAATGCGCAAGCACCCACCCGACCCAGAAGTCCGGTGTCCGGTCATAGCGAAGACACGGCGCGGGCACTTTATCGCACGGGAGCAGGGGCACCATAATGCGCAGCAAGTCATAGGACGACTTGCCCGCCACGTACACCGGATTCTGCTTTTCAAACTCCTCGGCCAAACCTGACGCCATGAACGCCTGGGCCACCTGCTCGCCCGTGCACCCGGCCAAGTTCACCCCGATATCGAAAACGAATGCCAGCACTTCTTGCAGATCGTGAGCATAAGGCGAAGGCGGCAGCTCGACGACGGCGTATCGATACTCCCCCATGGCCTACCCCTCCCTCATCAAGTCGAGCATGTACACATCGTTGGGGTCAAAGGGCTCCTTGTGCAGAATGCGGTCGAAGTCCTGGCGCGCCTTCTCATCTCGCCTCATGCGCTTCTCATGCCAGAGCGATGCTGACGCGGGCTCGGCTCCTACGAACCTGAGCGCCCCGAAGGCTGCCTCACTCACCGCAACCACCTGACGCCCCAGCCCACCAAGCTTCATCGCGCGCTCAAGCTGTGCGAGACTGATGCGATTCTCCAGAAAAGCCCGGGCAAAAGAAAAGTAGGAATCGTCAGCACGGTAGCCCACGACCACGTCCGCTTCGCCCAACTCCGACGGGTATCGGGCCGCCACGTAGGACTTAGCGGCCTCCATAAGACTCGTCGGAACGTCGAACTGTCGATTGGCGAAAAGCACCGCGAGCCATTCGATGGTACCGTAAGGCTCGGCGTCCAGATCTACCACGCGCAAGCCCGCGAGCTCAAGGTCGTAGGCGTTCGCAAACCCATCCTTTGCCTTCGGGCAGGCCCATTCGCAGGCAAGCTCAAACGACTCCGTGCAATAGAAGCCCAAACCGTAGTCGTTGTAGGGATTGCCCACGCCAAAAAGGGGGCGCTTCACTCGAATTGGCGACCCATGGTACAAGCGCAGCACTTCGCTCATAGTAGCCATCCTATCTATATCGCTATAGTGATATAGATACTAGCACGAAAACATAGCCAGATCAATTTCCCCATTGTCTGCGAAGGTTGGAAAATGTGCTTTTTTGGATGAGGGTCTGACCTGGTATTATTCGAGTTTTACCAGGTCAGATAGGGCGTTTTTAGAATTCGAAAAAGCACATTTTCCAAGTCAATCGACCCACCATGACACCTTTTCCAAATCGCGATCCAGATAAGCACATTTTCCAGATTCCCCGGAGAAGGGAGTCAGTCTCGCATGCGTTCGCGAGAAAGGTGCCCTACTCCGTGACGCGTTTGCGGTCGGGGTTGAGCAGGGCGCCGGCGAGGGTGGCCATGGCGGAGATGCCGCCGGCGATGCGCAGCCACAGCGCCGTGCTCTGGCAGGCCATGTCGGCGCTCTTGCAGACGCCGATGGAAAGCGGCGTGTCGAAGGTGAGCAGCACGATGGCGAGCGATAGCAGCACCAAGGCCACGGTCATGGGCCGCTTCGTCACAAGCGCCACCACCGCCACAACGGCCAGAATAAGAGCAAGCAGCAGTTCGACCTTCGCCGTATAAGTGCAGCGCATGGGCACCATATTCCCATTCGTCAGCTCAAGCATTCCCGCGCACACCGGCGCCCACAAAAGCACGGCTCCGCACACCACGGCGGCACAGACGAGCGCCGCAATCGGCGCCAACAAAGACAGGTTCTTCATGAGTTCCCCTTTCAAGCGATGACGGCGATGTCCTTGGGACTCGCCAATCCTTCAATCGTATTCAGCAGCGCCAGCGACGGCGCATCCACCACGTGCACTTGGCCGCCGATGCTGTTGCCAACCAGCAGCGTCTTCGCGTCGGGAGCAAGTACGAGCGTATCGATGCCCACGCCCAAAGACAGACGCCCCGTCTCGTTCCAGTCGGCGTCGAAGGCCACCAACTCCCCATCGTCGCGGGCGATGGCCCACACCGCCGAGCCGTCAGAGGCCTGAGCCACGCCGGCGACAGACTGGCCCACCGGCACCTCCTGCACGCGTTTGCCCGAGGAGCGGTCGAGCACATACAGGTCGCTCACCTGCTGCTCGCCCTCCCCTCCCACGCCGGCCAGAAGCAGCTGCGCTCCGTCGGCGGACACGAGGATCTGCCGCGGGCCCACCACGCCGTCGAAGGCCTCGATTTCCTCACCCGTTGCCAAATCGACGCGGGCCACGTCGAAGGTGCCATAGTTCGCGCAGTACAGCAAATTTCCCTCGGGAGCCAGCGCCAGCGCCACCGTGCGGCGCCCCGTACCGGGGTCGATGCGGCAGCAGTCGGGAGGATCGGTCCGGTTATGGTAGCCGGAAGCGCTGAGCTTCACCGTTTTGACCAGGGACTTCAGCTGCGCATCAACGAGGTGGATGCTCGATGCGAAATAATCCCCCACATAGAGAATGCCCTGCGCCCCGTCATAGCATAGCCCGAGCGGCTGCTTGCCCACGGTGATCGACGTCACCTGCGACGGATCGGCGATGTTTACCGCCGTCACCTCGCCGCCGCCGGAACTACCGACGTACACCCAGCCGTCGGCCACCAGGGCTGTGGCGGGGTTCTGGCCGGCGGCTATGCGCTGCAGGATCTCACCCGTTGCGGGATCCGCAACCGCAAGCGTGTTGTTCGCGTATTCCGCCACGCACAGCAAGCCCGGAGAAAGCGCCGCAGAGGGCGCTGCCGGAGCGCTTTCCGAAGTTGGGGGCATCTCGTCCTTGCCGCCCTCGCCGGAATTCAAGCCTTCGCCTTCATTCGCAGCAGGGGCCGTCTGCCCCGCGTCCGAACCAGCGCATCCCGGCAGAACCCCCAGCAGCACCGATCCTGCAGCTAACCCGGCGAGAGAGGCAAACGCCCTTCTCGTAAGCATGCGGTCGCTCGATGCCGTACATTCCGAACAGCCACTGCCCGCAAGGTTCGCATCGTCACAGCCCATGCGTCGCGCATTTTGGCCACACGTCAGCATGAGGCCACCTCCTCGCGACGCGCAAGCCTCCCCTCTTCCAAAACGTACACCTCATCGGCCTGGCGGGCGTAGGCTTCGTCGTGCGTGACAACGACCACCGAGCGGTCGCCTGCGGCCACAAACGCACGGAACCGGTCGAACACCTCGTCGGACCAGTCGGCATCCAAATCATTGGTGGGCTCATCGGCCAACAACAAATCGTGCTGGGCCAAAAGAACGCGGGCCAGCACCAAGCGCCGCTTTTGCCCCACGGAAAGCTCGGCAGGCAGATGATCGGCCCGGTCGGTCAGGCCCACCTCCTCGAGCATGGTCTCGATGGCCGCCCCGTCAACCGACTGCCCGGCGGCCCGCAGCGCCATCACCATATTCTCTCGCGCCGTCAGCGCCGGGAACAGGTACGGGCTTTGGAAGACGAAGCCGATGCCACGGCGGTGCACGGCGTCGATCTCGGCGGCCGAGGCCCGCGCCAGATCGGTGCCGTGGTAGAGCACCGACCCCTCGTCGGCTCGCAGCAAACCGCCCATCACGTTGAGCAGCGTCGACTTCCCCTTGCCCGAAACGCCCGTCACCGCCACAATGCGGCCCGGTGCCACAGCCAGCGACACGCCGTCCAGCGGACGCACGGGAGGCACGCTGCGAAACTCCTTCACCACGCCCTTCAGCTCGATCAACGGCTCCATCACATATCCCCCCTCGTCAACGTCTCCTGCGGGTCGCGCCGCAGCATCTGAACGACCGGCTGCACCAGCGCCACGGCAGTCAGCGCCACGGCAAACAGCAACCCCACGGCCACAGCTGCCCCATAGGCACTCGCAGGCACCGCCGCCCCGGGCATGTTGAATTCGCTATGGAAGGTGCCGACCACCGAGCCGGCCACCAAGCAGGCGACCACCACCGCGACCACAGCCGCCACCAGCGTGACCAGCCCGATCTCGCAGGCGAAGCACCCCACGACCCGGCCCCGGCTCATACCGAAGGTGCGCAAAAGCCCCAGCTCGCGCATGCGGCTGGCCGCCAGGGCCGAGAAGCGCCCGGCCAGGGCCAAAGCCGCCAGAATAACGAGCACGATGAGAAACGCCACGGCGATGGCCTCCACCACGGCGAGCTGAGATGACGCCCCCGAAACCATGTCCGCCGTGCGCACGGCCACCGACCCGGGCACCGCATCCACGAGCGCCTGGCACAGCGCGTCGATATCGCTTCCGTCGGCCGCCTTCACCATGAGGCAGGAAACGGCGTCGAAGGGATCGGCGTCGCCCCATACACTTTCCAAATAGGGACTCGCCGCCGCGATGGTGCGTGCCGCGTCAATGTCCATGAAGATGGTCTCGTCCACGCTGGTGCCCGTCGGCGCCAAGGTGCCGGCCACGTGGAAGACCGAACCCAAAATGGAAGCCTGCCCGCCCTCGATGGCCGGAGCCGCCGAGCCGAGCAGAATGCCGTCATCCCCAAGGCCGAAGTCGTCAACCTCAGCCGAAGCACCAGCATCCCCGGCGCCTTCTACGCCGCCAACGATCCAGGGCGCCAGCACGAAGTCCGTCGTCGCATCGATGCCCACCACGCGGGTGACCCCCACCACCGAGCAGCAGCTCTGATCCACCGTCTGGGTGAAGAACTGCGGCGTGGAAGCGGCCACACCCTCGGTGGCGGCCACGGCTTCTGCGGCCGATGCCGGCAGATACACGTTCACCGGCTCGGCGCAGAAGAGCACCTCCGAGGCATTGCCCGAGGCGCCGGCCGGCAACACCATGATATCGGCCCCCAGCCGTTCCCGGGACAGGCGCACGCCGTCTTCCAGCGACGTCACCACAATCATCGAGGCGGTCAGCGCGAGCACGGCCATAAACGCAATAAACGCCGTGAGCACAGAAGAGCCCAGCCGGCGCGTGATATTTCTCCATGCCAGGTAGAACACGAAGACAACCTCCCTTGTGTTGAGAGGAGGTGCCCAGGGAAATAAGGGAGGGTGGAATTCCCCGCGCACCTCCATCGAGAAGGGCGCCCGACCACAGCCGGGCGCCACCGGAATATCGCGAAAGCTCAGTCGCTATGCCTGCTCGGCGCCGGCATCGAACAGACCCGGCGCGGCGTCGATATCAGCGAAGACACTCGCGTCGATATCCTTGTCCAACGCCACCTTCAAGTTCGGTTTGGTCTCCGACTGGTCCTTGACATCCGTGCCCTCGGGCAGCTTGTCCATCTCATCCAAGGTGAGATTCGCGCTCGGGCAGGACATAACGCAGACCGGCATCTCTCCGCGAGCCTGACGATTGGCGCACCCGTCGCACTTGTAGGTCGTGGACGTCGCCTCATCGTAGGAAGGCGCATGGAAGGGGCAGGCCTCGATGCAGGTCTTGCACCCGATGCACTTATCGTGATCCTGCACCACCAGACCGTTGTCCATCTTCTGATAGGCACCCACGGGGCAGTTCGCCACACAGGCCGGCTCGTCGCAGTGGTTGCAAGCCATGGACACGAAGGCATGGCCGCCAGGTGCCGCAGCGTTAATCTGGCGCACGCGGCGAATGAACACGCCAGGCGTCAGCACTTTCTCAGTGGCGCAAGCTACCTGGCAGCTCTTGCACCCATAGCAATCAGCAGAGTTGACATAGAATCCCTGAGTCATGGTTTACGCCCCCTTCTTCACTTCAACAAGCGTGGAATTGCAGCAGTGGATGGTACCGAGGGTGGGCCACTTATTGCTCGTCACATTACTCGACGAGGACGCCGTGGTATCCTCCCAGCCGTTCTCCAGCACGACAACGCCCTTCTTGAGGTGGTCGGTCACTCGCGCGAGGCCCGTATGCTCGCCGCGATCATTGAAGGCCGTCACCTCGTCGCCCTCGGCGATGCCACGATCGGCAGCGTCCTCGGTGTTGATGTAGATGTTCGGCTTGTGGCCGTCCATGCACAGCATGGTCTCGAGGTTCTTGAACGTCGTGTGCACCTGGCTGCGGGTCTTGCGCTGAACCGAGGCCAGCGGGTATTTCTTGGCGAGCTCGCTATCGGCGTTCAGCGGATGCTCCTCAGGACGCTGGTGGCACGCGATCGCCGGGTAGCCCTCGTCGACCCACGCCTGAACCCACAGGTGAGCCTTCTTGGTGGGAGTGAGGAACTCGCCATCCTTGTAGGCGATGTAATCGGGGTTCAGATCCCAAGCGTTGATGCCCTTCTTCTCGGCGAGCTCCTCGTAGGTGATGCCGGCCGGCTCGAGCACGCGGCCGATGTACACCGACGGATCCTCGTTGAAGTACTGCTCCAGGCCGAAGCGCTTGGCGACTTCGCGGGTAATCTCCAGGTCAGTCTTGCACTCGCCCGGCGGGGTCACGCCGGCCTCGCTGATGGAGATGACAGCCGAGCGCACGGAATGCGTGACGTTCGGAGTCTCGAACAGCGCCGTCACGGGAAGCACCAGGTCGGCGTACATGGCGCTCGCGTTCAGGAACATGTCTACCTTCACGACGAACGGAATGTGCTTCATGCCCTCCTTCACGCTGTTCGTGTTCGGCCACTGGGCCACGGGATTGCCCTGGGCGATCCACATGAAGTTGATCTTGGTGGGCTTGTCCTGGCAGATCCACTCACCGAAGCACGGCACGGGAATGGACTCGTTCTTAACAGCATCGGGGTTGGCCTCATAGGCAGAGCCGCCGGGCACCAGGGTGGTGGAGCCGCAGGCGTCGTACACGCCGTCGCCGCGATGGCCGATATGACCGCAGAACAGGGCCAGATACACCTGGGTAGCCGTAGCGTAAGCAGCATTCTCGGTGCGCTGGTAGCCGCCCATGTTCTGGATGATCATGGCATGCTCGGCGTTAGCGTAATCGCGGGCGATGCGAGCGATGTCGTCGTAGGAGCAGCCGGACTCGGCCTCGACGGCCTCCTTGCCCCACTTGTCGGCCTCGGCCTTGATGAGATCGTAGATGGTCACGTAGTCGTTGGCGATCTCGGTGCCTTCCACGGACAGCAGCGGCGTCGCGCCAGCGGCATCGTGGGCGACAATCGTCTTGGTCGCCGGATCGTACACCTGATACGTGGTGTCGTCAGCCGGGTCAGCGAAGGCCGGCGCGTTAGTCTTCTTGTCAATGAGGCAAGGCGCCGTGGTGTGGGCGATGATGTACTCCTCATCGGTCAGACCCTCGTCGATGACCACCTTCAGCATGGCGAGCGCCACAGCCGAGTCGGTGCCGGGCCAAGGCTGGATCCACTCCTGGGACTTGTCGGCAGTCTCGGAGAGGAACGGATCGATGGTGCACAGGGTGCCACCATTGTCCATCATCTCCTGGAAGCGGCCGAAATAGCCCGTCATCGAGATGACCGGGTTGTTACCCCAGGCAATGATGTAGTTGGAGTTGGCGATCTCGTTGCGGACCAGCTGCATGCGCTGGCCGAGAACCGGCGCCAGGCCCGAGTCGATGCCGGCGCAGCACATATTGCCGGACGTGGACGTGCCACCGCCGAGCCAACCGACAAATGTGGAGAACGCACCGGTCAGGGCGCTGAAGTTGCCCGAACCGCCCTGGGACATGATGGACTTGGGACCGCCATTGTCCAGTGCGTACTGCAGCTTCTCCTGAATGAGATCGAACGCCTCGTCCCAGGTAATCTCCTCGAAGTCGCCGGATCCCTTCTCGCCCACGAGCTTCAAAGGCTTGGTCAGGCGCTTATCGGAGTTGCACATTTCCACGCGGGCGAAGCCGCGGGCGCAAGCGGGGCTCTCGTTCACCTCGCCGCTCTCCACTTTCACGAGCTTGCCGTCGCGCACATAACCCTTCAGCAGGTGGTGCTGGCACTCCGGCGAGCAGCAACCGTAGACGAGCTGGCAGTCGGCGAACTCGTCCTCGCCGGTGAAGGCCAGACCCTCCCCCTCGTCCTTGGCCGGCGCCTCGTCGGTGGCCGCCGGGGCGCATCCGGCCAGGCCCACAGCAGCCGTAGCCGCGGCAGCGCCCACGAAGGCGCGACGGGTGAGCTTGGCGTCAATGGCGCGTTCGCTGTTCTTCGTCATAGAACTCTCCTCCCTCAGATAGGATTTTCTCGCAAGCTGCGGCGAAAAGACGTTTGAACCCCCGCTCTCGGCGGATCTCCTACCGCCTTGCTGTCGCATCGGGCGGCCCTCCTCGGCCGAAACCCTCGCACTCGCTGGCTATTATTCTGCCGTTGACTCAACGTCACTTCAATGGCGGCCAGCGGAACTTTTCATTAAGACTTCGGGGCAAATATTAAAAAAGAATTACCTTCCCCACCGAAGTCTCCTGCATGCAGCTCCATCGGGCATAATATGAAGATTGACGAGGAGGGGACACCATGTCGACCGATCACCCGGGGCGCCCGTTCCGCTATGGCATACGCTTCAAGATCGCCGTTTCCATCGGCGTCATTATGATTGCGCTCATGGCCGTTGACATTCTATGGAACCTATCGCTTCAAAACGCTCAGGCCGAGAACGAGGCACGCGAAAAAGCCGAGGTGCTCGCCGCCGAAATGCGCGCGGCGTGGGACTTCGTCGATATGAACCAGGAAGTCATCAACCGTGCCGAGGACGGCGCTTTCCGTACGAAGCACCTCGTGTGCGTGGTGGCGGCGAAGTCTATCTCCATGCTGTTCACCAGTGAAACCGACTACTCCATCCGCTTCACGAATGACACGCCGCGTCAGGCTGCCAACGCGCCGGACGCCTTCGAGCAGGAGGCCCTGGCCGCCTTCAACGCCGACCCCGACCGCAAGGCATTCTGGCGCGTCGTGGACGCCGGCGACGGCACGCGGGTGTTCCGCTATACGGAGCCGTTGTACGTGACCGAGTCGTGCCTAGAATGTCACGGCGACCCCGTCGGCGAGCTGGATCAGTACGGCTACCCCAAGGAGGGCATGCAGGTGGGCCAAGTGGGCGGCGCCATGTCCATCACCGAGCCCATGGGCATTTACGCCGCCGGCATTCAAGATAGCATGATGCAGCAGGCGATCATGGTGCTGTTCATGATGGTAGCGGCCTTCATCGGGCTGTACTTCGTGACAAGCCAGCTGGTGCTGCAGCCCATCGACGAGCTGCGAAGTGCGGCGGGCGCCGTGGGCAAGGGCGACTTCAACTACACCCTCACGGTGCCCGACCCCGGCGAGCGGCCCCGCGACGAGCTGGCGGAGCTCACCGGCGAGTTCGACCGCATGGCCCGCGACCTTGAGGCGCTTTATGCCGATCTGGAGGGCCAGGTGCGTTCCAAGACCGATGGCCTCATGGTGCTCAACGACATGCTGAACTACCAGAAGCGCGAGCTGAAGGTAGCACTCGATCGGCTGGGTGATGAGGTGGCCTACAAGAACGAGTTCTTCGCCATCGTCAGCCACGAGCTGCGCACGCCGCTCACCAGCATTTTGGCCTACGCGCGCATCCTGAACGCGGACGACAGCCTAGCGCCCAAGACCCGCGAGGCCGTGGGCGAAATCGAGTCGAATGCCACCCTTTTGCTGAACATGGTGAACAACATCCTCGTCATTTCCAAGCACGCCGCCAAGAAGGACGAGCTTTTGCCCGAGCCGGTGGACTTCGTCGATTTGGCCCAGTTCGTGCGCAAGGCGCTGGCCCCTATCGCGGAAGGCAAGGACGTGCGGCTCACCTGCACGGTAGCGCCGAATGTGCCCTTGAGCATGGCCGACTGGGAGAAGCTGCGACGCATTCTGGAGAACCTGGTGAACAATGCTATCAAGTACACCCATCGAGGTGGGTTCGTGCGCCTGACGATTGGGTTCGAGGACGGGGAAACCGACTCCCACAGTGAGAGCGAAAAGGCGGACACCAATGCCCCCGATGGCGAAGATGCCGCAGCCGGCTGGATCGTCATGCGCGTCGCCGACGACGGCATGGGCATCGCGCCCGAAGAGTTGGACCAAATCTTCGAGCTGTACAAGCAGGCCGGGCAATCGGCCAACCGCCGCTACCGGGGCACGGGGCTGGGGCTTGCCGTAGTGCGCGACCTCACCGAGCTGCATGGCGGCACCGTGACCGTGGAAAGCCGGGTGAAGGAGGGCAGCACGTTCACCGTGCGCATCCCCTATGTGCCCGTCATTGAGGAAGAGGACGAGGAAGCGTAAAGCCGCAGGGTGACCCGCAGCGCCGAAGGCCGAGCCGCTGACAACCGCGAAGGAGGACGACGATGGCGAAGATTCTGCTCGTGGACGATGAGCCGCGCATTGCCCGGGTGGTACGCGACATGGTGGAGGGTGCCGATTGGCAATTCGCTTACGCCGACAACGGCGCCGATGCGCTGGACGCCGTCGCCCGCGAGACGCCCGACCTCATCATCATGGACGTCATGATGCCGAAGATGGACGGCTTCACCGCCTGCCGCGAACTGCGCACCCGGGGCGTCACCGTACCGGTCATCTTCCTATCGGCCAAAGGGGACATCGTGGACAAGGGCGTCGGATTCGCGGCCGGGGGCGACGACTACATGGTGAAGCCCTTCGACCCGCGCGAGCTGATGATGCACATCGAAGCCCACCTGCGCCGCGCCGCCATGCGCCCAACCGCTGCTATGCCGTCCACGGGCACCATCACCGTGGGGCGCCTTTCCCTAGACATGGCCCAGCACCGCGCCACCTTGGGCGGCGAGCACGTGCCGCTGACCCCAAAGGAGTTCAAAATCCTGGCGACCTTGGCCGCAAGTCCCGGCACCGTGCTCTCCCGCGAGCAGCTAGTGGAGGCGGCCTGGGGGCCGGAGCTCGTCGGCGAGACCAGCTCCATCACCGTGTTCATCAAGAAGCTGCGGGCCAAGATCGAGGACGATCCCACCGAGCCCCGCATCATAGAAACCGTCTGGGGCATCGGCTACCGCCTCGATCCCGAGGCCTGCGGGTAAGCCCCCTCACCCGCACCCGCTTTTCTAGCCTCAAATTGGCGGTTTTTCCGTAAGAAGCGTCGCTTCGTGACACCATTTCGTTCCAAACAGGCGATTTTGCCCACTTTGTAGCCGCAAATCGACGATCTTGACATAACAACCGTCGATTTGCGGCTACAAATAAAATGCGGTCGCCGAAAGGTTCCCCTACTTCCCCGCGCCGCCGTGGTTGATGGTGGTGGCGAGGGGGTGGCGCTTCAAAAGGAGCATCATCACGAGACAGGCGAGCATGAGCGGCACGAACCAGAGGAACAGCGGCAGTAGCGCGTCGGAATAGCCGGCGGCAATAACCAACTGGGCTGACGCGGGCAGCTTGTCCACAATCTGCGGCGTCAGCGTGGCGAGCGACAGGTTGTCCACATGGGTGAGCTTGCCGGCCACGTCGGCCGTAAGGCGCATGGTGAACAACGCGCCCACGAGCGCCGTGCCCACCGAGGCGCCGATCTGCCGGAAGAAGTTGTTCGCCGCCGTGGCGGTGCCCACCATGGCGTGGGGAAACTCGTTTTGCACCACGAGCACGAGCAACTGCATGCCGAGCCCCATGCCGAAGCCGAGCACGAACAGGTACAGCACTGGCACCCACAACGCCTCGTGCACCTGCATGCGCGACAGCAGAAACAGACCCACCGTGCTCACGACGCACATGGCCACGAGCATCCCCTTGTAGCGCCCGGTCTTCGACGCCACCCAGCCGGTGGCCGTAGAGGTGATGAGGATGCCCACGCTGGTGGCCGTGCACACGAGACCGGCCACTTCGGGCGAGAGGTCGTCCACAATTTGGAAGTAGGTGGGCAAGTAGTTGAGCGCCCCCATGAAGCTGATGTTCAGGAAAAGCCCCGTCACCGAGCACAGCACGAAGTTTCGGTTGCGGAAAAGCCCCATGGGAATGATAGGCTCGGCAGCGCGGCGCTCCAGCAGCACGAAGACCACAGCGGCGGCCACAGCTAGGGCGACAAGGCCCATAAACGGCAGGCTTCCCCAGGGAATGAGCGTGCCGCCCCAAGCCATGGCGAGCACGAGCGAGGTCACAGCCACGGTCATGGCCATCATGCCAGGCCAATCGATGGGGTGCTTTCCGAGGGCGCGGGCGTCGCGGGGCAGCGTGAGTCCGAGTACCACCACGGCAAGCAGGGCCACGGGCACGGTGAACCAGAAGATCCAGCGCCAGCCCGTCACCTGGACGAACCAGCCGCCGAGCAGCGGCCCCAGCACATTCGATACGGCGAACACGGCGCCGATGACGCCCATGTAGGTGCCGAGCTTGCGCGGCGGCACCACGTCGGAGAGCGTCGCCTGGGACAAGATGATGAGGCCGCCGCCCCCGAGGCCGGAGATGAGGCGGCCACTGATGAGCATGCCCATGTTCACCGATAGGCCGCAGATCATCTTGCCCGCTGCGTATAGGGCGAGCGCCGCCATGAGCAGGCGCTTGCGGCCGACAAGATCACCGAACTTGCCGTAGATGGGCATGACCAGCGTCGACAACAGAATGTAGGCAGTAGAGACCCACTGCATGATCCCTACGCCGTTCAGGTCGCCCACAATGGTGGAAGCGCCGTGGAAGCGATGGTCTCAGAAAGCGAGCTGATGAGCATGGCGAGCAAAAGACCGAAGAACACCAGCGCCAAAGCCCGCCCGTGCAGGGCGTGGTCGGCAGGAGGCGTGGAGGCGCCTGCGGGTTTTGCGAGCACGAGCGCCGATGGGGAGGCCGCTGCAGGCGATGGGGAGGCCGCTGCAGGCGATGCGGGCGCGCAGGTCGAGATCGCCGGCGCCTTCGTCCTCGAAGCCGCATCTCCCGCGCTCACCGCCATAGGTCGCCTCTTTCCAATCAGGGTTTCCTCCCCATTCTAGAAAGCCGACTGTCGCAAGTACCGCGCAATGACCGCTCGTGCGCCGAACTGTCACGCGCCCGTTGCACGTTGGGATTTTACATTGAACAAGGTTGCAGCAACGAAGGCGAGCTATTCCCCGGACAACGTGTAGCGCGTGCTGCGGCTAGCGCCTTTGGACGAGATAGCGCCCTTCTCCAGAAGAGCACCGACAATGGCCTTGGCCTTGGTCGAGCCGCAAGCGAGCAGCTGCTCAACGTCGCGCCTGTTGAACTCTCCCCGTTCACTAGCCATGCGCAGCACGGCCCGCTCCTCTTCCGGATAGGTGCTGAAGTCCTCTTGTTTCTTACTGGCAGACGACTCATCCGCTGGCCGCATTTGAGGCTTAGGGCCACTGGTTGCCGCCTCGGCGAAATTGGGCCCGTATGCTTGATCGGCGGCAGCATTCCCCAAATACACCGTCACGGCAATACGATCGGGGCTGAAGCTTTCCACCGCAGCGGGCAATGGAGCCTGCGCATCCACAGCCGCACGCCTCATGACATCGAAGCCACTGCCCGCTTTTTCGCAGGCGTTGATGAGCCCGAACATCTTCATAAGCGTGGGGTTTCTCGCATCGGAGACACCACCGGCGAGCATAACGTCCAAGGCGATGCGCAAACTGCCGGGGTTCTCGATTTTAATCCTGTCGGGATAGCGCAGCGCGGCCACGCCGCGGCGGCCGTAATAATCGCTGTGAACAAGACTGTTGACGAAAGCCTCGCGCACGGCGGCGTGCATTTCGGTGTCCTCCACCCGTTGCAACGACTCGCTTAAAGCAAAAGGCCTTTTCACCCCTGCCGTGAGGCGCGGAACCACCTTGCTCCAAAAATCGAACAGACCACCACTCCACGTACCGTCGTTGGAAACGACGCGGTCGCGCCAGCGTGCACCGTCGCCCATCTCTCGGTAATCGAGGAAGTACTCGGGGTACTCCCGAACGATCTCATATTCGTAGCCGAACATGAGCAGCCCGGCGCGAGTGGGATGCAACGCGCCCTCCCCTTCCACACGACCCGCCGCATTGAGCTTGAGCAGGAGATCCTCCGCGCCCAGCTTGTTCCACGGATGACCGGGGCGCACTGCCTCCATCGTGGCTCGGAATCGTTCCACCGAGTCCATATCCAGCGCCTCGAGGCCGAAATTCTCCAGAACAAGCGCGTCCAACGGAGAGGGGCTCGCATCGCGAACCATGGCAACAATCTCATCAGCTGAGCAGTGGTAGTCTCCCTCACCATTGCGCCGATAGGTGCCTCGCGCCTGATCTCCCGAAACGTACACCGGTTTAAGTTGACGCGGCGCCCGAGGAACGTTAATTCGAAGATAGGTTTTTCCTTCCGCCTCAACAAGGGAGACATCTTCGTTGGTTAAGAGATTCGCGCTCACTTTAGAGGGATTGTTCACGCCATCCCAGAATTTCTTGCAGAGGCCCTCCGGATCAGCAAGCCCCTCGACTTCCAAGGAGCCATCAGCCGTCTCTCGAACGCCGAGCATGATGGTGCCACCCTCGGTATTCGCGAAAGCGGAATAGGTTTCCCACACACTTGCGGGAACTCCACCCTTCGCCAATTTAGCTTCAAGCCGATTGCCCTCACGCAAATCTTTAAGCTGCTCTTGCCCCATAGTTCCCCTTACGCCGTTGCAGTCGCTCATTTCCCGTTAGCACTTTATGTCGCGCCCATTATCGGTCGTTTGCGGTCGTTTTGCGGTCGTTTCGGTCGTTTTGCGGTCGTTTCGGTCGTTTTGCGGTCGTTTCGGTCGCGAAACGCCGACACTACGACCGCGTTTCGGTCGCCCTGCAGCCATCGCAGACGAACAGCTCTTTTTTGCGCGAAATCGGCGTTTAGCAGCGTCAAGGAGGCCCGAATGACGCTGCTAAACGCGGATCTCGTTCATAATCTGGATTCCAGACGCTGCTAAACGCCGATTTCGCGCACGATTCCCACTTTTGACGCCCCGGGGCAGCTATCTGAAGATGCTACAGCGGCAGCTCGTACATGATCACTTGGATGTCGCCAAGGGCCGGGTAGTACACGGTCCACTCGCCCTTGTCCGCAAACCCGCAGGACTCGTAGAGGCCGCGGCCGCGCACGTTGTAGGGGAACGTATCCAGGCGCAGGTCCGAAAGGCCGTCGGCGCGGGCGATTTCCATGCCGCCCTGCAGAAGCTGGCGCGCGAAGCCGCGGCCGTGGTAGGCCGGCAGCGTGGCCACCACATGCAGCACGCCCACGTTCTCGGGCGGCGCGTCCACGCTCCACGGCACCGCGTCGTAGCCGGGCTCCCCCTCGTGGTTCACCACCATGGCGCTCGCAATGCCCTCCCCTTCCAACACGCCCACGATCATCTGGCCGTCCGCCACCCCTCTCGCAGGAAGTCCTTCGAGGGATGGCCGTCGTGGCGCCACTGCACATCGAAATCGGTGCCCTGCATGCCGTCGATCATCTTCGCGTAGAAATCCAGCACGGCATCGATCTCGTCCGCCCGCGCCTTGCGCACCTCCAACATCGCCGCTCCCTTCTTGCGCGCATTCTTATCGAAGACAGTATAGCGTCGCCGCATCCTTGTCGAGCCCCTCAGAAGCCGGCAAAGCCCTCGGTTTCAGCGCGCTTGAGGGAAGGGAGGAAGCGAGACACGATCCAGGTGAGAATTTTCTCTTATCGAAACGCCGAAAACGACGGTCAAAGTCGCGTTGGCCGCATTTGAGCGGCGCTCAGCAGCTAGAGGCCGAGCAGGGGACGGTAGAGCGACTCGTCGGTTTCGGAGAAGACGTTGAACACCACCGTCATCGGTATGTCGGGATGCTAGTTAAGCCAGCGGCGCACCGAGGCGACGGCGATGGAGGCCGCTTCTTTTTGCGGGAAGCCGAACACGCCGGTGGAGATGCAGCAGAATGCGATGCTGGAAAGCCCCGCCGCGGCCGCCGCATCCAGACAGGCCCGGTAGCACTCGGCCAGCTGGCGGCGGTGCGTATCGGTGGGGCGCCCGTCGGCGATGGGCCCGACGGTGTGGATGACGCGGCGCGCGGGCAGATTGTAGCCGTCGGTCACCTTGGCCTGGGCCGTGGGCTCCGGGTGTCCCTGAGCCGCCATGGCCTTTGCACAAGCGGCGCGTAGCTGGACGCCGGCGAAGGTGTGGATGGCGTTGTCGATGCAGTAGTGCAAGGGCGCCCAGCAGCCGGTCATGCCGGAGTTGGCGGCGTTCACGATGGCGTCCACGGCCAGGGTGGTGATGTCGCCGCGCCACAAGCGCAGGCGCGGATCAACCGGGGAGGCCGTCGTGTCGGCGAGCGTTGCGATGCCCGCCTCGGCAATGAGCCCCTGCAGCAGCTCGTCCTGGGCAGCGAGGAATTCCGCAGGCGCGGGCCAGGACGGCCGCACGTTCGCAAGCGATCGAAAGGCGAGCCATAGCTTTTCGGCGGCCGCGCTCGTCAAGCCGTCCCGGACCACCTCGGCCGCCACCGGCGGCAAGGCGCGCCCGTGTAACTCACTCTCTTCGATGAGGTATTCCGCCAGATATTGCAGCAGCTCGCGCTTGCGCGCTTCGCCGAGAGTCTCGTACTGCATCGCGTTTTTCGCCACGTTCCCAACGTTATAGGATTCGCAATCCATAACCTATTCCTCCCTCGGAGGCCGCCATGAAACAAGAGCTCGCCTCCACCAGCCTAGCTGATTTGCTCGCCGACATCAAATAGAAGTGTTCCGGCGAATCGCCCCGTGTCTACTGATTGCTTCGCGCGCGAACCAAATTCGCGTAGTCCTGACGCTGATGAAAGATATGCGCCACCACAACGGTGTCACCTTCGTCTTGCGCTCCTTCAACGATTCCTTCCCTCAAAAGAATCGGTGCTGATGGGCGCTGCCACCGATACCCAGGCAGTAGGAGAAAGCGAGCTCGCCATCCAGCAATAGTGAGGAACAGCAGAGGTCCCGCCGACTGAACTGCAGCCGGCGGGGCCTTGCGTCCTTATGGCAGGCGCTGTCCAGCGGAATACGCTACTTGCCGAGGGTACTCCTTGGCGTCTTTCACGGCCAGACAGCCCGAGTTCACGGCCCAGCCGGCCTGGGAGCCGGGGGCGAACTTCACGTCATAGGAGTCGCCGTACAAACCGCCCGCATCGGAGCCGCCGGCGTACAGATCAGGGATGACCTGGCCCTCCTCGTCGAGTATCTGGGTCTTCTCGTTCACCTTGATGCCGCCGCAGGTGGTGTAGTAGCCGTCGCCCACATGGCAGCCCTCGGCGTTCATGAGATCCTCGCGGGCCTTCGCCAGCGGCGTGCCCGACGTGCCGAAGGAGAACACCTGGCCGTCGGGGCCCTGCGCTTCCCAGCGCTTCATATCGGTCTCGGTAAACAGAGCGAAGGTGCGATCCTGGTTGCGCACGGCAATACCAGCGCCGGCGAAGTCATCGATCCACAGGTCTTCCTTGCAGAAGCGCTCACCATTCTGGTTCAGCCACAGGGTGGGCTGCACGCCAGCGGAGTAGGCATCGGTAGTCCAGGTGGCGGTAACGGCGCCCAGGGTCACCGGGCCGCACCACATGACGGTGCCGAGCCCCTCAGCCATAGCGGCGCCGGCAGCCTTGGCCATCTTGACGTCGTCGCCATCGCGGCACTCCATACCGAGCGCCTGGATGTTCACATTCTTCGTCTCGGACACGCCGTAGAGGAACTCATGGTTGTTGGCGTAGCCGCCGGTGCCGATGCTGACGACCGGAGCTTCCACCTTGATGACGTTGCCCTTCTCGTCCTCGGCCAGAAGACCAACAACCTTGCCGTCCTCCATGATGAGTTGGCGCCCGAAGGTGTTGAAGCGGGCCTCGGTGCCCAGACGCTCGGCCTCGGCGCCGAAGCACTGCATGAAGTGGCCGCCGGGGCTGGCATCGTTACCCTTGTCGTACACGTGCCAAATCTTCGGGCCCGCGCCGATGGCGATGGAGTCGGCGAAAACGATGCCGTGGCCCTCAAGCCAGTCAATGATCTCCTTCATCTGGCCGAAGTAAGCCTCGTGCAGCTTGTGGGACGGAATCCAATGATGGTAGTTCAAGCAGGTGTTCAAGGCGTTCTTCACGCCGTAGGGCGCCGTGGGGTTGTAGGCGCCGGCGAACACCGGGCAGTTCTCGCCGGAGGTGTATTTGGCCTCCAGGCCGGTCATGCCCTCGGTGCCGATGAAGCTTCCGCCGTAGCCGCCCAAGCGCTCGATGACGACGGCTTTAAGCCCCATGTCGGCAGCCTGGATAGCGGCGGCCGTGCCCGTGCCGCCCGCGCCGACGATGCAGATGTCGGCTTGGATGGTTTCAGTCAGCTCGCCGAGCTCCGCGATCTAAGGGCGCCTTCAATTTCGAAGTTCCGACATCACTGGGCATTGTCGGTCTCATCGGCGATCACCTCAAGAAAGCGTTTCGCGAACGCTGCCCCGAGGTGCAGCTCACCCTCATCGAAATGCCCGACGACAACTACGAGAGCTTCATCAGGCAGGGTCGCTATCACTGCGGACTGCTCGTCTCCTCCGCGGGCGGGCGCTCGGGTTCTCCCTGCCCTACATGAGCGGCCTGGCTGCTTTCTCCCGCCACGACAACATCCGCCCTATCGCGCTGGAGGGCTCCCGCTGGGGCTTCGGCGTTGTTCACGACAAGGTACCGGCGGAATCGAAGCTATCTTCGAGCAGTGCGTCGCCGACTGTGCTCAGCGGCTCACGATGTAGCAACGGATCGACGGCCCCTCCCTCCCCAGGCTGCACGGACCCTCCCCGTGCGGGTATTTTCATCAACTTTTATCACGTTTTATCATTGTTGCAAAACATGTAGGCTGACCTGGTGATTCTACAGAAGCTGATCGCGAAGATAGTCTTTGAACATGGGCAGTTCGATGCGGATGCGCCCTTGGCCCACCTCGCCGACAATGCCCTGCTCCTGCAGACGCCGCTTATACTGCGAAGCGTAGTTGCTCCTTTTGCCCAGGCGCCTCGCTACATCCGCAAGCTCGCTGGGGCCATCATCTTCCAGCATAGCGACCAGAAAACGCACATCTCCTTTCGACAACTCGCGAAACGTCGTATCGAACACCTTTCGCTGCAAGTCGTTACGCGCGAACCGCGAGCCCTCGAGAACATCGTCCTCCGAGATGAGCGGACTGTCCGGCGAGGCGTTCCAAGCGCGATAGCCGACGAGCTGCATCATGTAGGGGAAGCCGCCGATAAGCTGGACGGCTTCCTTAAGCGCTTCCGGCGTTGCCTCCCGACCGCCCTCGTCGAAGGTTTTACCAAGGGCCTCCTCCACTTCGAAGTCGGAGACGATACCAATGTTGTAGAAATTGGCACGACGCAAAAACGAAACAGACTTGTCTTGCAAAAGAGCACTGACATGGGCCGGCAGCCCCGCCATGAACAGGGCCACCTTGCGTCGCTCGCGCACGAAATGTTGGAATGCGGAGGCAAGCTGAATCATCTCGTCAAGATCGTCGCGCACCTCATCCACGGTGATAAGAAGTCCCGTGTCCGTTTCCGCGAGGGCGTCAAGGAGCTCGCCCATGCGAATGCGCCACGTGGGAGCCGCCTCCAAAGAATCGGAGAACTGCACCTCGGCGATATCGCCCAGCTTCAGGCTCGCCAGCTTCGCCGGTGTGCTCGTATCTATCAGATGGGCACTCGCAGCATGAGTCTGCTGAACGATTTCCTCAAGCATCCCTGGAAGCGCCGACACGTTAACCGACACCCAGCCCTGCGCCTGGGCCGCATCGGAGAGGTAGGTGAGCAACGCCGTCTTCCCCGTGCCGCGTGCACCAGAGATGATCGTTG
>ERZ507027.917-NODE-917-length-19462-cov-5.813624_pt1 | contig 19462 bp, 20 predicted proteins | sample MGYA00513163_ERZ507027 | MGnify/ENA metagenome assembly ERZ507027
GGAGAGATGTTCAGCGCCTTCGAGAGAATCTGCCGGTCGCCGGATGCCTGATTCAGAAGGTAGACAAAATCCGAGTTTTCAAAGATATTCTCTACCTCGCGGGACGCAAGCAGATCCTTGACGTTCTGCGTGATTCCGGTCGGGATGCCGCCCCATTTTCTGAAACGCTTCCAGATTTCCACGCTGTACGCGGCGGTCTGTTCCTCTTTCAGCAAAAATGCCGATAGGTCAGACCCTTGCGGGTCTTTCGCCCCGGCCCACACCGTGCAAGCAACTTTCATTGCACACGGCGTTCCATGGGATAAGTCTTTATTGCTAATACAGTTACTTCAAAGTCTGGTTAATTGTTATAAGGTTAACTGCTTCCAATCCTGCTTTGGCTCTCCATTTGTTAAGCTTGGCAATCTTGGCAGGTGCCCTGCAATCGAATAAATCAATGAGGGACTTGATGATTTTCACGTCAGTAGAATAGATAAGGCGCTTTATATCCTTGTGAACGATTCTGAGGTTGGCATATTCATCCGTACCACCTTGGCTTGGTGGATTAAGATATATGCACTCCACATCCTCAAACGCAAGGGACACCTTTGAGAGTTCACACTTACCTTTAGATGCCACAAATCGTGACAGGCGGTTATCACAAAATTCGATACTATGTTTCGTATCGTTGTCTCTGCTTAACTTCAACAGCGTTTCTCCGTATTTAGATTTAGCAAGCATGCGGTGAATACGTTCACGTCCCTGTGGGGTGTAACGATTGGTGTCCACTTGGAAGAACATCGGATTCTGCGTTCTGCAGTAAGCTACAGGAACAACAATCATTCCATTGATATATCTAACCTGCTTCGACTCCCCATACTTCTGATAGAAATATTCGTCCATTGCGCCTTTCAATGTCGGTGGTCTTTCCTTGGAGAGGTCTGCACGACTGTTCAGTCTCGTCTTCATGGTTATATCAATCGACGGGAACAGTCTGTGAACATCCGCATTTATCATGGTAGCCATGTTATAGTACTGGTGCATACCAATGACTGCTTGGTTGTATCTGATGAGGTCATCGTGCTGTGATTGTTCACTCTCATGAGATTTACAGGCTTGAGCCATGGCATTTTTCAACTTCGCTTGTTGAGAATTGATGGCTTTGTCGGTCATATGAGACTTGATAGACCATTTCTTTCCCTTCTTGTAAAGCTTAAATTTTATGCCGAGGAAGTCGCTGTAGCCTTTGGTAAGATTCGTAATTCGTGACTTATCTGGAGAGGTTTCCAGCTTTAGTCTGTCCATCAGCCATTGCTCGACCGCATGCTTCAGCTTGACAGCGTCAGAATACGACTTGCAAAATATCTTGAAATCATCCGCATATCTCACTATGTGACACTCTTTCAAGCGGGACTGTCGCAACTTCTTGTACAGGTTTCCTTTATTCGGAGTGCCATTTTTGTTCATATAAATATCGCTTTTCAGAGGATGCTTTGCAGGCATTTCCTCCCATTGACTGGCTATCCACCAGTCAAGCTCATTCAGAACAATATTTGCCAGTAATGGACTAAGTACACCACCCTGAGGCGTGCCTTTATCGGGTACCGTTCTAACCCCGTTTTCTTCAATGGGGGCTTTCAGCATCTTTCCTATCAAGGAAATCAGCCTTTTATCCCGAATTCCCAACGTCCATATCTGTTTCAGTAGCTTCCCATGGTCAACGTTATCAAAGAATCCCTTGATATCTACATCAACTACATAGTGGAATCCGTCCACCTGCGCCAGTTTGTAACACACGGCAACGGCATTCTTAGTGCTACGATTCGGTCTGAAACCATAGCTGTGCCGATAAAACTTGGCTTCGCATATAGGCTCCATAACCTGCAATACGCTTTGTTGTACAATCCTATCTATTACAGTAGGAATTCCTAATGGTCGCATTTTTCCATTCGGCTTTGGGATATACACCCTTCTGACCGCTTTGGGTTGATAGTTAAGGATTTTGTCCCTAACGCATCGAACCAATGCTTCCTCTGACATCTCAGCTAAGTCCTTAAAGGTCTTACCGTCGACACCAGGCGTGTTGCTTCCTTTGTTTGATTTGAGATTACGATATGCCATTTTGATATTGGCATCTGAACCGATAATACTTATCAGATCCGTGAAAATCTTTTTGTTCGCACTATCCGCATATAATGCATCCTGTACTTCGACCATGCCGTAATACTCAGCATGACGGATAGCACTTTTCTTTAACAATTCCTTTCTTTGCATAGTCAACATCACCTCACTCTCGCAAGACTTGTTTCTCTTAGTCATACTCGAACCTATGAATGTTAACTGCATTACTTTATTAAACTTGTTTTGTCGACTGGCAGACAGACCAATCGTCCCACTAGAGGCTATTGCTCCACTCCCATTACAGGAGCTTCGTCGCTCGTGCCTCCGCTCTCACAACGATAAAGGTAAGTTATACAGTGTGCTTTCCTTACCAACAGGTCATAGCATGTGCAACTGCTCACTGTTCGTTGCTTTCGACGTTCCAATATGGTGCAATATACTGTACTTAGGTGCCTCCTTTGAGCCTGCTAATTTCCATTGCCTGTAACAATGCTCCGACTTTCACTTCCACCCAGTTACTTTTCGGTAATCAGCGCCAAACCGTTGGCATGCGCTTTTCAACGCATTCGAATTTTAGACTCTTTAAATCGTCAGTTCGTCCCCACTTCCGTGGATACTCACCATATACAGCTTCACTACATAATCACAGGCAACCCACACCTCTGTGAATCTTTCCTCAGCCTTACCTGTTAGGACCTGCTTTTTGCTCTTCACCCTAACTTTTGACAACCCGATAGCTTTTGCACAACTATCACGCTGTAGGGAGTTTACGTGTGTCCCTTCAGGGCGTTACCCCTTCATTTGAACAACACCATATCAGTTGTATCAGTAGCTTTTTCTTTTTACGGACGGCTACTGACCCCGCTGTCTATTCAACAAGCGGAACGTCTCGTCCGGTGGAACTCGTCCATGTAGTAGCGCGTTGCCTTGTGCTGGGCGCGGTTGATGGTAACTCTGTTCCACACCTGATCCTGCACGATCAGCATACCGAGCTTTTTGAGCTGCTTGCCGAGTTCGCGGATGTCATAGCAGACGAAGCGGTTGTTGACATCCACATTCGTTCTGTGATTGAAGACGTTCAGAGAGCCGTGAACATAGATTTCAAGGGCAGTTGCGATGCGCTGTGCCTCCGGCTCCTTCTGATTTCTCAGAATGTTGTAGAGGTCTTCGAGGATCGGCATTTTCTCCGGCTTGGGGTCTGCAAGAAACTCCTGATAGACCATGCGGACACTGCGGTCAATGATGGTCTTCTCAACCGGCTGCAAGCCGTCCTTGCCGCCGACAATCAGCTCACACATGGAGAGGATGAAGTCGGATTTCAGCGTCAGCGGGTTTTCCTCTTCGGAGTAGTTCGTGTTGATGTCCAGCGGATTGATGTAATCCGTGCTGACCGGCGAAATGCGGATGACCTGACCACCGAGCTTCTGCACGAGGGGAAAATACTCGGCTTCGGGGTCGCAGACGATGATGTCATCCTCCGTGATGAGGAAGGCGTTCGTCATTTCACGCTTGGCGGAGAAGGACTTACCGGAACCGGGCGTACCCAAGATCAGCCCGTTGGGGTTCTTGAGCTGCTTGCGGTCAACCATGATCATGTTGTTGGACAACGCATTCAGCCCGTAGTAGAGAGCTTCGCCGCCCTGAAAAAGCTCCTGCGTGGTGAACGGCACGAAAACCGCCGTGCTGGAAGTGGTCAGTCCGCGTTCGATCTCCACCTGATTGACGCCGATAGGCAGAGAGGACATCAGCCCCTCTTCCTGCTGGAAGTCAAGACGCTTGAGCGCACAGTTATACTTTTGGGCAATGGCAGCGGTTTGGAATACCGCGTTTTCGAGCTTCTGGCGATTGGTTGCCGTGTTCATGATGAGGATGGTCACAAGGAACAGTCTCTCATTGCGGGTCTGGAGATCCTGCAACAGACGCTTTGCCTCACCGCCGAAGGTAGCGAGATCGGACGGGATGATGTCCATATCGTAGCCGGAGCGGACTGCCTTTTTCTGCTCTTCAATCTTCATCTTGTCGAGGTCGGTGATCTTCGACTTGATGCTCTTGATTGCCTTCGCCTGGTCAATCGTCCGGATATGAAAATTGACCGTGATGTTGCTGTCCATCTCAAGGAAGTCGGCAAGCATACGGTCATTGAGTTCCGGCGCGAGGATTTGCAGGAAGCTCACCGCGCCGATGGTTTTGCCCATCTTGAAGCACTTGCCTTCACGGAAGTCAAAGGAAGTGGGCGAGATGAAGTCTTTGCTGGAAAGCCCCGTCCGGGCAACCATGTCAAAGGAAAAGCGGAACGGCTCATTGGTGTCCATGTTGAACACATCATGAAGCACTTTCAGCCGTTCGTAGCCGGACAGCGGCTCGGTTTTCACGCCGAGAGTTTTGAAGTTGTTGAGGATGTCGGTTTCAATGCGTTCGAGCTTCGGCTTTGCCGTGCGGAGGGAGTCCGCCTCAATGCCGAAGGTGATGTACTTCCTCTTGACCAATCCGTTGTTGCCCTTGGTGAGCTGGCTTTGCAGCATACCGGAATACTCGGAGCGGATGTCGTTGAAGGCGTCCTCCTGTGCCGGAATGTTGATGCGCTTGCGGAACTCATTGAGGCTTGCCTTCTGATTGATGAAGGAGAGCTGGACGAAAATCGAACTATCAAAGTAGTTCAGAAAGTCGCACCAGTTCTCAAAGATGGCAGTTTTGTCCTCGTTCTGCGCAAGCTGGTAGTTGATGTCCTCAAAGGCGATGGACTTCGTGTAGAGGCGGCTGTTCACCTTGCAGATACCGTCGCGGCACATCTCCACATAGGGAATGGTCTGCTGGGCGGACTTGCGGACTTTCTTTGCCTTCCTGTCCTTTTTCTTCTGCATGACGATCCGCTTCTTTTCCTGAGCGGAAAGGGCATCGCCGTAAACGACGCCGTTCTTGACGGTCATCTTAGGCTTTGCCTTTGCTGTGCTGTTGTTCAAGCTGCAATTCCTCCTGTTCTTTGATTTTCTGCTGAATTTCAGCGTAGAGATTGTTAGTGCGATAGGGACGCACCTTGTCCCGGATGAACATGGACTGTACGATGTGGTACAGATACTTTTCGGCGGGCTGACCGTCCTTCTCGTAAAGCGCGAAGAAGATGAACGGGAGCATGATGACCACCATCAGCATTGCCGCCGTAGACAAGTCGAGATGCGCCTTCGCCAGAAAGAAGATCGGGACGCCGACCGCCGCAGCGATGGAAAAACAAATGAGCTGCCGCTTGGTCAGGTTGAACATGACCTTCGTTTTGACGCGGTTAAGATCCTTCGGGACCGGAACAAATGCCATTGACTGTTTCCTCCTTTCTAAGCTGCCTTTCGTAGCGCAGCTTCATTTGTGCGGGATATTGATCCTCCTTCGGCTGACGCTTGCCCGTCCAGCGAAGCCCACCCGCTTTGCCTTGACAAATCCAGCCGGAAGCCCGAAGGCTTGCACCGTTTTCGCTTTCCAGCGTGTAGGTGATGATGCGCTTATAGCCCATAGCCGCAGCAGCTCTTGCCGCCGCGCCGTAGAGAAAGCTGCAAGCGTTCTTTGCGCCGTTGGTGCATAGCCTTGTAACCTCCAATGTGAAGCCGTCATCCAGATACCGGCTGACGGGACGCCCGGCGATGATCACACCGACAAGCTCACCGTCTGCTTCACAGCCGATGGAAAACTTGTGACCGGCAACCGGCTTGTGATGCCGGTGATGCTGCCGGACATACTCGTTGGCGTCTCGAAGAGAGATGGGTTTTAGCCGCAGCATGGTGTTTCCTCCATAGGAAGATGAGCCGTGCATTCGACCTCGTTGCCCCAAACGTCCCAGCCTTCGGGAGACTGACGGGCAAAAAGCTCCACGCGGGGAAGGTCTCCCATGAGCCGAACAATGCGCTCCCGCGCTTCATCCGGCTTTTTGGAATGCTCTTCAATATGACTGAGAATGACCTGACGCACACCGGCGTCAACACGCTTCGGGTGTCCCTTTGTAGCAAGGATGCAGATTTCGGCATTCGCCCTTGTCCAGTAGCCCATGCCGGTAAAGAGATCGTCGTTCCTTCGGTTTTGCTTCACCCATACAAAAGCCACGGTCTTATAAGAAAAGCCCCATGCCGTCAGCACTTCGAGTGCTTCACAGAGGCACGGGAACGTGATCCAGAGAAACAGAGCGCAGTCCTTAGCGGCAAGCTCACCGACCGGAAGTGCCTTGATGTCTTCAATGCACATTGTCGGGTAGTGGCTTTCCGCCGACCGTCCCTGTCCCTTCTTGGAGTAAGTCCGATACGCCCAAGGGGGATCGGCGTAGATGATGCTGTACTTCTTCATGCTGCCGACCTCCTTAGTGCGCATGGAAAATGGATTTTGCGAGGCTTCCGGTCTTGAACAGCGAGAAGCACAGAATAACCGTGTACGCTGCCACAGAGAACAGAGCCGAATGAATGTTGTCTGCGATGATCATGCCGTTGATCAGCACCGCATAGATGCCGACGCAGACCATGATGAGAAAGCCCTGAAATGCCAGAGCGAACAAGCCTTTCAGATAGTTCGTGCCGATGCTGCCCCATTCGCGGTTGCTCATGGTTGCGATGGGAATAGGCGCAATGCTCACGGTGCAGTAAATCTCAATCATGCGCCCGTAGAGAATGACCGTAATGAGGATCGCCATGATTTTGAGGCACAAGCTGATCAGAAGAGTTTCTATTGACAGACCGAGCAGTTCTCCGACGCCCATGTTCTCCATGCCGGTACGCATCTGCGCAATCGTCGCGTCAATGTCAATGCTGGTGTTGCCGTGGATGACTCCTGCTGCACCGGAAACCACGTTCTGCCCGATGTCGAATACTGCCATCACGATGTCAAACGTATGCGTCACGAGGTAGATCGCCACAGCCGCCTTGAAAAACCACTTGAAGAACATCCATGTGTCCATGTCGTGAAGGTTGTTTTTCTCGGTGATCATGGAAATCAGCTCGTAGCACAAAACGAAGGTGATGATGATACCAGCGATGGGGACTATCACGTTTTCGGATAGTCCCCGGATCATCTGGTACACGCCGCCGTTCCAGCCGGACGGTGTTTGCCCGACCTCGGCGGCAATCGTTCCTACCTTCTCGTTGACATCGGTGAACATATTGGTCAGGTTGCTCTCGATCCATCCGATCAGCATATCCTTGAGAGCCTGTTCGATCTTTTCTAAAATGCTGCCCAATATTTCACCACCCTTCGGTTAAGCTGGGCTTGCCGTGGATTAGCCGAACAAACCGGAGAGCAGGGGGATGAGGGTCGTGCCGATCAGCACCACACCGCCGCCAGCCATGAGCTGCTTGATGCCCTGAGACTTGGCGCCGGGGTTGTCGTTGCCGTAGCCTTCCATGAGGTTGACAACACCCCACACTGCGAGACCGGCACCGAGGGCGATAACGAGCGTCTGAAGAACCGTGACAGCCTGATTGATGAAAGCCATAGATTTTCCTCCTTGATTTGAAAAAGATTGGTTGTGTATTTTTGAAAATGGGCATAAAAAAAGAAGCCCCGTCGCTGTTCTGCTTTGGGATGAGCCATCAGGCTTTACCCACTGCGCAGTGCAGCGACGGGGCTTTAATCTGCATCGACCTCGCCCATATCATAGAGGTCGAATGTGTCATCGGGCTTGACTACCAGCTTGTGCTGCCGGTACTTCTCGATGTCAAAGGCGTTCCGCTTGTCATAGTCGGAGAGCTGCCGGTACTTTGGATGCTTCGTAATGTCGTATTTGTTACTGAGAAAAGGTCTCACACCTCGAAGCTGCAAAATACACTTGGCTCCGTCCATGACGGCGATCTCGTCCTGAGACATCAGTTCTTTGCCGGTTTTCTGATAGTTCAAGCCATAGGAGTTGTTGTTGGAACGGGTTTCTGAGGTGTTGTAAAGGTCGATTGTCTCCTTGCCCAGCACCTCGCTGATTTCCTTGAGCGTGGATTTCTCCTTGCCGCCGAGGAAAAGTGTGCAGTCACAGTTGCCCGTGATGGTGTCCGCCGCATCCTTGTAGATGGTTTTGAGCTGAGACTGGGACTGCAAGATGATTGACGCCGAGATTTCCCGGCTGCGGATGGTGGCGATGAGCTTATCAAACTTCGGGATTTGACCGATGTTCGCAAACTCATCCAGCAGACAGCGCACATGGACGGGAAGCCGTCCGTTGTAAACGTCATCTGCTTTGTCGCAGAGAAGGTTGAAGAGCTGAGAATACATGATTGCCACGACGAAATTGAAGGTGTCATCGGTATCGGAAATGATGACGAACAGCGCCGTCTTTCGGTCTCCGATGGTGTCCAGCTCCATCTCATCGTAGCTCATCAGCTCCCGCAGCTCTGCGATGTCGAAGGGCGCAAGCCTTGCACCGCAGGAAATCAGGATCGACTTCGCGGTCTTTCCCGCCGCCAGCTTGTATTTGCGGTATTGCTTGACCGCAAAGTGGTCAGGGTCGCGGGCTTCCAGCTCGTCGAACATGACATCCACAGGGTTCTTGAAGGTCTCATCGTCCTCTCTGGCTTCCGAGGCATTGATCATTTCGAGCAGGGTAGTAAAGTTTTTCTCGTGGTCGGGTGCCTCGTACCAGATGTAGCCGATGAGAGCTGTGTAGTAGAGCTTTTCCGCCTTGACCCAGAAATCTTCGCCGGACTTATCGCCGTCTCCCTTCGTGTTGACGATGATCGTATTGACCAGCTTGAGGATGTCCTTCTCGCTGCGGATGTAGCTGAAAGGGTTGTAGTGCATGGATTTTCGGAAATTGATGGTGTTCAGCGACTTGATGACGTAGCCGCCCTTTTCAAGCATTTTGCCGCACTCCACCAGCACCGTCCCCTTCGGATCAGTGACCACATAAGAGCTGTGCATCTGCATCAGGTTTGGCTTGACAAAAAAGCGTGTCTTACCTGAGCCGGAACCGCCGATGACAAGGATATTTTTGTTGCGGGCGTATTTCGGCTGCTTCGGGCGGCTGTTCATGGTCAGAAACTCCGTCTGCGTCAGAATGACGTTGTTGGAGAACTCCGGGTCCATGTACGGCTTGATGTCATCCGGCTTGCCCCAGCGGGCAGATCCGTATTCTTCGCCCTGCCGGAACTTCTTGCGGTTCTTGCCTTTGACGTAGACCGCCAGCTTGAGCAACGCACCGGCAATCAACCCGATGAGCAGATCAACGGGATGAAAGCTGGGCAGCGGATTTGCGAAGACAGTGCCGAACACGGCAAAGCCGTTTGTCAGCTTGTCGATGAACTCTGCGCCGGGAGCGAGACGAAATACGGCGGCAATCTTATCCGCAAAGTAGAAGGCGAAGACATACGGAAGGTTCAGAAGAATGAGCTTCTTCACATCGGGTTTGTTCACAGCTCCACACCCCGATCCTTGGTTTTGACCTTGACCTTCTCCTTGTGCTGCGCTTTGCTCTGGGCTTTCTCCTGATCCAGCTTGTGCCGGATGGACGGCTGTTCCTTCTGCTTGACCGTCTTGGCGGAGAACTCCTTGAAGGCGGCGGTCATGACATCAACGTCCCGCCCCTTGAAGAAGACAAGATAGCTGGGCGGTTCTACGGAAACGTCCTTCTTGAGCGCAAAGTCCAGACCGTATTTGCTGGCAGTCCGCTCAAAGGACTTGATGTTGCCGTCCGTCACTTCGATGTTGGAGATGGCGGCGTTCTGACTCATTAGGTGCTTGATGGACTGCTTGCCGCGATAGGTTTTGGGCTGCTGCATCTGCTTCTGCGCCTTCTCGATCTCCTGAACGAACTTGTCCAGCGCCTTTTTCAGCACCTCGGCTGAGATTTTGCCGCCCTTGATCATGATTGCAACAACTTTGGTGTTGACTTCATCCTGCATTGCGGCGTTTACCTCCTTTCGTTGGAATGATTATGGGGACTGCTGCCGAAGCTAAGGCGGCACAATCCGGCGATAGATGATTTTCATTTACACTGTCCTCCTTTCCGAGCATTGCTCACGATGGTATTCATTAAAGAGTGTCTTCACAAAGGCTATAATCGTAGGTCTTCGGCTTCTTTGACCCTGCCGATCTGTCCTGCCCGTAGAAATCATGGTTGACAAGCGCAGAGTAGTAATTGTCTATCGTCAGAGAGGCGTTATACAGAGCGGTCAACAGGTACGCCCGGATATTACGAATGTCTGACGGGTTCTTGTTCATTGCTTCCAGAACGTACTCAATGTGGCTGCTATTCAGCTTGAGAAAGCGGGACTTAACCACTTGCTGCGGCATATCCTCGCCATTGATACGGATGGTCGGAGCGGTAGAGCAGACGGCATCCAGCATGATGTCCATGATCTCCCGGAAGCGGTCTTTATCGAACTTCGGATCCTGACAGAGAATGTCGTAGTCAAGATTCTCTTTGATAATCTCTTCATACTCGCTTCGCTCATCCATCCTGTCCATCCCATCAAGATTGATGGATTGATAGTTCTTTGAGAGAGTATTTCTTTCTTGGGTAATTACTTGATCAGTATTTATTTGTGCGGACTTATCCCCGCGTGGATTATCCACATCTGGCTTCTCCACACATGGATTTTCCGTGTGTGGCTTTTCCCGTTCTGGTGTAGACTCCTGCGGCTCTTCGTATATCTCAAAGATTGTGCTGCTCATCCTGCCCTTACCGTCTCTCTGCCGGTGCCTGACGAGGTAGCCGTGTTTCTCAAGCTCACGGAGCGCGGAGAGAATGGCATCCGGACCTTCCTTACAGATTGCAGAAAGTCCCTTGGTTGAGAACTTCCAGCCATCATTGAACGAGAGCATCTTTGAGAGAAGACCGACCGCCTTGAGTGACAGGCTCTTGTCTCGGAGGTGGAAGTTCGCCATGACGGTATAGCCACGATTTTTATTTACGCGATAGACTGCCACGAAAATCACCTTGCCATCTTGGAAAGCAGCTCTTCGCCGCACTTTTTCTGGAACTTCATTCGGATGACATCCTTGCCCTTCGGCGTGAAGTAGGTCTGAGAACCGGTGTAGCAGTACGTCACAAAATCGCGGACGATGAACAGTCCGGCATTGCTGTCCTTGTTGTAGGGAAGAAGCTGACCGGAGGGAGATCGGAACAGGTACTTCTCCCTGAGAAGGAACTGGACGAACTTGCGCTCCGGGATTTTCAGTTCCTTCGCCGTCGTTCGGATATTGGTGCAGTCATCCGGATTGATGAAGGCGTCGTAGTAATCGGCTTTGGGCTTTGCCGTGTTCAGCTCACACTCAAGAGCCTTCACACGATTCTTTTCCAGAATCAACGCCTGAGCAAACTCCACAATGACCGCAGGTTCCTTCTGAATGCGTTCCAGAAGGGAGTCCGTCATGTAGCCGCCGGTCTTGCGGATCATGGGGATGACATCATGTGTGATCCAGCGTTTGAAGGCTTTGGCTTCGGGCTTACGGCTGCTCAGAATAAGCGTGTAAAGTCCAGGTTCGTTCACCACCGTCATGTTGGGATTGCCTCGTTTATTACCCTCATTTGAAATGAGGGTAATCATCTTCTCGTCCGCATCCAGCCGTGAAATGGCTTGTGACGAATTGCCGATCTCCAAAGCCCTGCACACGTCTACCGCCACAAACCACGGCTCGTTTTCGATCAGGGCTGTTCGGATTTCTCCAAACTGTTCATTCTTGAAGACTTCGATTTTGTTATCCATGATTGACTTCCTTTCCGGCAGCAGATGTGCCACTTTGGTTTTTGAGGGTAGAAACGGGATTGCAGCAGTAGGGACACTCTGCAAACACGCAGGACTGATATTTCCAGAAGGGGCGATGAAAGCGGCAGCTTCGGCACTCAGGGAGAATGCCATCCGCGCCGCTGTCAAAATGCTCAAAGCCGGGTGTGGTCTGCATCAGCAATTCCAGTGCTTGCAGATCACCGGCTGTCATGCGTTTCATGCTTAAAAACTCCTTTCCTTCGCCGCATCGCCAGCAAATATTCCGGCTTTTGGGCAACAAAAAAAGAGGGTTTGCTTCTTACTCCAAATTGGAGAAGAAACAAACCCTCTTCGTTTACGATGTAGTTCAGATGATTTCTCGGATGGTATGAATGACACCGAGCAGCAGCCCGATGAAGAAGGCAAGTCCTCCGATAAGACCGCCTATGATTAAGTTCAATGCGAAGATGCCGACTGAGCCGGAGATACCGTAACCGCTGGGAACGAGCCAGAGGCACATCCTCCGGATGCCGAATGGCAAGCCGACGCAGATCCACATAAGGAAGTAGTCACATACGCCGTCAGGCATATAGATCGGCTTGAGAAATGACGCGAGGCAGAACGCAAGCGCGATTGGAAGCACAACTTCCTTCAAGAAGACTTTGATAGCACCCACTATATCCTCCTTCTGCCGGAAGTGTGCAGCAGCACCCTCCGGCTTGCTTGATTATTGTGAAAGTCCTTTGTTTTCGGTCAAAAAAAGAAGGGACTAAGCCAGAATGCCTTGGTTTTCAAGGTCTTTCTGATTTAGTCCTATTATCGCACAATAATCTTTGACAATGATACAGTCGATACTTCCTGCCTGCACCATCGTCAAAAGCTCCTGCACTGCGGGACGTTCAAAATTCGTACCCGTATGGCCATTATCGACAAACTCCAAAACCTCGCCATTATCCCATTCCGGCAGCGACATGGCTTTTTCCCGCAGGATAAGGCGCTGGTTCGGAATACTCAAACTTTCTGTCTTAATATCCTCCACGGATAACCGAATATAAAGGGCAATTACATATTTGCGCATGACTCCACTTCCTTTCCCTGAAATTCACTCTTAAAGCGGAAGGTCACATGAATATCCCGTTTGTGGTCTATCTCGATCCGCTCAATCAGCCGGTCAATCAGTTCTGCCGTAAGCAGGTGATCCTTTGCCAGTGACTTTGCATCCTTTTCCATAGTCCGGTAGCGTACAAACTGTTCGTCGAGAGCATCCATATCCCTTTCAAGCTCGGTGATCTCACCGGACAGTGTATTGATGGATTCCTCATAATCCGCTTTCAGTTCAAAGTATTCCTCGCTTGTCAAAACACCCTGTACAAAGTTCTCATATAGGCCGCGGATCAACCGGCGTTTCTTTTCAATTTCCTGCCGTTTGGATGACATCTGGCCCCTGAGTTTATCCTTTTCCTGTTTTTGCCTTGCCTCCAACTGAAAGAGGGGGAGAGACATTCCCAGGGCAACCGTCAGCTCTTTCTCCAAAACAGATGTGACCGTAGCGATCAGCTCCGTTTCCTGTATCATCACACCCTTGCAGCTATCTTTTTCTACCCGGCTGTTGGTAAGGCAATGAAACCAGTAAATATCCGGCCCTTTTTTGCGCTCCGCCCGCTGCCGGTGGAGACTCCTGCCGCAATCCGCACAGAATACCTTTCCCTTAAAGATATTGGGGGTATATGGTTTTTTTGGCACAGCCTTGCTTTGCTCGCAGACCTGTTTCCGATAGTCCTGTACCGCCTCAAAAACCGCATGGCTGATAATAGGCTCATGGGTATGCCTTGCAACGATCAGATTATCGTCTCCGGCCTGTACCTGCTGGTGGTCTACAATTTTGGTCTTGCCCTGTACCAGATCACCGGTATAAACCTCACTTTCCAGTATCTTCATTACAGTACGGGTCTGCCATTTCCCGCTCCCGATCAGCCCAGGGCTGGTAATTTCACCGGTAGTCTTTTTATAATGGCTTGGGGCAGGAATCCCCATTTCATTCAGATTACGCACAATACGGTTTAACGCTACACGCTCATAAGCCCACTGGAAAATCTGCTGCACAACAGGAGCGGCGGCCTCGTCAATCAGCAGTTTATGACAGTTCTCCGGGTCTTTCCGGTAGCCGTATGGAGCCCGTGCGCCAATATAGTCACCGTCTTTCATGGCCTGCCTTGCCTGGGCCTTGATCTTCCGGCCAATATCCAGCGAATAGGCTTCATTTATCATGTTTTTCAGCGGAAGCATAATGCCTCCGTGAAGATTGCCGGGGTCTGCCGTATCAAACTGATCTGTAACCGCAATAAAACGGACATTGTGCGTGTAGAAATACTGTTCGATATAATAGCCGGTATCAATGGAATTACGCCCCAGGCGGGATAGGTCCTTAACAATCACACAGTTGATATAGCCTGCCTCAATATCCGAAAGCATCTGTTGAAAGCCCGGACGATGGAAATTCGTGCCCGTCATGCCGTTGTCGATATAGGTATCATAGACGACAAAATCCGGTTTATCAGCAAGAAAATCATTCAGGACCAGCTTTTGGTTTTCCACCGAACATCCCCGTTTCTTGTTATCCTCCACGGAAAGCCGGATATACAGTGCTACATGAACATATAAAGATGGTACTGGCTCAGCCGTGATTACTGTTTCTTTTCTGCTCTTTCTTGCCATTTAACCCACCTTCCTTTCCGCGGCCTGTTCTACGATCTGCTCTGCCAGGGCAACCGCTTTTTTGTATTCGTCCTGATAATTAAATTCAATATGCAGCTCGTCCTTGCTAATCACGCGAATACTGCGGATAAGCTGCATGACTGCGCGGCGGTCAATTTCCTCCATCGTGGAAAACTGCATGAAGTGATTGATCCAGCGGTTCCGCTCGCTGCGGTTTTCCAATACATCTGTCAGCCGTTCCTCCCATTCCGCAACTGCCTTTTGCAGCAATTCAATGTCCGCATTGTATTTCCGCTTGTAGGATAGATATTCTTCTTTGGTAAGAATCCCGCTCACCAGATTTTCATAGAGCTTCGTCTTGAAACCCTCAATCTGTGCCAACTGTTTTTCATTGGCTCTGATCTGTCCGGCGTATTCCTGGGCCAGTTCCCGGTTGATCCGTTCCTGACTGATACTGGACAACAGCGAATCCAGAGAAGCCACATTTTCAATATGGCCCTTTAAGCTGTCCTGCACACACTCGATCAAGTCGTCCTCTTTCAGCATCACAGAGGAAGCGCAGCCATTCTTTTTGCCCGTAGGGCAATAGTAGTAGTGGTATTCCTTGTCTTTGTAGCGGTTTGTCTTACGGGTCATGCGGCAGCCGCAGCATCCACAGATCAAAATACCGGAGAACAGATATACCTTATCCGATTTAGGAGAGGTCCGGGTGTCAATCCGGCGAAGTCGCTGAATCAGGTCAAAATCGTGTTTCTGGATAATCGCCTCATGGGTGCCCTCTACACGAATCCACTCGGATGAAGGCTTATCCTCACGCTCCTTCAATTTGAAGTGGGGCGTTGTCTGTTTTCCCTGCACCAGTGTCCCGGTATAGGTTTCGTCCTTCAAAATGCGGATGATGGTAGTGGCAGACCATTTACAATCCTTACGGTCCGTATAGCCGCCTTTGGCATGGGGCATCCCGTGATTCCTCTTATAAGCCAGCGGAGAGAGAATACCCATGCGGTTCAGTTCATCAGCAATATGGGAAGCACTGAATCCTTCCAGACGCTTTCTGAAAATATCCCGTACCACACCCGCTGCATACTCGTCAACTTCCAAACTCTTATGCTTGTCGCCAGTTTTTACATAACCGTAAATAGTAAAAGCTCCAACAAAATCACCGCTGCGTCGTTTCACATCCAGGGCACTCCGGGTCTTTACGGAAATATCCCGGCAGTATGCCTCGTTCATAATGTTTTTTACCGATACGGTGAGATCATCTGCAGCGTCATTTTCCGTGTCTACATTGTCATTGATGGCGATAAAACGGACGCCGTAGGCCGGAAATACCCGACGCATATAACGGCCCGTCTCTATGTACTCACGCCCCAGGCGGGAAAGGTCTTTTACAATGACACAGTTAGCCTCGCCCTGTTCGATCATCCGCATCATTTCCTGAAATGCTGGACGGTCAAAGAGGACACCGCTGTAACCGTCGTCAATCTTTTCTGCCACAACCTCAATCTCCGGGTGCCGGGCAATGAAATCATCAATGAGCCGCCGCTGATTGGCAACGCTGTCACTTTCCACCGACTTGTCATCCGTATAGGAAAGACGGATATACTTAATAGCTTTATAAACCTGCATAAAAAAACACTCCTTTCGTTGCGCAGAAAAATCCCCGCAATTCAAGAAGTGTGGTTATGCCGTATTCAATTCCTTTTCCGACTCTTATTGTACCACGCTCTTACGGGAAAGTCAGCCCTTTTCTGGAAGAAATTTTGCTTCACCGTAAAATACCCTTGATACATTCCTCCAGGGTGGCACCGCCAGGGGCAAAGCTGGCCCGGACGGTAAAACGTCCGCACTTAAAACGGTAAGGGTTTTTGATCTGGCGCACAAATTCAGTGATTCGTTCCTCGCGGGGAAGCTCCTTATCCACGGTGACATCCCGAATGTCTACCAATGAACCGCTTCCGCCAGCAGTAATATTCTCCATAATACCAACTCCTTCCTGAAATTACTGGTCTATCAAAACCACATGAATAAGCCGGACCCGCCCTATAAATAGAAACAGGTCCGGCCCATTGTATCTGATTTCGATTTTGCTTGCCGTATTTGCCACGCCCCCCGGCAGCTCTGTCTACACAAAGCGGGGTTGCCATAGGCTGCGGCCAGCTTTACCGCATCATAGCCCCGCAGATGCCGCCGCTTTGCCAGAGCAAGCGCACACCGCAGGGACTTCCCTTCAAGTCCGTGAGAGATTGTGAAAAAGTACCATTATGATCTGCGCCGTCGTCGCGCCCGGCCTGCCACAGCCGGGTCAATGGATTGCGTGGATCGCTCGGACAGCCGGATTCATCACCTCCCTGGCTGCCTGTCTTTGCGCCGCTCCATTTGCCGCTCGGAACACAGAATGACGTACCCATAGCAACGTATATTCGGTTGTCAAAGTGCAACGAGGGCACGGCCATTATGACATTTTATAGTTGGGGTGGACCAGAGCATGTGCTGTATGGCCGCACCCATTGGACTTGTCTGCCGAATATGTCCCTCTATTATTCATTTCATTTTCGGGGGCAAAGTTGCCGTCTGTCAGGAAAGTTCTTTCAAAAACTTTTCCAAACTTCGCAGGCCGGCATTGATAGAGCGAGTAATTCGGCTCTTATGGGTGCCCTCCGCTTTTGCAATATCCGATTTGCTCATGCCAAGAAAATAGTGCGCATAAATCCGATTCCGCTGTTTCTCCGGCAAAGAGGCAAGTGCCTGATACAGCCTGGCATTTTCTTCTTTCCGTTCCAAAATATCCGCAGGTGTCAGGACAATTACCAGAGCGTCACGCTCGACATTGGCATCATAGTCCAGCGAAAAATATGCTTTGTGCCGGTATGTACGCAAAATATAAGCCGCCTCATTCAGCTTATACTCATGGAGCAAATCAGCCACTTCGTCCGGCACTTCCACAATGGTATCAGTTGTATAAAACGGGTAATAATCCCGCAGATTGATCTTTTTCATTAGATTATCCTCCAATTTCAATTTTTGAGTTGATAGGCAAAATCGAAATCAGAGGGCGGGGAGCGACAGCCAGGAGTTCCGCCTACAAGAAAAAAATCAGATAGGCTTGTCCGCCTTTCAGATATGAAAAAAGCGCGTACCTGTTTTATTTCAGGAACGCGCTCATAGGAATATTTTGTTGAGTATTGGGGAAAAGGATAAAAATATGTCGATACAAAAAGCGCCGCAGCGTTTTGAGCTGCGGCACTAAAAGATTTTCGGCTATATCGTTGTCGGTTTCTGTAGAAATATTGGACCTTCCAAATGTGCATGTCTGCCCCCATACCTGGGGGAGCACAAACAGATTAGAACGGTATTGCTTTTATACTTCCCCCAATCTGTTACTTTGGGGACATTATATAGGGTATAGTAATCAGCCTCCGTTCACCTTTTTCTCAGAAGTTAATCAAGATGTTGTAATTTCACTTCTTTTGCTGCGTTGTGTCAAATTTATATCCAACACCGCGCACACTGATAATATAATCTGGAATGTCCGGGGATATTTTGAGTTTTTGCCGCAGCCGACTCATTATGTTATGAATCGCAGTTAGTTCGTTCTCAACATATTCCTCACTCCATACATGGTAGGCTATGGTTTCAAAGGTCATTACTCGTCTTCGATTCATAAGCAATAAGTAAAGGGCATTAAACTCTCTGACCGACAAATCTACCTTTTTCCCTTGGACAGCGACCTCTCTTTCTTCCAGACAAAAATACAGATCACCTTCCCGAATTTCTGTTAAAGGTTGAGACGTATCTATCCGTGCGCCAAAAGAATCCGGGTTAGTACATGGGATGGCCGAAAAGCCCTGCTGTTGTTCTGTTTCAAGGACAAACTGTATCATTTCGCGTTTCTGCTCAACATCAAGCAAAACAAAAAGTTTCTCACCAATCTGCCGGCCATTCTCCGATAAATCAAGTACCGCTAGTTTCCCATGTCATCACCTTCCTTCCTTAAAGCGTCTTTCAATTTCTGAAAGGATTCCTCGCTGATTGCGTGTTCTATCCGGCAGGCGTCTTGCTCTGCCGTTTCCTGATCGACACCGGCAGCGACAAGCTGCTCCGTAAAGAATCGGTGCCGTTCATAAATTTTCTCGGCAATCTCCCGGCCTATGTCTGTCAGATGGAGAAAACCATCTTTATCCACGGTCAGAAAGCCACCGTCCCGCAGGACACCTACTGCATGGCTGATACTCGGTTTGCTAAAGCCCATGTGTCGGGCAAGATCAACAGAGCGTACCATGCCGGATTTCTTTTGCAGCATTAGTATGGCCTCTAAGTAGTCCTCGCCTGACGCATGAAGTTTCATCCGTTCCTCCCTTATGTAAGGCTCCATCCAGCAGATTTTTTTCGGATATTGACAAATTCCTGATAAATTCCGGCTTTTGCCATAAGCTCATCATGGGTTCCCTGTTCGCTAATCTGTCCATTAGAGATTACCAAAATCTGATCTGCCTGCCGGATGGTATTCAGCCGATGTGCAATTACAAGTAATGTCTTACCCTTGACCAGCTCATTGATTGCCTCCTGAATGTAACTTTCATTATCAGTATCGACACTGGCTGTTGCTTCGTCTAAAATTACAATCGGGGCATCTTTCAGAATACAGCGGGCAATAGAAATACGCTGTTTCTCGCCGCCGGACAAAGTAGCGCCGCCCTCGCCAACAACAGTCTGAAATCCATCCGGCAGAGCCATGATAAAGTCATAACACCGAGCTTTCTTAGCTGCCTCATAGACTTCCTGTTCAGTGGCGTCAGGTTTGCCCATGCTGATATTGTTATAAATTGTGTCTTGGAATAAGTACACGCGCTGGAATACCATGCTGATTTGTTCCATCAACTCAGCCAGCGGCACATCCCGAATATCCGTCCCGCGAACCGTTACCGTTCCAGATTTCACATCCCACAGCCGCGCCAGAAGGTTCGCAATCGTGGATTTGCCACCGC
>ERZ507027.959-NODE-959-length-18534-cov-15.743493_pt1 | contig 18534 bp, 14 predicted proteins | sample MGYA00513163_ERZ507027 | MGnify/ENA metagenome assembly ERZ507027
ATGGTTCCGGTGGGTAATCTGAACGGATCATCTTCTACCTACTATACCGATAAGTGTTGGATAAGCACCGCCACAGTCCGTGTGGTCTATCGCGGGTGCGACTATGCGAATGCGAGTGGCGGTGTGTCGGATGCGCTTGCGAATAGCGATGCTTCGAGCACGTATGCGTATGTCGGCTCGCGTCTGGCCTTCCGCGGCAAAATCGTCCGGGCGCAAAGCGTGGCAGCGTATAAGGCGATACGCGAGGTGGCCTAAGCGCAAAACGCCAAAGCGTGGAGCGAAGCGACTAAAACGAAAGAACGTGATTCGGAAACCATCCGAATCACGTTTAAAAGGTATTCAAATACCGGCGAAGCCGGTCGAATTTTTTTAGAATTAAAGACAGAATCGTTATGGGAACAGTTATTGATTTTTTGAGAGAAAGTAACCGATGGAAGCATCTGTTAGGCGGATTCCTTGTAGGTTTACTGGGAACGCATCCAGTGGTAGCCCTGTATGCAAGTGCTGTGGCAGCTTCCTGTTTGGAACTGAAGGATAAGCAGCATGGTAGCTGTTGGGACTGGATAGATTGGGGATTAACCGTGTTGGGCGGTGCTTTTGCTGCTCTGTTATGGTTATTCTTCTGAGCATTATAGATTTCTTTTGCCTTGAAATAAGTACCTTTGTAATTGGTAGAGCTTCCCGATAGTCCGTGTGGTCTATCGCGGGTACAACAATGCGAATGCGAATGGCGGTGTGTCGAATGCGAATGCGAATAACGATGCTTCGAACACGAATGCGAATGTCGGCTCGCGTCTGGAAATCTAATCGATCGGCGTACAGCAGCGGGGACGTGTCCCCAATGCGGTGCCGAGGGAAGCAAGCCACAGCAACAGCACCCATTAGGGTGGAAAGCTGAAAAATCACGCGTCGGGTGGAGTTTGGTAGGCTGTTATCAGTTCGAAGAAGTCAGACCCGGGGAAAGGAAGGCCCTTATCTTCCGTATTATAAACCAACAGCAGAACCGTATGCGCAGGGAAGGATATATCATAGAGGAAATCATCGAATACTCCAATATGTCGGAGGCTTTCGATTCGGTACTTCGCGGAACCGATCGTAAGAGGTCAAGGCAGGGACGATTCCTGCTTGCCCATAGGGAGAAGATTATCACCGAACTGACGGCTTCCATTGCGGACGGCTCATTCCGGCTGGGCGGCTACCATGAGAGGGAAATTGAAGAATACGGTAAAAAACGTATTTTGCAGATCCTGTCCATGAAAGACCGCATCGCTGTGTTTGCCATCATGAATGTGGTGGACCGCCACCTGCAAAAACGTTATATCCGGACAACCGGTGCAAGCATCAAAAGGCGCGGTACTCATGACCTGATGAACTGCATACGTACCGATTTGCAAAAAGATCCGGAAGGCACGCTTTACGCATACAAATTTGACATCCGGAGGTTTTACGACAATGCGCGGCAGGACTTTGTGATGTGGTGCTTCCGGAGGGTGTTCAAGGACAAAAGGCTGTTGGTCTTGTTGGAGCGGTTTGTTAAGCTGCTGCCGGAAGGTATCAGTTTCGGACTGCGCAGTTCACAAGGGGCAGGAAATCTGCTTCTGTCTGTATTTTTAGACCACTATCTGAAGGATAAGTACGGGGTTCGTTATTACTATCGCTATTGCGATGACGGACTGGTACTCGGTAAAACGAAAGCGGAATTGTGGAAGATTCGTGATGCTGTTCACGGGCAAATGGGAAAAATAGACTTGGAAATAAAGCCGAATGAACGGGTGTTCCCTGTAGAGGAAGGCATTGATTTCCTTGGCTATGTTATCCGTCCCGACTATGTAAGATTGCGGAAACGCATCAAACAGAAGTTTGCCCGGAAAATGCACGAGGTAAAATCGAGAAAAAGACGGCGGGAACTGATTGCCAGTTTCTACGGCATGACGAAGCACGCCGACTGTAATAAGTTGTTTAAAAAATTAACAGGCAAAGAAATGAGAAGTTTTAAAGACTTGAATGTCGCTTACAAGCCGGAAGACGGTAAAAAGCGATTCCCCGGAGTGGTGGTAAGCATCCGGGAACTGGTAAACTTACCCATTGTAGTGAAGGACTTTGAGACCGGTATCAAAACCGAGCAGGGAGAAGACCGCTGTATTGTGGCCATCGAAGTGAACGGCGAGGCAAAGAAGTTCTTCACCAACAGCGAGGAAATGAAGAATATTCTCGCACAAGTAAAGGAAATGCCGGATGGTTTCCCGTTTGAAACGACCATCAAGACAGAGACATTCGGCAAAGGTAGAACCAAATACGTGTTTACATGAGAAGAGTTGAAGGAAGTTCCGGGGTTTCGCTGATGGAATGCACGAACCCGGTTAAAGACAAATGGCGCATCCGATGGGATGTGCAGGAAAAAGAGAACGGCTCTGCCTCCTACATGGAAGAGGAGTTCGGGCATAAGCCTACTGATGAGGAAATCCGCACATTGGTTATGTCCTGGTATAACAGCCAGACTGATGCAGCTATCCTATCCGGATTCGCCTATAATGGTGCCCCTGTATGGCTTTCCACGGAGAACCAGTACAACTATAAGGCAGCATACGATCTGGCTGTTCAGACGGGCGGAGAAACCCTACCGGTCACATTCAAGTTTGGTTCGGATGAACAGCCCGAATACCATACTTTTAGTCGGTTAGATGAGTTGAAAGACTTCTATACGAAAGCGGTAAGGTATATTCAGAAGGTTCTGGCTGAAGGCTGGGAAAAGAAAGATAAGTTCAATTTGGATTTATACCGGATTAAATGATTGATAATCCCTTCGGGGGAGGGATAAAAAAAGCCCCCGGCCTGTTAAAAGTAACGCCAATCACTTAGAACAACAAGTACGCCAGAGCGCACGACCGGGGGCAAATACCCTCTGTCGCGCTCTGGCTTTTTGTTGTCTAAAAATGATTGGCATTGCAAAAGTACAAAAATGATTGGATATGACATTGTTTGAAGCACTTAAATTCAATAGAAAACCGCTTGAAATGCTTATAAGTTTGGGCGGCAAGCAGGATGACCTTCGATTCATAGACTTATATACGGAGTATGAGGTCATGAAAAAACAAGGTGAAAAGACCACTTATGCAGTGGCGTTTTTGGCAAATAAATATTCGGTAAGCGAACGTAAGGTGTATGATGTTATCAAACGGTTTGGAAAGCACTGCACGCTCGGTGCAGTGTGATTGATGTGCCGGGGATGCCTTGTGTTGTCCGGTAGAGCTACCTTTGTACAACCAAAAATAAAGCTCATGAATAAGTATTACCAGACATTAGACAAGATACTCCAAACGGGCAAAATCCAGACCAATAGGAAAGGGCGTATCAAGTATCTATTAAACGAAAGGCTCATGCTAACCCCCGCTGATTTACTTGACATATTTGAAAGCCACGGGATAGCCAGGAAAAAGCTGAAAGAGGAATTGAAACTGTTTATGCAAGGAGTCCGGGATGTGGAAAAATACAAAGAGGCAGGGATTACCTGGTGGGATTATTGCGGCCATACCCTTGTAAACAGCTATCCAACTTACTTTGAAAAGCTTCCACCCCTCATAACCAGGATTAACCGGGAAAAGCGCAACAGCAAGAATTATGTCCTGTTTCTTGGAGAAACCGGGGTGGAAAGCAACCAGGCACCCTGCCTGAGTCTTGTGCAGTTCCAAATTGATGAGGGAGAATTGGTGCTATCTGCATATCAGCGTAGTTCTGATGCGAACCTTGGGCTTCCGGCTGATATTTATCATCTTTATCTGATGGCAAGGCAGGTGGAGCTTCCCCTGAAGTCCATAACCCTTGACCTTGGAAATGTGCATATATATGAAAATAACATTGACCGGACTCTGGAACTGTTATCCGGAGTTGAAAACATTAAATTTGACTTGAACGTATGAAGAATATGAATTTATCTGCACCACTGCCATTTGTAGGCCAAAAAAGAATGTTTGCTAAAGAGTTTATTAAAGTTTTGGAACAGTTCCCTGAAGATACCGTGTTTGTGGACTTGTTTGGCGGTTCCGGACTTCTTTCGCATATAGCCAAAAGAAGCAAGCCCGATGCTACTGTTGTCTACAATGACTTCGACAACTACCGGTTCAGACTGAAAAATATCCCACAGACAAATAAACTGCTTGCCGATATTAGGGAGCTGGTGGGTAATTCGATACCCAAACATAAACCAATTAAAGGGGAACTTAGAGAACGCATTTTTAAACGTATCGAGGAAGAAGAACTAAATGTTGGGTACGTGGATTTTATAACCTTATCATCCTCACTTATGTTCTCCATGAAGTATAAATTGTCTGTAGCCGAAATGCGCAAGGAAGTCCTTTATAACAACATTCGCAAGACCGGTTATCCGGAGTCTTCTGACTACTTAAAAGGGCTTGAAATTGTATCATGCGACTACAAAGCAGTATTCAACCAATATAAGGATGTTCCCGGAGTCGTCTTTTTAATTGATCCGCCTTATCTTTCCACTGATGTTGGTACGTACAATATGTATTGGCGCTTGTCTGATTATTTGGATGTTTTAAAGATACTCGAAAAGCATTCCTTCGTTTATTTCACATCCAATAAATCCTCCATACTTGAACTGTGTGAATGGATTGGAGCAAACAAAACCATTGGCAATCCTTTTGAGGGTTGTACAAAAAAGGAATTCAATGCCCACATGAATTATTCTGCCGAATATACAGACATGATGCTGTATAAGAAACAGGAAAAATTAGTTCATAAAACAGCTGCTTAGCACTGAACAAAGATACAATTTTTCAAGCAGAAGGCCAAACTTTTGAGCCTTATTTTAATGCCGTTATAAAGCCATTTTTTATGAAATTATAAAGCCGAAACAGAGGTCATTACAAAACTTTTGTTTCGGCTTTTTGAGTGTTGCGCGCTTTCCTTTTTTGAACGCTTCGTTTTGTCCTTTTCCCTGAAAATCGAACGCTTCGTTTCGGATTCTGCGGAAATTTGGATTTGCGGATTATATTTGTCTCTTGATAATAAAATTATGCAATTTATTAATTTACAAAAACGATGAGCTATATCCAAAACAATCTACAAGCTGGTGAAGAAATTAAATACAAAGCAGATATTCACTGGTATATATTTGCATATCCGGTAATACTACTATTATTAAGCGCCTTCTTTTCTTCCGCACAAACCGGATTATTCTATTATGTCAGCATATTTCTATTGTTGTCAGGATTATTCCAATTGATAAAAAGAATTCTTCTTAAGATGGGAGCTGAATATGTTGTCACAAACAAGAAAGTCATTCTAAAATCCGGTATTTTAAACCGGGATGCCCTTGAATTGGTTTTAAACAAATGCGAAGGAATACGGATTAATCAAAGCCTCATGGGACGTATGCTCGGTTTTGGTTCTATTGTAGTTACTACAGGCGGGGTCACCAACAAATTTGACTTTATCACCAATCCTATAAAGTTCAGAAACGAAATCAATGAACAAATTCAATAAGAATAAGTGAAAAGCATTTAAAGAAATACAAAGAGAACGGGTATAAACACGCTTTTGCACATACATCCATACAAGGCTATACCTACGTACGTATAAGCTTATGCGTATGTATATGTAAAATGCCTCAGTCCAGAATAAAATTCCATATCAAAGACAAGGGCGTTTAAAAAAAAGATCAAGAGCTTTTTAAAAAAGATAACCGCCTTTTTTTAAAAGAACAAGAGCTTTTTTTAAAATGTCTTGTTCTTTTTTACCGCTGCCGCGAATCCGTAAGCTATCATTTCGTGGAAGTTTCCTCTTTCATGCGCATTTCTTACGAGGAAAAGGCTTGAAAACGCCCTACTTTATACCAGGCAGGAACTGTCTATAAAAAAGGATATATAGCTGACAGCAAGCATATTATGTGAAAATCAACTTCAAAACGTAGTGAGGGCATGAGAGTATAAGTGAGAGCAATTTTTTTACTATTATCATATAAGTCATTCATAATAAACCCATTATACATACAGTGAGGGCATGAGGGCATAAATGCTCCCGAACTTTCTAATGAAAAAGATAATACGTCAAAGACACTTCCGGAAATTTATCAGAAAACAAAATGATCTTTATAAAAGTAAAGTCCGTTGCAAGTGATATGCTTATTTGCCATGCACCAAAAACAAAAAATCCCCCGTAAAGTATTAATTTACAGGGGATTTTCTTTGTTTTGTAATTCTTTCCAGCGGAGAGACAGGGATTCGAACCCCGGGTACCTCGCAGTACAACGGTTTTCAAGACCGCCGCAATCGACCACTCTGCCATCTCTCCAAGACTTCTTTTTTCAAAAGTACTTTCCGTTGAAAGCGCTGCAAAGGTACGACTTTATTTTAAATAAGCAAATAGTTTACCAGTTTTTTTGCTATAAAATTTTCAAATCGTATTTTTGCATACGAATAATAAACGAAAGAAATAAATCATGATATACCCTCAGAATTTCGAACAGAAAATAGGTTTCGATTCCATCCGTCATTTACTAAAAGAGAAATGTCTCAGCACATTAGGTCAAGAAAGAGTAGATGAAATGAACTTCTCAGAATCCTTTAAGGATATTAATGAATGGCTGGAACAGGTGATGGAATTCATGCGCATCATACAAGAGGAAGACAGTTTTCCCGACCAATATTTTTTTGATGTACGACCATCACTAAAACGTATCCGCGTAGAAGGTATGTATTTGGATGAGCAAGAACTGTTTGATTTACGCCGTTCTTTAGAAACAATTCGTGATATCATCCATTTTCTGACACTGACCCCGAATGACGAAGAACAAGAAAAAGAAAACTCCCCCTACCCTGCCCTACAAAAACTGGCAGGAGATATTATCGTGTTCCCTCAACTCATCACGCGTATTAACAACATCTTAGACAAATTCGGAAAAATCAAAGACAACGCTTCTTCCGAATTATTACGCATCCGCAGAGAGTTGGCCTCGACAGCCGGAAGCATATCACGCAGTTTGAATGCAATTCTACGCAACGCTCAAGCAGAAGGTTATGTTGATAAAGATGTAACTCCTACCATGCGTGACGGAAGACTCGTCATCCCTGTCGCACCGGGATTAAAACGGAAAATCAAGGGAATTGTACACGATGAATCATCCACCGGCAAAACAGTTTTCATAGAACCGGCCGAAGTAGTGGAAGCAAACAATAGAATACGGGAATTGGAAGGAGAAGAACGCCGGGAAATCATCCGCATCCTGACAGATTTCTCTATCATAATCCGCCCACAGGTCCCCGCCATCCTCCAGTCATACGAGTTTTTGGCAGAAATTGATTTCATCCGTGCCAAAGCCCATTTTTCCATTCAGACGAACGCCACCAAACCATCATTGGAAGACAAACAGATTTTGGACTGGACCATGGCCATACACCCACTATTGCAACTCTCGCTGGCCAAGCATAATAAAAAAGTTGTTCCTCTAGATATAGAACTAACTAAAAATCAACGCATTCTAATTATATCCGGACCGAATGCCGGAGGTAAATCCGTTTGTCTGAAGACTGTGGGATTACTACAATATATGTTACAATGTGGTATGCCGGTTCCGATACATGAACGTAGCCATGCCGGATTATTCGGCAGTATCTTTATAGACATAGGTGACGAACAAAGTATCGAAGACGATCTGAGTACCTACTCCTCACACCTTACCAACATGAAAACAATGATGAAAAGCTGTAACAAACGCAGCCTTATCCTCATTGATGAATTCGGCGGAGGTACAGAACCACAAATTGGAGGAGCCATAGCTGAAGCTGTGTTGAAACGTTTCAATGAAAAGGGCACATTCGGCGTTATCACCACTCATTATCAAAATTTGAAACATTTTGCCGAAGATCACGAAGGAGTGGTTAATGGTGCCATGTTATATGACAGGCATTTAATGCAAGCTTTATTCCAATTACAAATAGGAAATCCGGGAAGTTCATTTGCAGTAGAAATAGCTAGGAAAATAGGTTTACCGGAAGAAGTTATAGCCGACGCATCCGAAATTGTAGGGAGTGAATATATCAATGCTGATAAATATCTACAAGATATCGTACGTGACAAACGTTATTGGGAAACCAAGCGTCAGAACATCCGCAAACGAGAAAAACAGATGGAAGAAACCATCGCCAAATACGAAGAAGAACTACAGGAACTGGAGAAAAGTCGTAAAGAGATTTTGCGAAAGGCCAAAGAAGATGCGGAAAAATTATTACAGGAATCAAATGCCCGAATTGAAAATACCATCCGTATCATCAAGGAAGCACAAGCCGACAAAGAACGTACACAATCGGCACGTCAGGAACTGACTGATTTTAAAAATCAGATAGAAGATATCGAGAAAAAGAACAAGGAAGATGAAATCATCCGGAAAATGGAAAAACTCCGTGAAAAACAAGAGCGGAAAAAAAACAAAAAGGATAAAGCCAAGACGGAATCTTCCCAACTGTCAATACCCAAAGAACAGCCTATCACTGTAGGTAGCACTGTAAAGATCAAAGGTCAATCCAGTGTCGGAGAAGTACTAGGAATTAATGGCAAAAATGCAATAGTTATGTTCGGAATGATAAAAACCAATGTAAAACTGGATAAGCTGGAACGTAGCACACCAATACAGCCCACCCAGAAAACAATGGTAAAAAGTACCTTCGTCAGCAGTGAAACACAAGATCGGGTATATGAAAAGAAACTAAATTTCAAACAAGATATTGATGTACGCGGTATGCGTGGCGATGAAGCGATACAGGCAGTAACTTATTTTATCGATGATGCCATACTATTGGGAATAGACCGTGTACGTATCCTTCACGGAACAGGTACAGGCATACTGCGCACCCTGATTCGCAGCTATTTGGGAAGTGTTCCAGGAGTAGCACACTATCAAGACGAACACGTACAATTTGGTGGGGCAGGTATTACTGTAGTAGACTTAAAATAATATTTTAATAGAATAAGAGGCTGTTTTTAATTAATTTTCTCTATATTCGCACTAAAATTAGAGAAAATTAAAAGCAAAGGTGGCAGCGGGAACTTCTCATACAACTATAAGTATTAAGCTTAATGAGCAAGGGTTTCATGATATTTTCAATAAATATTATGTAACTCTATGCTTATTTGCCAATCAATATACAGAAAACCAAGAAACTTCAGCAGATATTGTACAAGATTCATTTGCCAAACTATGGCAAATAAGAGAAGATTTTTTTTATCTGCATCAGGTAAAAGCATTTTTATATACAGCTGTACGCAATAAAGCACTCAATGAACTGGAGCATTCAAAAGTAGTATATGAATACGCTCAAAATGTCATCGAAAAGAAAAAGGATTCCTTTTTTCACGATGCAATCGTTGAAGAGGAAACTTATCGTATCGTTTCTGAAGCCATAAATAAATTACCTGACCAAATGAAAGCCATTATGCAACTATCTCTGGAAGGGAAAAAAAACGCAGAAATAGCAGACAGACTAAACATATCTACAGAAACAGTCCATACATTAAAGAAAATAGCCTACAAGAAACTCAGAGAGAATTTGAAAGACTACTATTACTTCCTCTTGTTCTTTATATAAAAAGACATTAATTTGTTTTTTTTCAAAAAAAGTCGTTTTATTATTCACCCAAATTTCAAACAGACCTGTTTTATTATAAAAGAGATAAAAAACAGGTCAAAATATGATAAAACAAGATTTCTATATAGCCAACCTCATAGCAAGGTATCTGTCGGAAGAAATAACCCCGGAAGAAACAATAAAACTAACTGCTTGGAGAGAAGAATCTACAGCGCACGAGATTTTATTCAAGAAAATTTGTGATGAAGAAAACCAAAAGCAACATTTCCGGAAAAATACGGCATTCAATCCTTCATCCGGATGGAAAGAAGTGGAAAAGCGAATCAAAAGAAATAATAACAGAAGCAGATATATCAAAATAGTAAGTTATGCCGCAATCATTCTGTTACCTGTCCTTTTTGTAAGTATTTCCATGAAATTCACCTCGCCCGTTTCTCTTTCGGACAAACAGTTCATCGCACAATCCATTCTACCTGGGGAATCCCAAGCTATTCTGACATTGGAGGACGGCCAGACAATCCATATAAATAAAGAAACAGAGAGTCTGCTTGAGAAAATAGACGGAGCCCGAGTCCACATGGACTCTACAATGCTGAATTACCAAGTAACATCAAAAACAGCCCCAAAAAACAAGCCTGTATATAATAAAGTGGAAACTCCACGAGGTGGAGAATATGCTCTATTGTTAAGTGATGGAACAAAAGTGCATCTGAACGCAATGACCAGTCTCCGCTTTCCTGTGACATTTGATAACGGTCCACGCAAAGTGGAACTGGAAGGCGAGGCCTATTTTGAAGTCTGCAAAACAGGGCAACCATTTATAGTATGCACTCAAGGCATGCAAGTAGAAGTGTTGGGAACCACATTCAACATCTCTGCTTATCCACAGGAAGAGTATCAGACAACTTTGGTAAACGGTTCTGTCAAAGTAAATACAGAAACTGGAGAAAGCTGTATTTTAAAGCCTTCCCAGCAAGCTACCATCAGCCTCGGAAACAGCAGCATACAGATACGCATGGTAGATGCCGGATTTTATACTTCATGGATAAAAGGAAAAATTCATTTCAAAGACCAGCGATTGGAAGATATCATGAAAATACTATCACGCTGGTATGACATGGAAGTAATTTTTGCCAATGAGAAAATAAAAGACCTACGCTTTGGATGCAATGTAGATCGGTATTCGGAAATCACTCCATTTGTACGTTTGTTGGAAGAGACTCAAAAAGTACACGTAAAAGTCAATAACAAAACAATCACATTCTATAACTAATAAAAATGATGTATTATGGACAAAAAACACAACTACACCAATCACGGTAAAAGTAGTAAACGTTTGTGGATTACGTTCCTATTTTTCTGTATCATTACCACAGGTTTTATGCAGGCTGCCAACAAAGTGTTTGCACAAGCCACTGTCACAGCCTCATTCAAGAATGCCACGTTGAGTGAAATTCTTTGGGAAATCCAAAGACAAACCGACTTTACTTTTGTATACAGCACCAATGATGTAAAACAAATAAAAGTCCAAAACCTAAATGTAAATAACGAAAAAATAGCCAATGTGCTTGATAAATGTCTTATGAATAGCGGTTTGACCTATTCAGTTCACAACGGCGTTATTGCTATCAAGCAAATTGAAGAAAAAGAGTCTGCTGTTCCTCAACAGAAAACAACATTAACCGGTACAGTACTGGATGAGACGGGAGAACCTATTATTGGAGCGAATATCTTAGTCAAAGGTACTACGAATGGAACTACTACAGATTTGGACGGGCACTTCTCATTAGATGTAGACCGTATACCTGCCACTTTGATTATCTCCTATATAGGTTATGGCAAGCAGGAAATAAAAGCCACTGCCGGAAAGATACTGAAAGTAGTCATGGCTCCTGATAATAATGTTATGGAAGAAGTGGTTGTTACCGGTTATGGTACTTTCAAGAAATCGGCATACGCAGGTTCTGCTTCTACTGTGAAGACAGGAGAATTAAAAGATTTACCCGTAGTTTCATTCTCCAGTTTGCTAGAAGGTAATGCTCCCGGAGTACAAGTCACTTCCAGTTCAGGTCAGCCTGGTGCCTCCACTTCTATCCGTATTCGTGGTATGGGTTCTTTCAATGCAAGCAATTCTCCACTATACGTAATCGATGGTGTTCCCGTCCAATCCGGTTCTGTTGCTGCTACCAGCTCCGACTCCGGATTTGACATAATGTCTACATTAAACAACTCGGATATTGAAAATATTACAGTAATAAAAGATGCTGCAGCAGCCTCCCTTTATGGTTCACGTGCTGCAAATGGAGTTATTTTAATCTCCACCAAGAAAGGAAAAAGCGGAAAAGCACAAATTTCATTAAAAGCAGACTGGGGTAGCAATGATTTCGCAATGGATTATCGCCCAGTTATGGGGGGAGAAGAACGACGTGAATATATTTACAATGGATTGATATTATATCAACAACGTAAACTAGCTGATAAAAATCCTAATATATCAGAGGAAGAGCTAATGTCACAAAGTAAAACTTATGCAGATGGGCAAATCGATAAATATGCTCCAATTCCATGGTGTGGTTTCACAGACTGGAATAAAGAGCTTTTCCAAAAGGGACATCATTCTACCTATGAAGCATCACTAGCCGGTGGCAGCGATAAATTTAAATATTACTCTTCTTTATCATATATGAAGCAGAACGGTATTGTACAAGGTTCCGGTTTGGAACGTGTAACAGGGCGTTTGAACGCAGATTTCAGTGCAACAGACAAATTGACTGTAGGCGCCAAGATACTTTTCTCAAATGTAAATCAGAGTGTTTATGACGAAGGATTCACTTATACATCTCCTTTCTATTCCTCACGTAATTGGGCTACTCCTTCAGATCCGGTCTACAATGAAGATGGCAGTTGGAATCGTAAATTTATTCGTAAAGCCAATGACCGCAACCCCAAATTATCAGCTGAATACGATTATAAACATGAAAAAATGCTACGCGCATTCAATACGCTTTATGCCGAATACGAAATCATAAAAAATCTGAAATTCAAAACAACATTCAGTTATGATTACACTACTGTAAAAGGTGAGAAATGGTATGACCCACGTACTTCCAACGGTGAAGATGAAAATGGAGAAGTAGTAAAACGCATAAGAGAATATAAAAAAATGGTATGGAGTAACACCTTAAGCTATTTAACTACTTTCAACAACATTCATCATTTGGACTTTCTTGCCGGATATGAAATTGATGATACCTACAATGACTATTTATCAGGGGAAGCTTACAATTTTACAACTCCCGACAAACATGCCATTAGTAATGGAATGAAAACAGTATCTGTAGGGGGAAGTGATTCAAGGTACAGACTGGTATCCTATTTAAGCCGTTTGAATTACGATTACAAAAATAAATATTATCTAGGAGCTAGTTTTCGTGTTGATGGCAGTTCACGTTTGCACCGTGACAATCGTTGGGGAACATTTTGGTCTGTATCCGGAGCATGGCGTACTATTGAAGAAGAATTTATGCAACCTGTAAAAGATTGGTTAACAGACTTGCGTATAAGAGCATCATACGGTGTAAACGGTACTCTTCCTTCTGATTATTTCGGCTATATGGGATTAAGCTCCATTAGTGGTGGTTACTTGGAGCAACCCGGTATTCAAATGTCCCAAATTGCAAATCCTAATCTGAAATGGGAAACCAATTATAATATGAATATTGGCTTGGATTTTGGTTTTTGGGATCGTCTGAACTTCACGATTGAATATTATACCCGTACAACTAAAAACTTATTAATGGACTGTCCTGTATCCATGACGACAGGATTTAGTAGTTATTTAATGAATATAGGTGAAGTGAAAAATAAAGGTATTGAATTAACTATTAATTCCACTAATATTAAAATAAAAGACTTTAATTGGAATACAACTTTCAATTTAGGTCATAACTCCAATAAAGTTGTAAAATTAGATGGCGAACAGACACAAATTGTCAGTGGAACCCAAATACACAAAGTAGGAAGTTCTTATCGTACATTCTATGTACAAGAATTTGCGGGCATCAATCCTGAAACAGGAAATCCTCTATTCTATACCAATGAATTGGATGAGAACGGAAATTATATAAAAGAAATTACCGAGAACTCTAAAAATGCACAATTCATTCCTTATAAACATGCAGAACCAACTGTTAACGGAGGTATCTCTAATTCATTGCGTTATAAATGGCTTGATTTAAATTTCTTATTCTCCTATCAATTCGGAGGATATTCTTATGATACTTGGGCACAAAAGACAGAACATGGCGGTTACGATTCCTATGCAAACATTCCGACTTATTATCGTGATAGCTGGAAAAAGCCAGGTGATCAAACCAATATAGAAGTATATATGCCGGGTAAATCATCTTCTGTATCAATGCATAAAATAACAAGTAGCCGCCGTATCCACAGTACTGATTATTTCCGCTTAAAAAATATCACATTCGGCATTACGTTACCTAAAGAATGGACAAATAAAATCAATATAGGAAATGTTCGTATTTATGCATCAGCAAGCAATTTATGGACATGGGCGGCCTATAACAATTATGATCCTGAAGCTGTTAGTGCCGGTAGTGCAACTCAAACCACACCGCCTTTAAAAACCGTTACTTTTGGTCTCAACATCAATTTTTAACCACTAAAAAACAACAATATGAGAACATTACATAATTTTTTATCAATAGTCTTATCCATCGGATTGTTTACTTCATGTGGAAACGATTGGTTGGATTTAGAACCGTCCACACAAATTCCAACAGAAACGAGTATCAAATCTCTCTCCGACATTGATTATTCACTAAACGCCATTTATGCGACAATGCGTAATGCCTATGCGTATTCCGGGCGTTTAATCTACTACGGAGATGTAACAGGAGATGACATGCAAGCTGTACAATCAACTTGTAGAACAGCTCACTATTACCAAATGGATTGGTTACCTGCAAATGGACCAAGTACACACTGGTCATATCTTTATTCCATCATTCAAAACTGTAATGTAATTTTAGACGGCATTGACAATATCGAAATTCTTCCAAACGATGAAGATGAGCATATCTTCCGCAATGATTTGGAAGGACAAGCATTAGCAATACGTGGTCTGGCCCTTTTTGACCTTACGCGCTTCTTCGGATATACTTATTTAAAAGATAACGGAGCCTCTTTAGGAGTACCTATCATCACTTCAGCATCAGCCACTGCCGACAGTAAGCCTTCACGTAACACTGTAGCTGAATGTTATGATCAAATAATCAAAGACTTAAAGAATGCGGCTAGTTTAATGATACCCACATATTCATGGTCAGGTACTAGTTTGAATCAAAAAGATTTATCCTTAAATAAGAAAGGTAAAATCAGTAAATGGGCCACATTAACTTTGTTAAGTCGGGCATATCTGTATATGGGGAAGAACAGTGAAGCTTTACAAGCTGCAGAAGAAGCAATAAAAGGATCGGAAGCCAATAAATACCAATTATGGAATACCGAAGAATATCCCACTGTATGGGGTACGGAAGCCTCCGAAGCAAATCCGGGAGAAATTCTCTTCGAAATAGTCAATACTACTACCGAAAGCCCCGGCAATGAAAGTATGGGATATCTAACTTCTCCAAAAGGATATCAAGATATGTGCATTACAGTCAGTTTTTATCACCATCTGTTAGAAACGCCTAATGATGTACGCATTAAGTTATTAGTTAATCAAGACAAAAAAGTAATGTATTTGAATAAGTATCAACCACAACCTGGAGAAAATATTATGGATGCCAATATTCCTATAGTACGTCTTTCCGAAACTTACTTAAATGCAGCCGAAGCAGCCGTGAAAAACGGAGATGCAACAAAAGCTGCAAAATACCTGAAAGCCATTGCACTCCGAGGAAATCCAGACTATACGATGCCCGCAAAGGTTACCCTTGATGATGTTCTAGAAGAACGCAGGAAAGAACTCATTGGTGAAGGGCACCGCATGTTTGACTTATTACGTAATAACTTACGAGTAACTCGTATTAACGAAACAGACGATATGATGAAAGAGGTAGTGCATTTCGCTGACGAAAAAACATCTATGGATTTCGACAGAAACTATTATCGTACAATATTACCTATTCCTCAAAAAGAAATTAATGCTAATTCTAATATTGTACAAACACCAGAATATCTGAAATAATAGTCAACACAAATTGATAAACTCTAACTGAATTATAAATCAAATCGATGACAAGCAAGACTAATTTTATCAACCACTTTCTTCTTGCATTTACCCTCGCCTTCATCAGTTCCGGCCTTAGTGCCGGAACTCTTGATTTCAAAGACAAGAAGAAAGACAAAGAGAAAAAAGAAGAATTAACAGCCGACGGTCCATACGTATTGTATCAGCCTGACGGCCAAATCAGAGTAATCAATGTAGATAAGAAAGGGAATATCATTGATACCACTTATACCACATTACCTCAAAACTTTACCCTGCATGTGACAGACCACAAAGGCAGGTTTCCATTTGATGTAAAACTACACCCGGTAAAACGTCCCGGATGGAATTATCCCCAGGCAGACAAAGTTTTTGTCATGTCCGACCCTCATGGAAGGCTGGACTGTGTAATCAGCCTGTTACAAGGCAATCATATCATTGATAAAGACTACAAATGGAGCTTCGGGAAAAACCATCTGATGATTATCGGTGATATTTTTGACAGAGGAAAAGATGTACCGCAAATCTTCTGGCTATTTTACAAACTGGAAGAGGAAGCAGCCAAAGCCGGAGGACACGTATCGTTCATACTGGGAAATCATGAACCGATGGTACTGGCCAATGACCTCCGATACACCAAAGAAAAATATAAAATATTAGCAGAAAAACTAAAGATGGAATACCCCCGGCTATTCGGTCCCGATACCGAACTGGGCAGATGGTTGGGAACCCGTAACACCATGCAAATGATAGGTAACGACCTATATGTACATGCCGGACTGGGCAAAGACTTCTATGACAAGAACTTGAGCATTCCCACTGTCAATGAAGAAATGAGTAAAGGACTATTTATGACGAAAAAAGAACGCAAAGCGCTTTCTCCACTCACAGCCTTCCTGTATGGAAACAGCGGTCCCATCTGGTATCGCGGACTGGTACGCACCGATGGCAAATACAATCCGCTGGCAAAAGACTCCCTAGAAATGATTATGGACCGTTATAAGGCAAAACACATTATTGTGGGACATACCATTTTCAAAGATATTTCCACTTTCTATAACGGCAAGGTTATCGGAGTAAATGTGGACAATAAAGAAAACCGGGAAAAAAAGCGCGGACGTGCCATGCTGATTGAAAATAATCAGTATTTTGTCGTCGGTGACAAAGGTATCCAAAGACAATTAGAATAAAGACAATACACCAAATCCTACCGGTGGTTTTCCAAACTCTCCTGACAACTTTCCTATTTGTCAAGAGAGTTTTTCTTTTCCTTTTTTGCTACTTTCCCCCTTTTATTTTATACCTTTGTTCCTCATAATAACTAACCTTATAAAACGAAATGAAATCTATCCGAGAACTATACCGCATCGGCACCGGTCCGTCCAGCAGTCATACTATGGGACCGCGCAAGGCTGCTGAAATCTTCTTAGGAAAACATCCCGAAGCCAAAGCTTTTCAAGTTACTCTTTATGGAAGCCTCGCCGCTACCGGTAAAGGACACATGACCGATGTAGCCATTTTAGATACATTGCAACCGCATGCGCCTACAGAAATTATCTGGAAAGCCCATGTCTTCTATCCGTTTCATCCCAATGGAATGACTTTCAAATCTTTGAATGAAAAAGGAAAGGTGACAGATGAATGGACTGTTTTCAGTGTAGGCGGAGGTGCTCTAGCCGAAGAAGGGCACGACAAAGGCTCAACTCCGGAAATCTATGATATGAACCGTATGAGTGAAATCCTCTACTGGTGTGAACGTACCGGGCGCAATTACTGGGAATACGTCCAGCAATGTGAAGACGAAGACATCTGGGACTATCTGGCAGAAGTATGGAAAACCATGAGAGAAGCCATTGAGCGTGGTTTGGATCAAGAAGGCGTATTACCCGGGCCACTCAATCTGCGCAGAAAAGCCTCCACTTACTATATTAAGGCAAAAGGTTATAAGGACAATCTGCGTTCCCGCGGGTTAGTATTCTCATACGCTCTGGCAGTCAGTGAAGAAAACGCCTCAGGTGGCAAAATCGTCACAGCCCCTACTTGCGGATCATGCGGAGTGGTTCCGGCTGTACTTTATCACTTGCAAAAAAGCCGTGACTTCAGCGATATGCGGATTTTAAGAGCACTGGCTACTGCCGGATTGATAGGAAATATAGTAAAACACAACGCCTCCATTTCCGGAGCCGAAGCCGGTTGCCAGGCAGAAGTAGGAGTGGCCTGTTCAATGGCATCCGCCGCTGCCAGCCAATTATTCGGAGGTAGCCCGGCCCAGATAGAGTATGCAGCCGAAATGGGCTTGGAGCATCACTTGGGAATGACTTGCGATCCGGTATGCGGATTGGTACAAATCCCTTGTATCGAAAGAAATGCCTATGCAGCGGCCCGAGCTCTTGATGCCAATATCTATTCTGCCTTTACAGACGGTAATCACCGTGTATCCTTTGACAAAGTGGTGGAAGTAATGAAACAGACCGGTCATGACCTTCCTTCCTTATATAAGGAAACCAGTGAAGGCGGTCTGGCAAAGGATTACGAGCCGATGGATTAATAACAGGGCAAAGACCGAGAACTGTATTTATAATACATAAGAGGGTGAATCAAAATTCGTTGCGACTATCTTTTTCAACGCTGATAATAAAAAGGGGCATTCATTAAATATTACAAAATCAGCCAACTAATTCATACACAAAGTATTGCGAA
>ERZ507027.986-NODE-986-length-18073-cov-4.086747_pt1 | contig 18073 bp, 16 predicted proteins | sample MGYA00513163_ERZ507027 | MGnify/ENA metagenome assembly ERZ507027
CCCGCCTCTCGCAGCTGCTCGGCCTCCTCGCCGAACCACTCGCACACGAACGGCCCCTCGCCGACGCAGGAGGAATACGCCTTCACCACACCGACCACCTCGTCGATCTTCGCCGTCGGCAGGCCGGAGCCGACGGGGGCATACGCCGCGATGGAGTTCGAGGAGGTCGTATAGGGATAGATGCCGTAGTCGAGGTCGCGCAGCGCGCCGAGCTGCGCCTCGAAGAGGATGGACTTGCCCGCCGCCTGCGCCTCGCGCAGCACGCGGGTCGTGTCGGTGATATAGGGCTTCATGGCCGCGCCATACGTCTCGACCCACTCCATGAGCTCGTCCATCGTATAGCCCTTCGCGCCGTAGACCTTCGTGAGGATCAGGTTCTTCCACTCCAGCAGATCCGCCAGATGCTCGCGCAGGTGCTCCGGGTGCAGGAGCTCGCCGGCCATGACGGTCTTCTTCTGGTACTTGTCTCCGTAGAACGGAGCGATGCCCTGCTTCGTCGAGCCGTACTTCTTGTCCTTCAGGCGCTGCTCTTCGAGCGCATCCAGCTCCCGGTGCCACGGCAGCAGGAGCGAGGCGCGGTCGCTGATCTTCAGGTTCTCCGGCGTGATGGCGACGCCCGCGGCGCGGACGGTGTCCATCTCGCTCTTGAGGTTCTCCAGATCGACGGCGACGCCGTTGCCGAGGATGTTCACAACACCGCTGCGGAAGATGCCGGACGGCAGCAGATGGAGGGCGAACTTGCCCAGCTCGTTTACGACCGTGTGGCCCGCGTTGCCGCCGCCCTGATAGCGCACGACCACGTCAAAGCGCTGCGTCAGATAGTCGACCATGCGGCCCTTGCCCTCGTCGCCCCAGTTGATACCTACAATTGCACAATTTGCCATATTTGTCTGCCTCCTGTTTTTCCGGCACGCGCCGCGTGCCGCCGCTGTATATTGGTGAATGAATTTTCTCTGCTCAGTCCAGATCCACGTCGATTGCGAACAGGCCGCCCGCGCCGCCGGAATAGAGGAAGAGGACGTTGTCCGTGGGACGGAACTTTCCCTCGCGCGCAAGCTTGATAACGCCCGCGAAAGCCTTGCCGGTATAGACCGGGTCGAGGAACAGCCCCTCGTTTTCCGCCATCATGCGGATAGCGGCGTTGCCCTCCGCCGAGGGGATGGCATAGCCTGGGCCGCACATATCCACGAGATGGACGCTGTCTGATGCGGGCGTGAAGTCCAGCTCCAGCAGCGCGGCCGCCTCCTGCATGATGCGCGGGGTGATCTCGTCGAAGGGATCCGTATCGACCATCATGCCAATGGTCTGCGTCTGCGGCATAAACAGCCGCGCGCCCAGCGCAACGCCCGCATGGGTGCCGCCGCTGCCCTCCGCGCAGCAGAGATAGTCGAAGTGCATGCCGCTTTCGGCGATCTCCTGCACGCAGCTGACATAGCCCAGCGCGCCGAGCCCGTTCGACCCGCCGCAGGGGATTTTGTAATAGGGTCTGCCGAGCTCTTTGCCCACGCGGTCCATCTCGGCGTAGATGTCGTTATAGTCGTCGGTATCCACGAAGCGGACGTCGGTGTCCATCAGATACTCGAGCAGTTGGTTGCCCTTGCGCTCGGTCACGCCGCGCTTTTTCAGGATCAGGATGGGCGTCATGCCGAGCTTTTTGGCGCAGGCCGCCGTCAGCATGGCGTGGTTCGACTGGGCGCCGCCGGTCGTAAAGACGATCTCCGCGCCCTTCCGCTTCGCGTCGGCGAGCAGGAACTCGAGCTTGCGCACCTTGTTGCCGCCGAGGCCGATGCCCGTCAGATCATCGCGCTTGATATAGATATTGGTGCCGAGCAGGCGGCTGATGTTCTCCAGCTTCTGGATCGGCGTCGGCAGCGCCGCCAGACAGATGCGGGGGAAATCCTGCAGATTCTTCATAACCATCCTCCTAAGATCCTCATGGCTGTGATGGACTGGAATATGGCGCACACGCACCGCTTTTATTATGCCACAACGGCCTGCCGCTGTCAAAAGGTGCCGCGGCAGGCGGCTCTGCTTTTTCAACCGACACATTATAAGCCGCTTTCACCTATCGGAAAAGCAGGAAATTCAAATGCCAGCCATAAGCGCAGCGAATGGCTGTATCAGTGCCGCTTCGCGCCCGTGTCGATCGACCCGCGGAACACCACCAACCGGTCATAGAGATACTCCGTGGCGAAATTGAGCAGCATGTTGAGCACCGTGACGAGATAGTCGTTCCAGCCGAGTGTATCGGTCAGCCAACTGCCGAGCAGCGTCGACGTGGGCGTAAACACCGCATAATACAGCAGCACGAGCGCCATCGCCTTCGGCACGTTATTTGCGCTTTTGAAGGTGAACTTACGGTTGAGCGTGAAGTTCCACACCACCGACAGCACCAGCGCGATGAGATAGCGCGGCCAGTAGCTCCACGCCGTCAGCGCGCTGAGCGCCGCGAACGAGCCAAACTCGATCAGCCCCGCCGAGGCGGAAAACAGCGTAAAGCGGACAACCCGCACCAGTTCCTTTTTCTTGTTTGTCTGCATGGGAAAAGGTTCCTTTCTTCGGGGATAAATTGCCGTGTGCAAATATAGCACAATCTGATCCGATGCGCAACCCGCCGACGCGTTCAGATTCCGCAAATTCCGCAGAAAATTTTCCTGCGCCGCCTTTAGGCGGTCTTTAGCTTGGCGGGCTATCCTGTCCTCACAAACCAAAAACAACGTCCCGCGCACCGGCTGCGCGGACAGAAAGGATGAACCATTTGAACCTGAAAAAAAGAGCGATGCAGCTCGCGGCGGTGCTTTTGTCGCTGGCGGTGCTGCTGCCGTCGGTCCCGGCGGCCTTCGCATCCCAGAGCGCCGCGGAGGGGACGGCCGTCGTCTTCTCCGAGAGCGGCATCACCGCCGCGGACGAGAGCGGTCTCTCCATCGACGGCACGACCCTCACCATCGAGCAGGCGGGTACCTATGTACTCTCCGGCACCTGCTCCGACGGCTCCGTCAAGGTGAAAAAGGGCGTCACGGGCGTGACGCTCGTGCTCAGTGGTCTGGATCTCACGAGCAGCACAACCGCCCCCATCACCTGCGGCAAGTCGAGCGGCGTGACGATCCTCGCCGCCGAGGGAACGGAGAACGCCCTCACGGATGCCGCCGCCAACAACGGTGATAACTACCCCGATAACGCCGACGCGGAGAACGCCGTCATCAAGTGCAAGGACGGCTCGCAGGTCACGATCGGCGGCACGGGCACGCTCACCGTCACCGCAAACGGCAAAAACGGCATCAAGTCCGGTGCGACGACCGATGAGGAGGGCACGGCGTGGCTCGTCATCGAGGATCTGACACTCACCATCAACGCTCCCGTCAACGACGCGGTCAACGCCGAGGCGTCCCTCACCGTGAAGAGCGGCACGATCACCATCGACGCTGGGGACGACGCGCTGCACGCCGACTATGCCCTCGCCATCGGTGAAAGTGGCACCGCAGGCCCCACGATTACCATCAACAGCTGCTACGAGGGGCTGGCGGGCGCGAACCTGCTGGTTGCCTCGGGCGCAATCACGATCTATTCCGAGGACGACTGCCTGAACGCGGCCAACTCCGACCTCACGGGCTATGACTTCACCATGGGCATCACAGGCGGCACGATCCGGGCCTATGCCGCGAGTGACGACGGGCTGGACTCCAACGGCAGTCTCACCATCTCCGGCGGCACGCTGACGGTCTGGACGGCCAATACGGCGGACAATCAGGCCCTCGACGCCGACGGGACGATCACCGTCTCCGGCGGCACGGTCTTTGCCGCGGGCGGCAGCGCCGGGATGGGCATGACCCTCAGCGCGTCGCAGCCGTATGTAACCTTCGGCACACAGGCGAGCCAGCCCGGCCAGGGCGGCAGGCAGCAGAACGGCGGCAATGCCCCCGGCGGGCAGCAGGACGGCTCCACCCCGCCCTCGATGCCGGACGGCCAGAGCGGCAGTCAGCCGCAGCAGCCGGGCGGCGCGCAGACCACCGGCACCCAGCAGACCCCGCCTGAAAAGCCGCAGGGCAGCCCGGACGGCAGCTCCGCTCCCGAGCCCCCGACGGGCGGCGGCCAGCCCGGTCAGGACGCGCAGCAAGGCACGTCGGGCGCGCCCGACGGTCAGGGCGGCATGGCGCAGCCCGGCGGCGTTTCCTCGCTCGGCATCCAGTCCGGCAGCGCCGTGACGGTGCAGGACGCAGACGGAAACACGCTCTTTGACGGCGAGGCCCCCTGCGCAGTGAGCACCGTGTTCTTCTCCTCCCCCGACCTGACGGACGGCGAGACCGCCACGCTGACCTCGGACGGTGAGAGCGTGGCCACGGCCACGGCATCGACCGACGGCAGCGGCACGTCGCAGACGATCACCCCGGCCGCGCAGGCGGCTGCCGCTGCCAGCAGCCAGAAGCGGCTGGCGCTGGGACTTGTGACCGCGGCAGGCGTCGCCGCCGTCGTGGGCGCGGCCATCGCGGTGAAAAAATCGAGGAAGAAAGACTAACGGGTTTCCCCCCCACGCCGCGTTTGCGGCGTGGGGGGACTTGCGCGGGATAGGTAATTGAATCGGCTGATGCTGCCTCCCCAAGAACCAAAAGCCCCGCGGCCCAAGCCGCGGGGCTCTCCTGTCATCAGGCCGTATGAGATTACAGCGCGCGGTCCATCTCCTGCAGAATCCCGATTGCCTTCTCCAGCACCTCCATGGACGAGGCATACGACAGCCGCGCGTAGCCCTCACCGTTGGTGCCGAATGCGTCGCCCGGAATCAGGGCCAGCCGGTACTTGTCGATGGCGTAGCTGCAGAACTCCACCGAAGTCATGCCGGTCTTCCTGATGTTCATGAAGATGTAGAACGCACCCTCCGGCTTCTTGCAGCTGAAGTGCTCGAGCCTGTTGATCTCCTCGACGAGATAGTCGCGGCGGCGCTTGAACTCCTGACGCATCCGCTCGATGGAGCCGTCCTCTTCGTGCAGCGCGGCCACGCCCGCGTACTGCACGAACGTCGTCGCGCCCGCCGTCATGTAAAACGACAGCCGGTTCATCGGCTCGATCATCTCCTGCGGCGCGGCGATATACCCCAGGCGCCAGCCGGTCATGGCCATGCTCTTGGAAAAGCCGTTGAGGACGATGGAGCGCTCCTTCATCCCCGGCAGCGACGCGATGCTCACCAGCTCCTGCTCGTCGTCATAGACGAAGCGGTCGTAGATCTCGTCGCTCAGCACGAGGAGGTCGTGCTCGCGCGCGATGTCCGCGAGCGCCTCCATCGACGCGCGGCTCAGCACGCCGCCGGTCGGGTTGCTCGGCGAGACGATGACGAGCATCTTCGTCTTCTCCGTAATCAGGCTGCGCACCTCGTCGACCTGCACCTGATAGTCGTTCTCCTCGAGGAGGTTATACTTCTTGATGACCGCGCCCGCGATGTTCGGGATCTCGGAATACGTCAGATACACGGGGTCAGGCACGAGCACCTCGTCGCCAGGGTTGAGCGTGCTCAGAAGCGCCACGAACATACCCTGCGCCACGCCCGTGGTGACGGAGATCTCCGCCGGGGTATAGTGCAGCCCGTTCTCGCGCGCCAGCTTCTCGCAGACCGCCTCCTTCAGTTCCAGAATGCCGGAGCCGTCGGTATAGCGCGTCTGCCCGGCGTCGAGCGAGCGCTTGCACGCATCGACGATGTACTGCGGCGTGCTGAAATCGGGCTCGCCGAGCGTCAGCGCCGTGACGGGAATGTTCTGCGCGGCAAGCTCCGCGCACTTGCTGAACACCACGCGGGTGCCGGACACATGGAGGTTATCCAGACGGTGTGCCTGCTCAAAATTCATGATAACAGCCTTCCTTTCTCTCAGACCAGCAGCAGTGACAGCTGCGGCACATACGTTGTCAGCAGCAGCACGACCAGAATCGTGCCGATCAGCGGCCAGATCCACTTGACCACGCGCTCAAACGGGATACGCGCGACGGACGAGCCGACGAACAGGTTCACGCCGTAGGGCGGCGTGATGAAGCCGACGGCGAGGTTCATCGTCATGAGGATGCCGAAGTGGACGGGGTTCACGCCCAGTGCCGTCGCCACAGGCAGCAGGATGGGCGCGAGGATCGTGCAGCTGGAGATGTTGTCCATGAACATGCCCACGATCAGCAGGAACACGTTCATAATGAGCAGCACCACGATCTTGTTGCTGCTCAGGCCGAGGATGAAGGCCGAGAGCGTCTCGGGCACCTGCTCGAGCGTCATCACATACGCGAAGCTCGTGGACATGCCGACGATAAAGGACGTCGCGCCGGCGATGATGACCGTGTCCTTCATGCAGTCGACGAACTCCTTCCAGCGGATCTCCTTGTAGACAAACGTGCCGATGATGAACGTATACACGCACGACACAGCCGCCGCCTCGGTGGGGGTGAACTTGCCGGAATAGATGCCGCCGAGGATGATGACCGGGCTGAGGATCGCCCAGAACGCGTCGAGGAAGGACTTCCAGAGCGCCTTGAAGCTGAACTTGCGGCCGTTGCCCTTCCAGCCGTGTCGCTTGCAGATGTACCAGTTATAGGCCATCAGCGCGATGCCCATCACAAGGCCCGGCAGGATGCCGGCCTTGAAGAGGTCGCCGATGGAGGTGCCGGTCGCGACGCCGTAGATCACGAACGGGATGGACGGCGGAATGATGACGCCGATCGTGCCCGCCGCGGCGGAGAGCGCCGTGGCATAGCCCTTGTCATAGCCCTTCTCCTCCATCTCGGGGATCATGAACGAGCCGATGGCCGACACCGTCGCCGGGCCGGAGCCGGAGATGGCCGCGTAGAACATGGCGGTGAACGTCGTGATCGCGCCGAGACCGCCGGTGAAGAAGCCGACGATATTGTCCGCGAGGTCGAGCAGGCGCTTGGAGATGCCGCCGTAGCGCATGAAGTTGCCCGCGAGCATGAAGAACGGAATCGCCATCAGGGAGAAGCTGTCGATGCCCGCGAAGGCATTCTGCGCGACCATGATCGGGTCGATATTCGTCGCGAAGACGAGGCAGAGCATCGTCGCAAGACCCATCGCGATGCCGATGGGCAGGCTGATCGCGCCGAACACGATCAGGCAGATAAACAGAATCGCTAACATCTCAGGCCTCCTCTTCCTGCGTATTCCTCAGACGCTCCACAATCTTCTGCACGAGACGGATCGTCATGAGCGCGCCGCCGATGGGGACGGACGCATAGGGGATCGTCATGGGGATGCGCATCGCGGAGGACACCTGCCCCATGGCCGCGATCTTGCCGACGAGGACGCAGCCCTCGACCGTCAGCCACAGCGCAAACAGCAGCCACAGCGTCAGCACGACCAGATCCATTCCCCGGCGCCTGCCGCCGGAGAGCTTGCCGATCAGGGCGGTGATGCGGATGTGCGCATCCTCGTGCACGGCGTAGGACGCGCCGACCCAGACCTGATAGAGCATCACATAACGGGAAAATTCCTCCGCCCAGACCGTCGCGGCGTTGAACCAGCGCAGCACGATCTGTATGAACGTCACCAGAACCATCACGATCAGGGAGACGATCAGAAACCACTTTTCAAACTGTTCGTCAATGAACTTCAGAACCTTCATCCCATCGCCCCCTTAAAAATCGTCGTTGTACTTCATCGCGAGGTCGATCAGCTCCTGCGAGCCGCCGTACTTCTCGATGAAGAGGTCATATACCGAGGATGCCGCGTCAATGAACGCGTCCTTCTGCTCCGAGGTCACCTCGACCACGTTGACGCCCGCGTCCTTGAGCTGCTGGATGTAATCCTCCTGCGCGTCGCGGATCATCTGCGTCAGGTTCTCCACGAAGTGCTCCGCGGCCTCGTCGAACCACTCCTTATCCTGCCCCTCGAGGGAGTCGTAGAAGTCCTTGTTGAAGTTGAAGATGCCCGCCGTGTAGAAGTGCCCCGTCAGGGTGACAGTGTTCTGCACCTCATAGAGCCGGTTGGCCGTGATGACGGCCAGCGGGTTCTCCTCCGCGTCGACCGCGCCCTGCTGCAGCGCGGTGAAGAGCTCCGAGAACGCCATCGGCGTGGGGCTTGCGCCCCAGGCCTGGAAGGACGCCATGTGGATAGGGTTTTCCTGCGTGCGGATGGACAGACCCTTCAGCGCCTCGGGCGAGGTCGCCTCGATGTTGTTCGTCGTGATGTGGCGGTAGCCGGACTCCGTCCAGCCCACCGCGTGCAGACCCAGATCCTCGAGGATCGGGTCGAGCTCCTCGCCGAGGTCGCCGTTGAGCGTCTTCATCGCCGCCTCGCCGCTCTTGAACACGAACGGCAGGTCGACGACCATGAACCGGGTATCAAAGCCCGCGAGCACGGACGTCGGCGGGGTGTTGCCCTGCATATAGCCGAGGATGACGCTCTCGGTTTGCTGGCGGTCGCCGCCGAGGGCAGAGTTGATGTAAACGCGCACGTCAAAGCGCCCGTTCGAGATGCGCTCAAGCTCCTCTTCAAAGATATAGAGCGCCTGCGAGATGGGGTGGTTCGCGGCGACGGTATCGCCGACGCGCACAACGATCGTGTCGCCGCTCGTGTGCGTCTTGGAATAGGACAGCTTCCAGAAGATTCCCGCGTTCGCCAACACGACGAACGCCAGAATCAGCGCAAGCGTCCCCTTTGCTCTCTTTGTCATGGGGTTTCTCCTTGTTGTGATTTTCTCTTATTGGTTCAGCCCAGCAGGCGCAAAATCGTCCCGCGGGTGATATTCGGCACGTTCCGGAACGTCTGGCGCATGTCCACGCGTTCGGTGAGCATGTGGCCGTCGCGGCCGTCTGCTTGAGCGAGATCGGTGGGATCGTCACCTCGCCTGCGCCACGTCGCACAGATCCGTGTTCAGCGACATGCGCTGCGTGACCTCGGCGATGAGCAGGTTCGGGGCGAGGGCGTTGAAGGCCGAGCCGATGTGCGACTCCTTGCCCAGCGCCGCAAAGCACGGGAGGAACTTGCCGATGCTGCTGTAGTAGATGTTGCGGTTCCTCCGTTTCGTGTCTTTATATAATAAAATATGTATTAGCGGTGATAGACCTCTTTGCCCGCGAGATAGGTACGCAGCACCTGCGTGTCCATGATGTCGTCCTCCGGGATCTCGAAGATGTCCCGGTCGATGACGACGAGGTCGGCGAATTTGCCCGTCTCGAGCGTCCCGAGCCACTGCTCCTGCCCCGCGGCGTAGTGCAGGTTCTTCGTGAACATGCAGACCGCGTCATAGACGCTCATCTTCTCCTCCGGCTGATAGCCGCCCGCGGGATAGTGGTCAAAGTCCTTGCGCGCAACGGCGGAATAGATGTTGATCCACGGGGAGAACAGCTCCACGGGGCTGTCCGAGCCGCCCGTGAGCACGAGTCCCGCCTTCTGATATGTGTTCCAGCGGTAGCTGTAGGCCGCGCGCTCCTCGCCGATGCGCTGGGACACCCAGTGCATGTCCGTCTCAAGGAACACCGGCTGCAGATCGAGCACCACGGGGAGCTTTTTCATCCGCTCGATCATCTCGTCGGTCGCCATCTGGGCGTGGATGATGCGGAACGGGTCGCGGTCGGCCTGCTCGCGCGCGGTCATGCCGTGCTCGCGGCTCTTTTCGAGCGTGTACTCGATCGCCGTCAGTACGCAGTCAAGTCCCTTGTCGCCGATGCAGTGCGTCGCGGGCTGCAGCCCCATCTCATATGCACGCAGCATCTTCTCGTTCAGCTCCTCCTGCGTCTGCACGAGGATGCCGTCCGTCTCCGGCGCGTCGGTATAGGGCGCGAGGAGCTTCGCCGAGCGAGAACCGAGCGAGCCGTCGGAGAAGATCTTGTGGCCGCCGTAGCCGACCTTGCGGTAGGGGTCGGCCATCTCGCGGCGCGTCAAGTAGGGCTTCTGATAGAGCGTGTCGAGGTAGATCACCACGCGCAGCGGCAGCTCGCCCTTGCGGTCGAGCCGCAGGTAGTCCTCGGGATTCTCCGTGTATTTCCAGATCTCGGCGGCGTAGGTGTGGATCGTCGTGAGCCCCTGGCTCGTGGCCTCGGCCAGCGCCTGCTTCATGATCTTCTCCTTCACCGTGGGGATTTTCGCGGGGTCTGGGATCAGCTCGTCGAAGATCTTCGTCGCCTGCTCGCGCAGGATGCCGTTCGGCTCACCGTCCTCGTCCAGCTCCACGAGCCCGCCGGGGCCGTAGTCAAAGCCGCGGCCGATCCCGGCCGCCGCCAGCGCCGCAGAGTTCGCGACCGCCGTGTGCAGGCACACGCGCTTCATCACCACCGGGTGCTCACGGCTCACGAGGTCGAGGTCCGCCTTCGTCGGCAGGTGCTCGCTCGCGTCGGCCCATTTCGACTCGTCGAAGTTCGCGCCGCGCACCCACTGGCCCTTCGGTGTCTCGTCCGCGCGGGCTTTAAGTAAGGCGATGGCCTCCTCGCGGCTGCGGCAGCCGCCGAGGTCGACGGACGTGTGCGTCTGGCAGTAGGCGAAAAAGTGCAGGTGCGAGTCGCCCATGCCGGGCAGCATCACGCGCCCCCCGAGATCGACGACCTCCGCCGCATCATACAGGCGCTCGGCCTCCGCCGCCGTGCCGGTGTAGACGATCACGCCGTCCTTCACGCACAGCGCCTCCACACAGTCGCCCTCGGATACCATCGTATAGATTCTGCCGTTCTCGAGCAGCAGGTCAACAGTTTTTCTCATGTTTTTCCCTCCAAAAATGAAAATAACTATCTTAACAAAATTCTAACATTTGGTGAATTTGTATGCAACAACATTCTGAAAATTAATCACCAATCCTTCCGCGTGTGAAAGCCCCGCCGCGCACTTATCTCACAAATCAATTCTTTTTTCTCATCCAAATCATTCCGTCATTTCATGCACATGATTTCTCGCGCACTTTTATCATACTTTTTCGCATGATTTTCTAACTTTTTCGCATGAATCGCGTTTTTTTCGCTTGACAGCGCCGGGACAAGCCGCTACAATCAGGATATCCAAAAACCACCTCAAGGAGGAAACCATATGTATAAAGCGGTACGCTTATTCAATTACAAGGACGGCATCGGTCTCGAGCAGGACGCCCTGCGCGGCGTCTGCGAGGTCGAGGAGCACGTCTGCACCACCGAGGACGAGATCATCAGCGCCTGCCAGGACGCCGACGCCGTGATGGGCATCTTCGAGCCGCTCACCGCCCGCGTCATCCATTCCCTGCCGAAGCTCAAGCTCATCGCCTGCAAGAGCATGGGCTATAACTACGTCGATCTCGAGGCCGCGAAGGAGTGCGGCGTCTCCGTCACGCACCTGAAGAGCGCCTTCTCCATCGACGTCGCGGACTATGTCACCGCCTGCATCCTCGCCCACAACAAGCGCCTGTTCGCCTATGACCGCAGCGTCCGTGCCGACAAGAAGTGGGATTACTCCGTCTGCCCCGACATCCACCGTCTGCGCGACGAGACGGTCGGCCTCGCCGGCTTCGGCCAGATTGCGCGGCTCGTGGCGAAGAACCTCTCCGGCTTCGGCGTGCGCATCCTCGCCGCCGATCCGTTCATCGACCAGTCCATCGGCGATGAGTACGGCGTCACGATGGTCGACATGAAAACCCTCTTCCGCGAGAGCGACTATATCAGCCTGCACGTCCCCCTGATCGAGGGCACCGAGCACCTCATCGGCAAGGAGCTCTTCGACGAGATCCCCGACCACCTCGTGTTCATCAACTCCGCCCGCGGCGGCGTCGTGGTGGAGCAGGAGATGATCGACGCCATCGACAGCGGCAAGATCTCCTGGGCGTATCTCGACGTGCTCACGGACGAGTACCCTGACCTGAACACCCACCCACTGGCCGGTCGCGACAATGTCATCCTCACTCCGCACGTCGCGTTCTACTCGCAGGAGTCCGCCCGCGACGGCCGCCTGCAGTGCTGCGCCGACATCCGTAACTACTTCACCGGGAACTACGACCGGTGCGTCTTCGTCCCCGGCGCGGACAACCACAAAAACTAAACTTGCTGCAAAAGGGCAAGCGCATGAGACAGCGAACAGGCACAGCGGAAGCATCCGCTGTGCCTGTTTTTGATGCATTGAATGAACGGTGCACTTCCCGAACCCCTCTTGTCTCTCCCTCCGGGAGAGGTGGCCGAGCGCAGCGAGGACGGAGAGGGAAAACACTGCACACCCTCTCCGTCACCTGCGGCGACAGCTCTCCCAAAGGGAGAGCCAAGCTCCCTTTGGACAAATCAAAACCTCCGGCCAAGCCGGAGGTTTTGATTTTATGTTCGATTGAGAATCAACTCTTATACTTGAGCGCGCGGATCGCGTTCAGAACCGCGATAATCATCACGCCGACATCCGCGAAGATCGCCGCCCACATATTGGCATAGCCAAGAGCGGTCAGCGCAAGGCACGCAAACTTCACCACCAGAGAGAAGACGATGTTCTGCCGGACGATGCCGATGCACTTGCGGGAGATCCCGATCGCCTTGGCAATCTGCAGAGGGTCGTCGTCCATCAGGACCACGTCGGCCGCTTCAATGGCTGCGTCCGAACCCATCGCGCCCATGGCGATGCCGATGTCGGCGCGGCTGAGCACCGGAGCGTCGTTGATGCCGTCGCCGACGAACGCCAGCTTTTCGCGCGAGCCCTTCTGCGCCAGCAGCTTCTCGACCTCATCCACCTTGTCGCCGGGCAGCAGCTCGCTGTGCACCTCGTCGATGCCAAGCTCCGCGGCGACCTGATCCGCCACTCGCTTACTGTCGCCCGTCAGCATAACGGTCTTGGCAACGCCGGACTTTTTCAGCGCGGCGATGGCCTCCCCGGAGTGCGGCTTGACCACGTCCGAGATCACGATATGACCGGCATATTTGCCGTCAATCGCCATGTGGATGATCGTGCCGACGCTGTGGCAGTCCTGATAGCTGATCCCGAGCTTCCTCATCAGCTTGCTGTTGCCCGCCGCCACGGCGTGTCCGTCGACCTTTGCCACGATCCCGTGGCCGCTGATCTCCTCGATATCGCTCACGCGGCTGCGGTCGATTTCCCTGCCGTAGGCCTTCTGCAGGCTCTTGCTGATGGGGTGGGAGGACGCGCACTCGGCCAGCGCCGCGTATTCCAGAAGCTTCACCTCTTCCATCTCGCTGTGGTGTACGCCGGTCACCTCGAACACACCCTGCGTCAGGGTGCCCGTCTTGTCAAAGACAACGTACTTGGATTCCGAGAGGGCCTCCAGATAGTTCGAGCCCTTGATGAGGATGCCCTCCTTGCTCGCGCCGCCGATGCCGGCGAAGAAGCTCAGCGGAATGCTGATGACGAGCGCGCAGGGGCAGCTGACCACGAGGAAGGTCAGGGCGCGGTAGATCCAGCTGGTCCAGTCCGGGGCCAGGCCCAGTGCGAGCCGCACGACGGGCAGCGCGATGGCGAGCACCACCGCGGCGATGCACACGGCGGGCGTGTAGATTCTGGCAAAGCGGGAGATGAACGCCTCAGACCGGGACTTGCGGGAGCTGGCGTTTTCCACGAGGTCGAGGATCTTGGAGACCGTCGACTCCCCGAACTCCTTCGTCGTCCGCACCTTCAGCACGCCGTTCATGTCGATGCAGCCGCTGATGATCTCGTCGCCCTCCTTCACGTCGCGCGGAAGGCTCTCGCCGGTCAGCGCGCTGGTGTTCAGGCTGGCGCTGCCGCCGACGACGACGCCGTCCAGCGGAACCTTTTCGCCCGGCTGCACAACAATGACGCTGCCGACGGCGACCTCATCCGGGTCGACCTGCTCCAGCTTTCCGTCCTGCTCGATATTGGCGTAATCGGGCCGGATATCCATCAGCGCGCTGATGTTCCTGCGGCTCTTGCCGACGGCGTAGCTCTGGAACAGCTCGCCGATCTGATAGAACAGCATCACGGCGATGCCCTCCACATAATCGCCGCTCTTCGTCCAGACCGCGAGGAAAAACGCGCCCAGCGTCGCGATGGCCATCAGGAAGTTTTCGTCAAAGGCCCGGCCGTTGAGGATGCCCTTTCCGGCTTTCTTCAAAATGTCGTACCCGATCACCAGATAGGCAATCAGATAGGCCGCCAGCTGCGGGATGCCGGTAAGCGGGATGAACTTCAATCCGACCAGCATGACCGCAGTAATGATGATGCGCACGAGCATCTTCTTTTGCTTTTTCGTCATGTCACATGCTCCTCTTCATTTTCATTCAACCCGCTTGTGCAGAGAACTTCTCCGTGGGCAGCTCGCGGTGTTACAGCTCGATCTCGCAGTCGGGCTCGACCTTCTTGCAGGCCTTCAGCACGTCCTTCATGACGGTCTTGGCGTCCTGACCGTCCTCAAACTCGACGATCATCTTCTGTGTCATGAAGTTGACGGTGGCCGCGGCGACGCCGCTGGTCTTGCGGGCAGCCTCCTCCATGAGGTTCGCGCAGTTGGCGCAGTCGACTTCGATCTTGTAGGTTTTTTTCATAATGGATGGCCTCCCTGAATTTTTACAATTAAATCCTTGTTTAACTGTTGTGCTTGCAGTATACTGTCTTCAGCAGCGAAAAACAAGTGGTTTTACGGCTGTCTGCCTAAAACAGCAAGTGAAATTTCCAAAACAGAAAGGGTGAGCGCAGCAATGGGTTCTTTTCATCTGCCGCATCAGCACGGAGAGCGGACGCACACGGAGGATCTGCACCGGGAGCTGACCAACATTGAGCATTTCACCGCGGTTTCGGACGTCTTCAAGCAGCTCAGCGACCCCACTCGCGTGCGGATTTTCTGGCTTCTCAGCCATCAGGAGGAGTGCGTCGTCAACATCGCCGCCATGCTGGATATGTCCAGCCCCGCCATCTCCCACCATCTCCGCTCGCTGACAGAGGGCGGCATTCTGGAGAGCCGGCGCGACGGGAAGGAGGTCTACTACCGTGCGGCGGATACGGAGCAGATCCGGCTGCTGCACGAAATGATCGAGCAGGTGATGAAAATTACCTGCCCGGACAAGGCCGTGGATTACAGCGCGTCGCAGGAGGAAATTGTCCGGAACGTACACCGCTATCTGACGGAGCACCTCTCCGAGCGGATCACGATTGAGGAGCTCTCCCGTAAATTCCTGATGAACGCAACGACGCTCAAAAACGTATTCAAGCAGGTATACGGCACGACGATCGCCGCGCATATGCGGATGCACCGGCTGGAGCAGGCCGCCCTGCTGCTGCAGACCACAAAGGACGATATCGCCTCGATCGCCCAGGCCGTCGGCTATGACAGCGCCAGCCGCTTCACGACCGCCTTCCGGGAGATGTACGGCGAAACGCCCACCGTGTTCCGAAGGAGCCGTCAAAAGTAGATGTGTGGTGATCCAGCATATATAACCGCGCCCAGCACGTCCGTGACCTTCTCCAGGCCGATGCCGGCGATCATGATGATGCTGAAGATATCCATGAACTTGGAAACCCACTTGCCGCAGTACCAGGCGTATGCGTCGCTTGGGTTTTCAAACGACTGCAGCATGCCGCTGCGGAACATGCCCACCGCGTAGATGAAGATGAACACCATCGGGATCAGCGGCGTGATGAACGCCCACGCGCCGCCCCACGCGCCGAAGAACTGCAGCACCTCCTGTCCGGAGGCGAAGCCGGAGCCGATGTGGTACGCGGCGAACGCGCCCGTCTCGGGATACTCGCAGACAATCTCCTCCGCCTTGCCGAGCAGCTCCTGCTTGATCTGCGCGTTGTCGAACTCGCACGAGTCGTCAAGGATGACCTTGAACTGTGGCTCCTTACCCAGCCCGCGGATCACGCAGCGCTCGATTACCTCATCCGGCACGCTGCACGCGCGCAGCAGATCCGGCGCGCAGGACTCCTCGTTCGCCGTCAGGACGGCGATTTTCTCGTCCGGCTTCAGCATCGCGGCGATCCACGGCAGCTGCACAAGGCTCGACAGCGCCACCGGGATGTCCAGCTTCGCCGCCAAACGCTTCTGATAGTGCCCAAAGAAGCCGCAGGCCCCCGTCACCGCACGCACGCCGTACTTCTTCAGCTCCTTGCAGCCCTCGAGGATTCTCTCATACGCCGCTTTCTCGCCCACAAAGATCATCTTGTTGTCGACTTCGCGCAGAAACTGGAACTGCACCGGGAAATTGTACGTTCAAGCGTTCATCACGTTGCCGGGCAGCGTGGGGAACCAGATTTTCTCGTGGCAGAGCACGCCGATCGCGCCGCCCGCCACCACCTGGCCGCTTTTCTGGCGGATGACTGTGTCATCCGTGCAGGGATTCAGGTATCCAAACTGTCTGTTCTCTTCCATAACCACAGCATCGGCGGCCGCTCCGTCGCCGACCTCGTCGAGCAGCGCCTGCAGACCCTCCGCGCCGCCGAAAAATCCAAGAAAAAGTAAAAAAACAGTGCCGAACCGCTGGTTCGGCACTGTTTTTTCAGTCTCACAGAGTTCGCGGTTCGGAAGCCGCAAAAAACTCTTTGCGCGGAGCCGGAGTGTCGCAGCCCTGCCGCAAGCGGCAGGGCAAGGTGCGGATGCTTCAAAAAGGCAGCGCCTTTTTGAAGCATAAACGCGAAGATGGGGCAGACGCGCGGAGTACAACACGCGTCTGCCCCATTCGTCTGCCCCCGGCAGAAGAGTAAAGGAGTTTAAGGAGTTATAGAGAGTTGATTGAGAGTTTTGGATCCCGCCAGATCTTGTGCATTTCCCTTTTGGGATCCTAAACGTAGGATAACACTTTTTTCAAAAATGTCAACACTTGTTTTTAAAAAATGTGTAAAAAATTTTTTCCCATTTTAATGAGAATTTATTTGCTTTTTTCAGAAATCGGTGTATACTATTAAATATAAGGTACTATCAAAAAATCACACCACTGGGAGGGTCACACCATGAGCCAGTCTATGCCCCCGAATTACGATGAACGCAACCGCGAAGAGTCGATTTCTGCCCGCGTTTACCGCGAAATCAAGAACAAAATTCTCCAGTTGGATTATCTCCCCGGCTCCTATCTGACCGAGGCGCGTCTCGCGGAGGAATACGGCGTGAGCCGCATGCCTGTGCGCATCGCCATCCAGAAGCTCAGCAGCGAGGGCTGGCTCCTGTCCGACTTCCGCCGCAAGCTCCGCGTCAAGGATGTCACACAGAAGAGCGTGCAGGACCTCTTCTCCTTCCGCGAGATCATCGAGACGCGCGCCCTCCAGAAGATCTTCGAGGACGACCGCACGTGGGAATACTCCTTCCTCATCGAGCAGAAGCTCCTGCGCATGCGCGCCGCGCGCGACAACTACTATGAATACATGGTCGCCGACGCCGAGATGCACTTTGAGCTCATCACCGTCTTTGACAACGACCGCATCAAGGACATCTACTACCCCATCTGCGACGAGCTCGTGCGCATCGATCTCCTGCTCAGCGAGGTTGTCACGCGCGACATCCATATCGGCATCGAAAAGCTCGTCGCCGCCATCCGCGACAAGGACTACGACACCGCGTATTACTACCTCAAGCGCGACCACTTCGGCACCACCATCGGCGGCTATTCCGTTGCCCAGCAGGTGGAAAAGCACCTCGCCGAGCTGCGCGCCGCGCAGAACTGAATCCCGTTTACAATCGCACCGCCCCGCGGGGATCCCTCTCCCCCGCCCGTCGGTGCGTTTTTATGCCGCGCGTCACGTTTTCCTCCGCCGCGGCATATACTGTCCCATGGAAAGAAAGGCAGGTGGCGCTCCATGAACCAAAAGGAACTGGCCAACCGGCTGCGGCAGAACCCCGACGCGCTGCAGTCCGTGCTGCGCTCGCCCGACGGGCAGCGTCTGCTGCAGCTGCTCTCCGGCAGCGACGGCGGCCAGACGCTCCAGCAGGCCGCGCAGCAGGCTGAATCCGGCAGCACGGCGCAGCTCGCGCAGCTTCTGCGCCGCGTCATGTCCACGCCCGACGGCGCGGCGCTCGCCGGGCGCATCATGCAGCAGCTGCAGCAGTAACCGGAGCGGGAGGGCGCAGGCATGTCGCAACTGGACGAAAAACTCAATCAGCTGCTCGGCGATCCCGCCGCCATGGCGCAGGTCATGCAGCTGGCCCAACAGCTCTCCGGCACGCTCGGTGAGGGCGGCGGGGGCGGCTCTCCCCCGCCCTCACCG
>ERZ507027.997-NODE-997-length-17907-cov-4.543581_pt1 | contig 17907 bp, 13 predicted proteins | sample MGYA00513163_ERZ507027 | MGnify/ENA metagenome assembly ERZ507027
AGGTTTGACTCTATCTGGGGTTTTAGGTGCTTTCACAAATACATTTTTCGTACTTATTGGCATCTACTTCTTAATCCCTAACTTCTACACAGTGGGTGGAAAAACACTAATGGCAACCATTTTCACAACAAATTCGATTGCTGAAATGATTATCGCTGGTCTGTTAACTCTAAGTATCACACCAGTGTTACTGCGATTGAAAAAATAAAGAAAAAACATGGTAATTACCATGTTTTTTTTCTTTAATTATGGTATAATGTAAGCGTTTAAAAATATAAAGGAGATTGCTATGTCTTACACTGAAAATTATCAAAAATGGCTCGACTTCGCTGAATTGCCTGCTTACCTTCATGATGAGTTGGTCGCAATGGATGAAAAAACGAAAGAAGATGCCTTCTATACCAACCTTGAATTCGGTACAGCTGGTATGCGTGGATTGATTGGTGCTGGTACTAACCGCATTAACATTTACGTTGTTCGCCAAGCAACTGAAGGTTTGGCCCAATTGATTGACTCAAAAGGGGAAGAAGCTAAAAAACGTGGTGTTGCTATTGCCTATGACAGCCGTCACTTCTCTCCAGAATTTGCATTTGAATCTGCACAAGTTTTGGCAGCTCACGGTATTAAATCTTACGTATTTGAAAGCCTTCGTCCAACACCTGAATTGTCATTTGCTGTTCGTCATCTCCACACATTTGCTGGTATCATGATAACTGCTAGCCACAACCCAGCTCCATTTAACGGATACAAAGTTTATGGTGAAGACGGTGGACAAATGCCACCTGCAGATGCCGATGCTTTGACAGATTACATCCGTGCTATCGAAAATCCTTTCACTGTACAATTGGCTGACCTTGAAGAAAGCAAAGCTAACGGCTTGATTGAAGTTATCGGTGAAAACGTCGACGCTGAATACTTGAAAGAAGTTAAAGGCGTTAACATCAACCAAGACTTAATCAATGAATACGGTCGTGACATGAAGATTGTCTACACTCCACTTCATGGTACTGGTGAAATGTTGGCACGTCGTGCTCTTGCGCAAGCTGGATTTGAAGCTGTACAAGTTGTTGAAGCGCAAGCTGTACCAGACCCTGACTTCTCAACCGTTAAATCTCCAAACCCTGAAAACCAAGAAGCATTTGCTCTTGCTGAAGAACTTGGTCGCAAAGTAGACGCTGATGTATTGGTTGCAACTGATCCCGATGCTGACCGTCTTGGTGTTGAAATTCGTCAACCAGATGGTTCTTACCTCAACCTTTCTGGTAACCAAATCGGAGCTATCATTGCTAAATACATTCTTGAAGCTCACAAAACAGCTGGTACCCTTCCTGCCAATGCTGCCCTCTGTAAATCAATCGTATCAACTGAGTTGGTTACTAAGATTGCAGAAAGCTACGGCGCAACGATGTTTAACGTCTTGACTGGTTTCAAATTTATTGGTGAAAAAATTCATGAATTTGAAACACAACACAACCACACTTACATGCTTGGTTTCGAAGAAAGCTTCGGTTACCTCATCAAACCATTCGTACGTGACAAAGATGCTATCCAAGCTGTTCTTATCGTTGCTGAAATCGCAGCTTACTACCGCTCACGTGGTATGACTTTGGCAGACGGTATCGAAGAAATTTACAAACAATACGGTTACTTCGCAGAAAAAACAATCTCTGTTACCCTTTCAGGTGTTGATGGTGCTGCTGAAATCAAGAAAATCATGGATAAATTCCGTGGCAATGCTCCTAAACAATTCAACAACACAGACATTGCTAAGACAGAAGACTTCTTGGAACAAACAGCTACTACTGCTGACGGCGTTGAAAAATTGACAACTCCTCCAAGTAACGTGCTTAAATACATCTTGGCTGATGATTCATGGTTTGCCGTTCGTCCTTCAGGTACAGAACCAAAAATCAAATTCTACATCGCTACAGTTGGTGAATCTGAAGCAGATGCTAAAGAAAAAATTGCGAATATCGAAGCAGAAATCAATGCTTTCGTAGGCGAGTAATATTTAAGACTTAGAGCTTAGCTCTGAGTCTTTTTTATACATTACACTACTAGAATTAAGGAAGTCACTTTTTTCATACTATAAACACGAAACCACCTATAGATTAAACTATAGGTGGTAGTTTTATGATTCAATTATAGAGCACCAACTTGTGAATGATGCTTGAACAAAGAATGGGTAGCTTCATGAATATGACGGGCGGTCTCTGCATTATTCATAGTGTAGAGGTGAACTCCAGCAACATCTTGAGTAACAAGATCGACAATTTGGTCAATCGCATAAGCAAGACCGGCTGCTCTCAGTGATTCAGGATCATGCTCATACTTATCCAAAATAGCACGGAACTTACGTGGCAAATGGATATTCTCACAAGTCTTAAGCAAACGTAGAGCTTGGTTACGATTCAAAATTGGCATAATACCCGCATGAATTGGTACATCAATTCCAGCCAAGGTACATTTATCTTGAAAATCATAGAAACGTTCATTGTCAAAGAAGAGTTGGGTTAAAAGACCAGAACAACCTGCATCAACCTTTTTCTTAAGGTTTTGGATATCAGAGATTTGATTTGGCGAATCTGGATGCCCTTCAGGATAGCAGGCACCGATGATATCAAATTGAGGAGCTTCTTCCTTGATAAATTCAATCAAATCAGTGGCATATTTAAAGTCTTTAAGAGGTTCCACACCAGGAATGATATCGCCACGTAGGGCTAAGATACGGTGTACACCAACGGCATCCAAGTCACGTAAGGTATCAGCAACCTTTTCTTTACTCAAATAGATAGCTGGAAGGTGGGCAATCGTTGGGATGGCTAGGTCATTTTGAATATGATCTGCCAAAGGAACCGTCGTCTCTTTGATATTATATTTGTTATTACTAGCTGTCACACTGATAAAGTGTGGAGCCAATCCTTGCATATCCTCAAGAGCACGTAGGATTTTTTCATTACCTACTGCTGGGTTAGGTGGAAAGACTTCAAAAGAGAGTGATGGTGTTTGGCTTGTCATATTTTATACCTTCTTCTTTTTAGATTTTTGTTAAGACAAAAGCTGTTTTAAGTGCCTACTGACTTCATGAGTTCAGTTAAACACTTGTTAATCATAGCCTGCTTGCAAAAATCTTTAGAAAATTATTCGCTATTGAAAACCTTCTACACTTAAGGAAGAAGGTCTTCAACGTATGATAACTTCTGCTTACAAGTTTTCGCGAGCTGCTTTTGCAGCTTCTACAAGCTTGATTAAGCTTTCTTTAGTTTCTTTGATTCCGCGAGTCTTCAAACCACAGTCAGGGTTGATCCATACTTTACCGCTTGGTACTTTAGCCAAGATTGCTTCGATAGTGTGGTCAATTTCACCGTCTTGTGGGACACGTGGTGAGTGGATATCGTAAACCCCAGGTCCAACTTCTGTTTGGAAGTTTTGAGCTTTAAGTTCATCCAAGATTTCAAGATTTGAACGGCTAGCTTCAAATGAGATAACGTCAGCATCTAAGTTGTCGATAGCTGGGATGATATCTGTAAATTCTGAGTAACACATGTGAGTGTGGATTTGTGTGTCTGGTGCTACTGTTGAGTGAACCAAACGGAAGGCTGGAATAGCCCAGTCGAGGTAATCCTCGTACCAGTCACTACGACGGAGTGGCAATTTTTCGCGAAGAGCAGCTTCGTCAATTTGGATAATTTTAACGCCTGCAGCTTCAAGGTCAAGAACTTCATCTTTGATTGCAAGAGCAATTTGAAGAGTTGAATCCTTGATAGAGATGTCTTCACGTGGGAATGACCAGTTAAGGATAGTAACAGGTCCAGTCAACATACCTTTAACAGGTTTGTCAGTACGGCTTTGTGCGTAGCTAGACCATTTCACAGTGATTGGGTTAAGACGAGTCACATCACCCCAGATGATTGGTGGTTTAACCCCACGCATACCGTATGATTGCACCCAACCGTTTTTAGAGAAGAGGTAACCTGACAAGTTTTGACCGAAGTATTCAACCATGTCGTTACGTTCGAATTCACCGTGTACAAGCACGTCAAATCCAACTTCTTCTTGCCATTTAATCCATTCATCAGTGATTTCAGCAAGGAAAGCATCGTATTCTTCTTGTGACAATTCATTCTTACGGAAAGCCAAACGTTTCGCACGAACTTCCTTAGTTTGAGGGAATGAACCGATAGTTGTTGTTGGAAGCAATGGAAGTTTGAAAGCATCTTTTTGAATCACTTCACGTTCTGCAAATGCTGGCAAACGAGTGTAATCAGCTTCAGTCAAGCCTGCAATACGGGCACGAAGTTCAGCATTTTCACCAACACGCTCAGTCGCAAAGAGTTCTTTGTTGGCTGCAAGGGCTTCTGCACCTTGACCATTGCGGATAGCATCCAAATCACGCAATTCGTCCAATTTTTCAACCGCAAAAGCAAAGTGGTTCAAGATAGCTGGTTCAAATTCTTCGTTAGCAGTTGTAAATGGTACATGAAGAAGTGAGCAAGATGTTGTCAAAACAACATTTTCAGCTGGCACTTGTTCAAGAATTGCAAGACTCTTCTCATAGTTGTTACGCCAGATGTTTTTACCATTGACGATACCGGCATAGAGAGTCTTATCAGCCGGGAAACCACCTTTAACCAATTCAAGTGTTTTCTTACCTTCAACAAAGTCAAGACCAATACCATCAACTGGCAAGTTCACAAGATCATTGTAGACATCACGAACATCACCAAAGTAAGTTTGGATCAAGACTTTAAGACCTTTTTTATCAGCCAAGAGTTTGTTGTAGATATTCAAGAAGAGAGCTTTTTCTTCAGCTGTCAAATCTTTAACAAGGGCTGGCTCATCGAGTTGAATACGAGTCGCACCAAGCTCAGCCAATTTTGCGAAGACTTCTTGGTAAGCAGCAGCCAGGCTGTCGACGAAGTCTTCAGCTTTTACACCATCTTCAAAATCAGACAATTGAAGGAAAGTGAATGGTCCAACCACAACTGGGCGTGTGTTAAGTCCCAATTCTTTAGCTTCTTGGTACTCATCAAAAATCTTGTGACCAGCAAGTTTAACTTCTGTTGTTTTTTCAAATTTAGGAACGATGTAATGGTAGTTAGTGTTAAACCATTTTTTCATAGGAAGGGCACGTACATCCCCTTTTTCACCTTGGTAACCACGCGCCAAAGCAAAGTAACGTTCAAGATCTGTCAAATTCAAGTTTTGAACAGATTCAGGTACGACGTTGAAAAGGAAAGCTGCATCAAGGAAGTTATCGTAATGTGAAAAATCATTTGAAGGAATTTCACTGATACCCTTCTCTTTAACAATATTCCAGTGTTTTGCACGTAAGTCTTTGGCTGTTGCTAAGAGTTCATCTGCAGTAATTTCATTTCTAAAGTATTTTTCTGTTGTAAATTTTAATTCGCGGAATTCACCCAAACGTGGGAAACCAATGATAGTAGTTGACATCTTGTGTCCTCCTCTTTGTTGTTGAACTTATCTTACCAAAGAAATGGGTGGCTGTATAATTGCTATTAGTTTTCTCTATATATAGTTTTAGACTATAACCTATAAAACAATGGGTTTCCAGCTCCCGTTATCTCCTTTTGTTTAGATATTATTATAGCTAATAACTATATATAAACCTGATAAATCCTTTTTTATAACAAAAAATCCCTAGACTTTTGTCTAGAGACTCTATTATTTACTAGGATTAGGCACTAAGCTCTATAGGTGCCCAGTACTTCCTCTTGAAGCCAAGATGATGTATAAGACATATTTTCACTATTGTAACTATTCCAAATAAAATAACCAAAAACTACCAATACTAATAAGAAACAAATTCCTAATACGGCTAACCAAATAATTTGTTTCTTTAAGCTATCATACTCACTCATATAGCCATTATGGATTTTAATGAGTTCATTTCTTTTTTTGTTACTTGACTCTTTAGCAATGGCAATTTCTAGCTCATACATTTGATGCTTCCATGAATTCTTAGAAGTGCCTTTTTTCATTTTATGGTTTGAAAGACTGCTGTTGCCTTTCTCAAAGTTATTTTTTTCAGTCATATTTCCCTCTAAAATCTTCTTTTAGTCCCTATCATTATAACATATGTAAAACTATCTGAAAAGTTCATTTTTGGTTAGAATTTTGAGAAAGAGAATTAAAACATGAAAAAGAACCAGAGGGAAACTTCTTATGTTATACTCTAAGTATGCATAAGAAAACTGTTATTGATTTTAAGGAACTTGGTGTCAGACAAATCTTTACAGACGCCATTAAAGAACTAAAAACAAAGGACATTAAGGAAGTTAAGCATCTCTTAGCTGAAGTCGAAGCCTATCAAAATAAGGGCTATTATGCAGTAGGTTATGTTTCCTATGAAGCTGCCCCTGCCTTCGAGACAAAATTTCAGGTTATTGATGGTCCATTAATGTCAGAGTATCTCCTCTACTTCACTATTCATGAAACTGTTCAAACAGAGCCTATTCCACTTACTTATGAGCCAATTGCCCTACCAGAATCTTGGCAAGAGCTAACTTCTGCTGAGGATTACAAGGCTGCTATTGAGCAAATACACCACCATATTCGACAAGGTGATACTTATCAAGTCAATTATACTGTTCAACTTCAACAGAACCTGACAGCTGATCCCTTTGCCATCTATAACCGATTGGTTGTTGAGCAAAATGCACATTACAATGCCTTTATTCAGCACGATGATGTCTCTATCATTTCCATAAGCCCAGAACTCTTTTTTAAAAAAGATGGTGATAGATTGACCACTCGTCCTATGAAAGGTACTACTAATCGTGGTTTGACAAGTGAATCTGACCTCAAACAAGCCCAGTGGCTAGCTCAGGATCAGAAAAATCGCTCTGAAAATATGATGATTGTCGATCTTCTTAGAAATGACATGAATCGTATTTCAAAAATAGGAAGTGAAGATGTCAAGAGCCTTTGCCAAGTTGAACAATACTCTACGGTTTGGCAAATGACTTCGACTATTGAGACGCAACCCCTTCCAAATAGTCGTTTAAGCGATGTCTTCCAAGCCCTTTTTCCATGCGGATCGATTACAGGTGCCCCAAAAATAGCAACCATGGAGATTATTAAGAAGGTGGAAAAACAGCCTCGAGGTGTCTATTGTGGAGCTATTGGTATCTTGGTGCCACAGGGACCTAGTATTTTCAACGTGGCCATTCGAACACTACAAATGGAAGGAACCAAAGCTATCTATGGTGTCGGAGGAGGTATTACCTGGGATAGCAACTGGGAAGCTGAATATGAAGAAACCAAGCAAAAAGCTGCTGTTCTATACCGTCAGAACCCCAAATTCAATCTCATTTCAACTGGTCGTGTCCATCAAGGAAAACTGCTATTTCTTGAGGAGCATATGAAACGCTTGCAAGAGAGCAGTCGCTACTTTGACTATCCTTTCAATGCAGAAAAAGCTCACTATCAAGTCGAAGCACTGTGCCAATCACTAGACCTTGACAAAGACTACCGTCTTAAAATGTCACTTGCAAAAGATGGTGAACTGAAGTTTGAACATACCCAATTAACAAACTTATCCAATGACTTCTGCCAAGCAAGGTTAGTTGAGCAAAGGCATCCGTTGGATAGCCCCTATACCTTCTTCAAAACAAGTTACCGTCCTCACCTTAGTATCGAACCTCACGAACAAATCTATTATAATCATGAGGGGCAACTCCTAGAAACCTCTATCGGTAACATTGTGCTTAAAATCGAGGACCAACTCTACACACCACCCGTTCACCTCGGTCTCTTAAATGGCATCTACAGACAAAGACTTATTGCTGATAATAAGCTTAAAGAAAAGGTCTTGACCGTAAAAGATATGGAACAGGCTCAGGCCATCTACGGATGCAATGCGGTGAGAGGCTTGTATGAATTGAAGGTGGAAGGATAGAATTATATTTAACGAAAAAATACAAGTTTTTTGTTCTCCCCTACTCTTGCTAAAGACAAAAGAAACTTCAATATTCTATTGGTAAAAAATCAACAATTTAATAGTAAAATAAAGTATAATAATTACTGATAGTTATTCAGTTATCGTGACTGTAATGATAAGCTTTTTGGCTTATAATTTACTAGCCTTAAAATTCGGTAATAATTTAGAAAGGATACAAACCTTAAATGAAAAAATTTAAAGGCTTGACTTCTGCTGAAGTTCAAGCAAGTAAAAACGCCCATGGCGATAATAGGCTATCTAGTAAAGAGGCTAACTCGCTCCTCTCAATCTTTATCGAAGCCTTCCAAGATCAATGGATTCTTATCCTATTGGCTGCCTTAGGATTAAAAATCATCTTCAACTTTGTTGGAATGATTTTCCCTGCTATTGGTGAAGCCAACTGGTATGAGGCTATCTCACTAATTTTCGCCATTTTGATGTCTACAGGATTCTCAGCAGTCTCACAATACCGAAATGAGCAAAAATTCAACACTCTTCAAGAAGAGGCTTCAAAAACTAATGCTAAGGTTTATCGTGATGGTAAACTTAAAGAGGTTCTCGTTGATGATATTGTGAAAGGTGATCAGATTCTCCTTCAATCAGGGGACAAGATCCCAGTTGATGGTATCATCTTGGAAGGTGAATTAAAAGTAAACCAAGCTGTCCTTAATGGTGAAAGTGAAGATGCTAAAAAACTTCCTCTTGGTGATCAAGCAGAGCCAGACTCTTCCGACCTCTTTACAGAGCTCAAAGTCTTCCGTGGTACAGTTGTTACTTCAGGCGAAGCCGTTATGGAAGCTACACAAATTGGTGATAATACCGTTCTAGGAAGCATCAATACTTCTCTTCAAGAAGATAGTAAAGATTCACCATCCAAAGAAAAACTCAACAAGCTTGCTGGAAACATCGGTGTCCTTGGTTATAGTGCAGGTGCTGCATATTCAGTAATCAACCTTGTCTTAGGCTTTATTGCCCTCAATAAGGCTAATAACCTCAATGGTGTTTCAATCTTCCTTCTCATCATTGAAACAATTCTCTTTGCGGTTACAATCATCATCATGGCCGTTCCAGAAGGTCTCCCAATGATGTTGGCACTCGTTTCTTCAATGAACTCAGGTCGACTTTTAGCACAAAATATCTTGGTTCGCCATCCTGATACCATTGAAACAGCCGGATACATGAATATCCTCTTCAGTGATAAGACTGGTACTATCACTGAAGGTAAACTATCTGTAGTTGACTTCTTCCTTGCTGATGGAACACTTTATGCAGCTACTGGTGAAACTGACGCTCCTGATTTTGACACAATGTCAGATAGCCTTAAAGCTGAAATGATTAATGGTATCGGTCTTAATAACGACGCCATGGTAGCTGATGGCAGTGCTGTTGGTAGTAACGCCACTGACCGTGCACTTCTTGATTTCCTTATCGGACGTTCTCAACTTGATTTTGATACAAATACAATTACTGAGAAGCAACAATTCAACTCAGCAACAAAATTCGCAAGTGTAACGACTAAGGACGGAAAAACCTACATCAAAGGTGCTCCAGAATTCATCCTAAATGACTGCTACTACTATCTTGATAAAGATGGTAATAAACAAAACTTTACAGATGATATTAAAGCTCGTTTCCAAGAATTATCATTGGAACAAGCTAACCGTTCAATGCGTTTACTTGCTATCCTCAATACAGATGGTAATGATAAAGTCTTGATTGGTATCGTATGTATCCGTGATAACGTTCGTTCTTCAATTAAACAAACTGTTGAAACAATGAATTGTGCAGGTGTTCAAGTAGTTATGGTAACTGGTGACCGTAAAGAAACCGCTGTTGCTATCGCTAAAGAAGCCGGTATCGTTACTGGTCAAAATGACCTTGTCCTTACTCACGATGAACTTTCTGCCCTCTCAGATCAAGAACTCAAACAACAATTGCCTCACTTAAAAGTGGTCAGTCGTGCCCTTCCAATGGATAAAAAACGTCTTATTGAGGCAGCTCAAGACCTCGATATGGTCGCTGGTATGACAGGTGATGGGGTCAATGACTCACCTGCCCTCAAATCAGCTGATGTCGGATTCTCAATGGGTGATGGTACTGAAGTCGCACGTGAAGCCTCAGATATCGTTATCTTGAATAACTCATTGACTTCGATTGAGAAAGCCGTCCTCTATGGACGTACTATGAGTAAGTCAGTAAGTAAATTCATTATCTTCCAGTTAACCGTAAACGTGACTACAATTGCTATGTCACTTCTCTCACCACTCTTGGGCCTCAAAGAACCATTTACAATTATCCAAATTCTCTGGATTAACCTTATCATGGACACACTTGCTGCCCTTGCCTTTGGTGAAGAGCCTACCCTAGATCGTTACATGAATGAAAAGCCAGTTGCTAAGAAGGCAAATATTCTTACTGGCTATATGAAATCTGCTATCGGTGTAGCTAGCATCTTCATTACTGTCGTATGTTTAGCAATTCTTAAAAATGTTGGTGGTATCCAAGACTTTATCACAAATGGAACTGGCAACTTTGAAATGGTAACAACATTCACCTTTACAGTATTTATCTATGCTGTCATTTTCAACTCACTTAATACACGTAGTAATGGATTCAATGTTTTTGAACATATCGGCGAAAACAAGAAATTCTCAATTGTAATGATTTCTATTGCTGTCGTTCAAACCTTGATCATTCAATTCGGTGGAAAAGTATTTAGTACCGTTCCTATGGACGTTCAACACTATATCGTTGCACTTCTTATCGCGGTTTTGATTATCCCTGCAGATTTAATTCGAAAAGCTCTAACTAAAAACAAATAACCATCTGTTTAACATATTATAAAACTTAAAAGGATAAAAAGGATTGGCGTAATTCCCAATCCTTTTTATAATTTATGAAGGTGATACCGTGGAAAGATCATAACATAAAAAGGCTTTAACAAGCCTTTTTGATTTATTAAGTAATGCTACTTAAACTGACTAGGAGCCCCTGTATAACCTGCCCAATCCTTACTATAAAAGCGGTCGTTCAAGTTATAGCTAGGTGCAGGTGTTGGATTACTTACAAATGGATCAACAGCCTTGTCAAAGGCTACCCATCCTTTCCATCCCATATGAATGGTATCTTGCATGAAGTAAGGTTGATCTCCATCTTTTGAAAAATCGGCAATATTGGTAAAGCCTTGACTTTCCAATTGATAACGGATTTTAGAAACCGTAGCGTCATACATTTCTTGACTTAGTCCCGTATAAGCCATCCACTTGCTATTAACAGGTGGGATGACAAAGATGACGTTAGTATTTGACTTAGCAAATTGATTTAACACCAACTGTAGGTCACCGTATTCTTGTGAAACTTCATACGAAAGATTCTTTTGGAAACCTTTAAGTTTACCAATCTTTTTAGCCAAACGTTTCTTATAGAAACGGTCATCGATACCAAAGTCGTTTGACTTGGTATGAGCTTCTGCATCTCTTACGGCAACCTGGTCAAGTGCCTCGTAAGAGAGCTTGTCTGGCAACTCTTTAAGATAAGGAAGAACCTTCTTGTCGTAATTTGCATTATTTGATGCTGCAAAAGGACTGAACAAGGCATCTTCTCGCTTATTAAGCTCTGCCATAAATTGAATATAAGTCTTATCAAGAGAATTTAAATCTTGCCCATTAGCCACTTTAGAAAGTTGAGATTTCATAGTAATCTCAGGTTTCATCTCTAAGATACGCTGAGCAGCATATTGAGAATTTGCATCCGTCTGATTTTGACTTAAGAAACTACTAAGTTGGTCGTTATTGTAGAACTGCTGGAAAGCCGCAGAATTGTAACCTTTTTTAGTAAACCACTGTGGTGACAAGACGTAGACTGCTGTCCCATTTTTCAATTCAGGAAGCATTTGTTGCATTCCCAAATATTGGTTTAGAGAGGCAGCCCCACGTTGTCCAATAAAATATGGGCGATAGTTACGGTCATATTTTTCAGCTAAAACAGCTGGATGAAGGGCATCAAAACGCAACCACTCACTAGACCCAAAGAAAGGGACAAATCGATGATTCTTATCAGAAAGAGCTGTCGTCTTATTAATACGACTCTTAAAGTTCTCAGTTGTCAAGGTTACTGCGTTACGTTTTTCAACCTCATAATTATGTTTTCTGCCTTGAGGGTAGGAAAAAATAACTACTACTACCAAGACTAAGGCACAGATTATAGGGCCAAAAATTTGCCATAAACGCTTAAGCATTGCGAAGCTCCGTTACCCCTTCAACAATCTTATTAGCTGTGTTCCAGTCATCACGACCAAATTCTGAAACTGGCACACGAATATCGAAACGTGATTCCAATTCAACGATAAGCTCAACTGTTCCCATAGAATCAAGAACACCAGCATCGAAAAGGTCTTCATCCATCATGTCTGAAACATCTTCCATGAAGAGTTCATCAATAATTTCAATAACTTCTGATTTTACATCCATTTTTATAATTCCTTTACTTATTTTTTAGTGAACCAGAGGTCATTCAAGAATCCAGAGAAAATCAAGAATGACAACATAACAGTGTTAAATGTAATAAAGATTGCCAAAGCCTTCGTCCATTTATTATCAGGAAGTGGCTCAAGACCTGCTTTCTTACGCTCTTTATTAATAGTTTTCTTCTTACGTAACCAGGCATCATTGATTCCTAGACCAATACCATGGAAAATACCATAAGCAATGTAGTACCAGGTAACTCCATGCCAGAATCCCATAACCATCATATTAATGACATAGGCCACATTTGATGTCGTGTTACGATTTTTGAAAACCTTGTTTCGCATCAAAACCATAACCAAACGCATAAAGACAAAGTCACGGAACCAGAAAGACAAACTCATATGCCAACGATTCCAAAATTCTTTCAAGTCTCGTGAGATGAAAGGTTTGTCAAAGTTGATTGGGCTCTTTATCCCCATAAGGTATGATGCTGCCAAGGCAAACATCGAGTAACCCGCAAAGTCAAAGAAGAGATCAAAACCGAAAACATACATGACACCAAGTGTTGGTAAATTAAAGATACCACCCTGAGCCAAAGCTTGTGCTTTCAGTGAAGGCAAGAGCATACTTCCGAAAATCTGAGCCAAAACAAACTTATAGAGGAAACCAAGCATGATATATTTGACAGCTTGCTCCAACATATTCATCAGCTCATCTCGCTCAGGAATCGCTTTGTAATCTTCGTTAAAGCGTTTGAAACGATCAATAGGACCACTCGTAAAGGTTGGCATAAAGAGCATGAATCGGAGGAATTCTCCAAGTGTAAACTCTTTAAGGACACCATCCCGCATCTCGATAATCATACCAACTGATCGGAAGGTCAAGTAAGAAATGCCAAGAAAGTTTAAGAGTGACTGAGTACCATTTATCGCAGGCTCTACCTTAACAAAAATCAAGGGAAGGACTACAAGAAATGAGTGTAAATAGAAAACCCATTTATTGTCCTTTTTACTGCGGTAATGTTTGTAGGAATAAACCCAGATGATTTGCCAAACGATATAGAAGAGTAAGGCTAGTAATTGGCTAGCATGTGTTCCTGTCAGAGCGAGAACAATAAAGGCTAGACTGACCAAACATTCATAAATCGCAAAACGCTTTTTAAAGAAGAGACCCACAAAGATTGGCAATAGAGCTAATCCAAGATAGATAAAATAGAAGGGATTACCGTAGGCTTCTAAATGGGGGAGCTGTTTCAAGAAGTCAATCATCGGTTGTTAACCTCACTGATAAGACCCTTGATATCGATTTTCCCATTTGGTGTTAAAGGCAAGCTCTCACGATAGAGGAACTTAGTAGGCATCATGTAAGACATCATGATATCTTCTAAGTCAGCCTTAATCGCCTTGGTGATATCAATTTCACGTTCAAACTGCTCACGAACACCATCCTTAAGAATCACATAAGCCAAGAGGTTCTGAACCTTATGGTCTTTATTGTAACGTGGCACAGCTACTGCTGAATCAATATACTTAGACTTATTAAGGTTTTGTGAAACATCCTCTAACTCAATACGGAAACCATTAAATTTAATCTGGAAGTCCATACGACCACCGTAAAGAAGGAGACCTTCATCAGTCATCGTTCCTACATCACCAGTATGGTAAGCAGGAAGGCCATTAAACTCGAAGAAGGCTTCCGCAGTCTTTTCAGGATTGTTCATATATCCTTTTGAAACTGCTGGTCCTGAGACGATGATTTCACCTTGTTGACCATTTGGAAGGATATTGCCATCCTCATCGATAATATAAGTCGGTGAATCTTCCTTGGTATAACCAATCGGCAAACGCTTAAGGTTAGCCAGCATCTCATCAGTTACTGCTACTGCTGATAAGGCGACAGTTGCTTCAGTTGGTCCGTAAGCATTGATAATACGTGCTTCTGGGAAACGTTGGCGAAGCTTTTGAGCAGTCTTGACAGTCAACTCTTCTCCGTCAAAATAGAAATGCGTAATTTTCGGCATCTTCTCTGCATTGAAGTCTTCAGACAACATTGCCATATCTGCAAAAGATGGTGTTGATGTCCAAATAGCAATTGGAAGTGAGAAGATCGTTTCAAAGAGCTTCTTGAAGTCCTGTGTAATGGCTGAAGGAAGCGCATAGAGTGTTCCTCCAAGCGCCAATGTTGGTGCCCAGTACATTACCGATAGGTCAAATGAATAAGGCGGTTGAGCCAGCATTTGAGGACGTTTTGGAGTCGCAAATTCCTTGTCCGTAATCATCCAGTTAGTGAAACTAAGGAGATTATTGTGTGAAATTTGGACCCCTTTAGGCTTACCTGTAGTTCCTGATGTGAAGATGATGTAATAAGTATCATCCCCCTTAACAGGATGAGTCACTTCGTAGCTAGTCTTGCTTTCAAAAGCTGTTGTCACTTGATCCAATGTTAGAATTGGAGCTTGGACTTCCTCAAGTGGGAAGTCATTGATAGCAATAATCAGACTAGGCTCTGCTACTTCAACGATAGCCGTCACGCGCTCAAGAGCTGAGTGACTATCAATTGGAATATAAGCGTGACCAGATTTAGTCAAAGCGACAAAAGTCGCCAACATTTCATACTCTTGACCACCATAAACCACAACAGGTGATTTTTCTGGAATATCAAGACTATCAATCTTGGCAGCTAGGCTATCCGAGTCAGCTTTTAAGTCACCGTAAGTGTGAACTTCCCCTAAAATATTGTAAACAGGAAAGTCAGGTTGTGATTGAGCAAACTGCTCAATCGTTTCGATCATATCTTTAATTTTTGTATTCGTCATTATTCTTCCTAAAATTCGTTATAGATAAAATTACCTTGACCTTGTCCTAGGTAATTGTAGAGATAAATTAGGGCCATAAAAATGGCGAAATAAAGCAAGGTTTGTCCTAAAAATACCAGGACGTTTTTATGTTTTAACATTCTAATTTTCGATACCTTTTTTTATATAATATCCTCTTTAGTTTACCATCTTATCAGTATTTTTTCCAATAAAAAAGAAAAAATAACTAAATTTCATTTCTTTTCCATTAATAGATTTCCGTGATAAATGATTGGCTACAATCATAAAAAAACAGAGCTTAAAAGCTCTGTCGGATTTAACTATTTTGTGTCTTTTGGGCCGTCTGCATACGATAGTACATTCCCTTAGCTTGCATCAGTTGTTCATGGGTTCCGTGTTCAACGATATCCCCATTATTCATGACCAAAATTATGTCCGCATTTTCGATGGTAGACAATCGATGGGCAATGATGAAACTTGTTCGACCTTTCATTAATTTAGCGAAGGCCTCTTGAATGAGAAGCTCTGTACGAGTATCGATACTAGAAGTGGCTTCATCCAAGATTAAGATTTTAGGCACATTGACAAATATGCGGGCAATAGTCAAAAGCTGACGTTGTCCCTGAGAAAGGGATTGCCCCGCGTCATTCAAGTAGGTGTCATAGCCTTGAGGCAACTGCTTAATAAAGAAATCTGCATTGGCAGCCTTGGCTGCTGCTATAACTTCTTCACGACTGGCTTCTGGATTTCCATAGGCAATATTATCATGAATAGTGCCGACCTCAAGCCAAGTTTCCTGCAAAACCATCCCAATCTGTTTCCGAAGACTCTCACGAGTATAATCTGTAATAGGTCTACCGTCCAGTAGAATGTTCCCCTTGTCCAAATCATAGAAACGCATGAGCAGGTTAATCAAGGTAGATTTTCCCGCTCCTGTTGGACCAACAATGGCAACAGTACTTGCGGCAGGGATATCAATGCTCAAATCCTTGATAAGAGGTTTATTAGGCAAATAGCCAAACTGGACATGATCAAATTGAAAACGTCCCTGCACATCTGCTTCTTCCAAGACCGCCTTACCTGTTTCTGTTATTTCCTCTTCATCCAATATCATATAAAGGCGATCAGCACAGGCCAAAGCACTTTGAAGTTCAGATAGAACAGACGAAATGTCATTGAAAGGCTTCGTATACTGGGTGACATAGTTTAGGAAGGTAGTCAATTGTCCCACTGTAAAAGCACCACCCGACATGATTCGATAAGCACCAACACCTGCAATGAGAGCATAGATCAGACTATTGACAAAACGTGTAGCTGGGTTAACCGCTGACGAATAAAAGATAGCACCCTGTGAATAATCAGCATACTTACCATTGACGTCTTTAAAACTCCTAACCATCTGGTCTTGAGCATTTAAACTCTGTACTAAGGCTTCTTGAGTCAAACTTTCCTCAATCAACTGAGTCTGCATGCCTCGCCATTTAGTTTGATTGCGATAGAGTTGATAGCTCTTCTTTGCGATAAAACGTGCCACAAGCATTGACAGAGGCGTCATCACTAGAACTAAGAGCATCATGAACCAGTCTAAGCGAGCCATGGTAATGATTATGACAAAGATAGTCAAAAGCCCAACGAAAAATTGGTTAAAGACCATGAGAAGTCCGTTATTTAATTGGTCACTATCTGTAGTCACACGGCTAACCATATCTCCAGTTCCTTGACGGTCAAGGTAACTGAGAGGCATGGCATGAATTTTCACCATGACTCTCTCACGTAAACTTTCACTATAAGAATAAATCAAACGGTTATAAATTAAAGGATTTAGCCACTGAATCGCACTATTAGCTATGATAACTACAAGCATCTGCCATATTAAACGTGACATCAAAAGAACGGCATTCATCTTAAGAACAGCATCAACTGCATCACCAATTAAGATAGGTAAGTAAACCGTTAAGGCAACTTGAATAATGGTCCCAACTGTTGCTAAGGCAAAGAGGTAACGCTGACTTAAGATATCTCTACTTAAACGTTTAAGCGTTGATTTATTATTTCTAGCCTTCATCAGCGACCTCCTTTTGATGTTGAGAATAATGAATGTCTTGATAGAGTTTATTTGTGGCAAGCAATTCTTCATGATTACCCAAGCCAACTTGATGTCCCTTATCAAGCACCAAAATTTGATCAACAGCTTTTAGACTATTCGTTCTTTGCGAAATAATAATCAGACTCGTTGATTTAAGATTGTCTCTGATAGCCGCTAGTAAGCGACTTTCAGTTAGGTAATCTAGGGCTGAGGTTGAGTCGTCCAAAATCAAGAATGGTGCTGGTCTCATCAGCGCACGCGCAATAGTCAAACGTTGACGTTGACCCCCCGAAAAATTACGGCCAAATGACTCAACTGGCTCATCTAAACCAAGGTCTTTGTCTTTTACAAAGTCAGCAGCCTGGGCCATGTCAAGAGCATGCCACAATTCCTTATCACTTGGTTCGTGATCAAGTCCTAGTGATAAGTTTGAACGAATGGTTCCCCTAAATAACTCAGCTTTTTGTGGGACATAGGCAACCCAAGAACGCCACTCTTTAAGGTTTTTTGGTGATTTTTGATCTTTGAAAATAGCTAATGAACCAATCTGAGGGTGCTATAAGTTCATGATTAAGTT
>ERZ507027.1010-NODE-1010-length-17673-cov-4.428142_pt1 | contig 17673 bp, 13 predicted proteins | sample MGYA00513163_ERZ507027 | MGnify/ENA metagenome assembly ERZ507027
GCGGGTTCAGGCCCGGGTTCTGCGCGCGGACGGTCATGGTTCCGCTGATGCGGTGTGGCTCCTCGTTCAGCTCCACCTTACCGATCATCGGCGCGATGTCGACGTCTGCCAGCTCCTTGCGCTTCGTGCGCTTCTGGATGATGAGCTCGCTGCGCGCGAACAGCTCCCGCAGCGCGTCTGCAGCGCCGGCCGGCACGCCCGCGTCATACTCCAACTCCACCGCCGCGCGCAGCCATGCCAGCTCGCGCACGGGGCGCTGCGCCGGGTAGCAGTCCAGCACGTGCAGCCCCTGCGGCATGCCGCCGTTGAGCTTTTCGGCCACGCCCGCGCCGTCCGATTCCTGCGTCACCTCGAAATCGAGCAACTCGCAGCCGCTCGACTGCCCCACCGGCAGCGGCAGGACGATCGAGATGATCGGATGCGGATGATAGCCCTGTGAGTGCTTGATGTTCATGCCCGTGCGCGGGAACGCGCGCTGGATCGTGCGCAGCAGATCCAGATGCGAGATATAGGCTGCGGGGCCCTCCTTGATGAATTCCAGTCTCAGCTTAGACATCGCATTTCCCTCCTACGAGGCGGTTCGCACCGCAGGCATTGCAATGTGTGCGGCAGTCGGGCGTCGTGACGCCCTCGCAGGCGCGTTCCCACTCGCGCCAGAGGTAGCTCTCTGTGACGCCGCTGGAAATCATACTCCACGGCATGATCTCATCGCGCGAACGGTCGCGGTTGGCGTAAAACGTCGGGTCAAGGCCGCACTCGTCGAAAGCGTCGAGCCAGCGCTGGAGGGAGAAATACTCCTCCCATGCGTCAAGCTTTGCACCTTTACGCCACGCTGTTTCCAGCACCTTCCCGAGACGGCGGTCGCCGCGGGCGAGGATGGCCTCGAGAAAGCTCGTGTCCGAGTCGTGCCAGTTGTAGGTAACGGTCTTCGTCTTGATCGCCTCGCGCAGAAGCTTGACGCGGCGCTCGTATTCCGCGCGCGTGATCTGCCCCTGCCACTGAAAGGCGGTGTGCGGTTTCGGCACGAACCACGACGTCGACACGGTGATGCGCACGCCGCGGTTCTTGTTCGTCGCGCTCTCGCGCCACTCGTGCATGACGCGGGCGGCGAGGTCTGCGATGCCCAGCACGTCCTCGTCCGTCTCCGTCGGCAGACCCAGCATGAAGTAGAGCTTCACGGCGCTGTAGCCCCCGGCGAAGGCCGTGCGGCAGGAGGCGAGCAGATCCTCCTGCGTGACGTTCTTGTTGATGACGTCGCGCAGGCGCTGTGTCCCGGCCTCGGGTGCAAACGTCAGACCGGTCTTCCGCCCGCGGGCGAGCCGCTGCATCAGCTCCATGGAGAAGTTGTCGGCGCGCAGGCTCGGCAGCGACAGGTTCACATGCCGCGCCTCGCAGAACTCCTCAAGCGTGTCGCACAGCCCCGTCAGCTGCGGGTAGTCGCTCGTCGAAAGGCTCGAAAGCGTCATCTCCTGATAGCCGGAGTCGTCGCACGACTCCACGCCGTACCTCGCGCACAGGTCCATGCTGCGGTTTCGCACCGGGCGGTAGACGTACCCCGCCTGACAGAAGCGGCAGCCGCGGATGCACCCGCGGAACAGCTCGAGCATCACGCGATCCTGCACGATCTCCGTGCTGGGGACGATGGTTTTCGTCGGGAAGAACGACTTGTCCATATCGCGGACGATGCGCTTGGTCACGACAGCGGGTGCGCCGTCCAGCGGCGTGATGGCCGCGACGGTGCCGTCGGGGTTGTAGCTCACGTCGTACAGGCTCGGGACATAGATGCCGTCGAGCTGCGCTGCGCGGCGGAGGAATTCCCGCTTCGTCCAGCCCTCGCGCCGCGCCTGCCGGTGCAGCTCCACGAGCTCGACGGTGATGTCCTCCCCCTCGCCGAGACTGACGAGGTCGATGAAATCGGCGATCGGCTCGGCGTTGTACATCGCCGTGCCGCCCGCGATGACGAGCGGCGTCAGCTCCGTGCGCTCGGCGCTGTGCAGCGGGATCCCCGCGAGATCGAGCATGTTCAGAATGGCCGGGAAGGCCATCTCATATCCGACGGAAAAGGCCACGATATCAAAGTGCGTGATCGCGTCGCCGGATTCCAGCGCGAACAGCGGCATGTGCGCCGCGCGCATCTCCACCTCCATGTCCCCCCACGGGGCGAACACCCGCTCGCACCAGACGCCGGGCATCTCGTTCATCACGCCGTAGAGAATCCGCATGCCAAGGTTCGACATGCCGATCTCATAGGTATCGGGGAAGCAGAAGGCGATGCGGGTATCCACCTGCGAAAGATCCTTCGCCACCGCGTTATACTCGCCGCCCACATAGCGCGCGGGCTTCTGCACGCGGGGCAGGATGCGTTCCAATCTCTTATCCACAGTAAATCTCCTGACGTTGGATTTGTTCTCATAACGTTACATTTTACATGCTTTGCGCAGGTTTGACAAGCCCTTTTTCCCACCCAGCGCGGCAAAAAGCGTCCCCAGCGCGCCGATCATCAGAAACGGCACGCTCCCCGTGCGCAGGCAGAGCGCAGTGCTCCCCGCCGTCAGCGCCAGCGCCGCCGCAAGCCCCACCGCCGCGCAGAGCCGGTCGGCCTGGAACGGCCCATGCCGCCACGCGGCCGCCAGCCACAAAAGCCGCCCGCCGTCGAGCGGTCGGACCGGCAGAAGGTTGAAGCACCCGAGCACCAGCTGCGCCCCGGCAAAGAGCCAGAACCCCCCCGCTTCCCTGCCCAGCCACGCGAGCCCCGGCGCGAGCAGAAGGTTTACGAGCGGCCCCGCCGCCGTGACCAGCATTTCACCGCCGTAGGACAGTCGTTCCGGGTGCGCGATTTCCATTCGAGCGCCGAAGAGCCCCAGCTGCAGACTGCGCACCTCGCCGCCCAGACGGCGCAGCACGGCCCAGTGCGCCAGCTCATGCACAAGCGCCGCCGTCAGCAGCGCCGCCAGCAGCGCCGGGGACGACAGCAGCACAAAAGCCCCCAGCAGCAGCGCAAGCCACGGGGAAACCTGCAGGCGCAGCCGCTCAGAGCTGGACATAGTAGATGGGGTTGAGATAGACGGTGTCCTGATGCAGCTCGAAATGCAGGTGCGAGCCGGTCGTCTGACCGGTCTGCCCCACCTCGGCGATCGGGTCGCCCAGCGCCACCTGCTGCCCGGACGAGGCCGTCACGCGGCTGCAGTGGGCATAGAGCGAAGTATAGCCGTTCGCGTGCGCGACCATGACGTATTCACCGAGGTCGGCGCTGCTGCCGACGGCCGTGATTGTCCCGGCGGCGAAGCTCGTGACGACGCTCCCCTCCTCCGCTCCGATGTCCAGCCCGTAATGAAAGCGCTCCTCGCCGTCGAGCGGGTGCGTGCGCAGGCCAAAGGCGGACGTCACCTCCCCGGCCACGGGCGCGGCGTAGGCGAAGCCGAGCTGCTGCTGCAGCAGGCACACCTGCGCCGGGGTGTTCGCCGACGAGTAGACCGGGGCGCCGTCCTCCGCAGGCGGCGTCTCCTCCTCCGCGCCGGTCTGCGCCGGGTCGTTGGCGGGTTCCTCAGCGGGATCATCGGCGTGGCTCGGGCCAAAGACGGCGGTATAGGCGTCGTTGAGCGCGGAGCCGACGCTCCCGTCGCCCGAGACGGCGCGCCCGACAGCCGAGAACGCCGCGACGAAGTCCGTGTCCTCCCCCATCAGCGCCAGCAGCTGCGTCCGGCAGCGGTTCAGCACATCCGGCATCGCGAGCTTCACCACAACCACGATCACCAGAATCGCGGCGCTGACCGTGACCTGCAGCATCCGGCGGCGCTCGAGACGGCTGCGCTGCTTTTCGCGCTTGCCACGGGCGGTTTGCGCCGCGGACGGACGGCGGTAACTGCCCGCAGGCGCCTGCACGCGCCGCCCCACGTATATGTTTCTCGTCTGACTGCCCTGCATGGACTGTCCCCCCTTTATCATACAGTATCCTATGCGCCGAAGAAAAAACGCAGAACAGCAATTTAGCTCTTGACAGAATGGGGAAAAGCACATATAATAGAAAAGCTGACAGAAAACGGTATCTGTTTTCAGAAGCATCCGGGTGTAGCGCAGCTGGTAGCGCGCATGGTTCGGGACCATGAGGCCGCGAGTTCAAGTCTCGCCACTCGGACCATAATGTGGAGACAAAAAGATGTCTCCTGCGAAAAGCCCGATTATATCGGGCTTTTTTGCTACCAAACGGCGATTTTTCTCTGTACCAAAACACAGATGTAAAATCGCCGTTTTCCCTTTGTGGATAGACTTGAACTCCCGAAAAGTAAATATCCGATACACAGGCAGATAGAAAGCAAAAATCTATCTGCCTTTTTTATTACCCTCAAAAAAAGGAGAAATCAAATATGCTACGGAAAGAATTAGCCAAACGGCTCAAGGCTCGGTACGACACCAAGATGGACGGAAGCGGATGGTTAGAAGTGTCCTCGGACGGCATCCCCCTCTGCCGGATAAAATACAACGGTCAATTTCTAAGCAACGCCGACCAAAAACTATCCGATGAATACCGCAGTAAAATTGCAGACATTCAGGATGAGCTTTCTACGGTGCGAGAATATGTCGGACTCTACGAACACGCCCCGCAGATGAAAGCCGACGGTGACTCCGATTACAGACAGCTTGCCGCATTCGGAGATACCGTGTTGGCGGCAACCTACAGCGAAAAGAACGGCTTTATGTTCTGCACATGGAAACAGAATGCAGACGGCGACTCGGTGTTCTGGGGAGATTACTCGCCGAACTATGAATATGTCAAAGAAGCCTTTGCAGTGCGTTCCGGTCTCGTCAGCAAAGATCGTCTGTTCAGTGAGAATAGAATCGGCTCGACTTAATCAAGTCAAAAACCGCCCGTCTTTTTCTCTGCTGTGGGGCAAAAAGTGTGGCTTTTATGCAAAGTCTCGTAAGAAGCAGTTCAAAAATAGACAAGTTTATGCTATAATCTAATTCGAAAAGGTATACCCTATGGTAAACAAAAACGAATGAAGGCGAAACGGGGTCTGTTTATGACCGAACAGAAAAAGAATATTATCATAACAAGCGGCATTGCTGTACTTGCCGTGATACTGGCATATTGCTTCCGAATTGTGGGCAGGGGCAGCTTCTACCCGATGCTGTTTTCCTATCTGCGCAGCTTTATCTATATCGGCCTGTTCGCCGCCTGGGGGCTCTCCGTCCGTCAGCGGATCGTGCAAAAGCAGGTGTGCAGGTTTATGACGGTCACCGCCGTGCTGCTTATCATCTGGATGGTAGTCCGTTCGGCAAAGTATTTTATATTCTGGCAGCCGGACGCCGTCCGGTACCTGTGGTATCTGTTCTATCTGCCCATGCTGTTTGTGCCTATGCTGGCGCTGCTGATTGCCATGTCATTGGGAAAGCCGGACGAATACAAATTCCCCAAGGGAATGTCGGTTCTGTGGATCATCTCCGGCGTATTGCTTCTGCTCGTACTCACAAATGACCTGCACCAATTCGTATTTACCTTTCCGAAGGACGCCGCCGTGTGGACGGACAAAAACAACGGCTACTCGATAGGCTACTTCATTATTGTAGGCTGGCAGGTGCTGTGTGCCTTTGCCGCACTCGTAATGATGTTTTTCAAATGCCGCGTGCAAAAAGGAAGGCTCCACTTTCTTCCCATTGTTCCTATGCTGCTGACGATTGTTTACAGCGCACTTTACTATGCGGGTGCAGATTGGCTGCTCCACTTGTTCGGCGATATTGCCGCGTTCCAAAGTGTGATGTATATTCTGACCTTTGAGTTTTGCATCGCCTGCGGATATATACATTCAAACAGCCGTTATGTGGACTTGTTTGCCTCCTCTGTCGGCACATCGGCAGAGATCACCGACAAGGACTTTACCGTTCGGTATGCGGCTGTAAACACTGCGCCTATCTCAAAGGAAACGATGAAAAAAGCCCAGCAAAGCCCGGTCACGATGGACGGCTTGACCGTTCACACCATGCCCGTTGACGGCGGCTATGCCGTATGGACAGAGGATGTGTCGGCTCTGCGTAACATCAAGGAGGACTCCGAGCTTCTTGCAGACGAGCTTGCCGACAGGAACGAAATACTCCGTTATGAATACAAGCGTGAGGCCAAGCGCCGCAAGGTGGAGGAGCAAAACCGCCTGTATGACCTCCTGCGTTCCGCTACGCAGACGCAGATCGACCGCATTGCGGAGCTCACTAAGGAATACCGCCGAATCTCAAGCACCGATCCCGACAGCGCCAAAACGCTCCTTGCCGAGATTGCCGTGCTGTGCAGCTATATTAAACGCCGCAAGCATCTGACGCTCCTTACCGACCGAGATATTAAAATAGCGGCAACGGAACTCCACCGTGCCTTCCATGAGTCCCTCCAAACGCTGAAGCTGTTGGGTGTCCGCAGCTCACTGTATGTGGACGAATCTCTTTCCATGCTCTCCGGCAAAACGGCGACCGCTGTATTTGATTTTTATGAATCAGTTATTGAAGCCGACATTTTGAATTTAACAGGCATACAGGTAAGCCTCATAAAGGCAGACGGCTTGCGCTTGTCACTGAATGTGTGCTGCAAAGCCGACCTTTCCGCTTTGGTAAGCGGAGACGGTATCCGCTGTGAAAAAGAGGATGACGAGGAATACCAGCGCCTTGTATTTGAAGCGAAAGAAGGTGACAGGAAATGAGTGCATTTTCTTCCCTTTCTGAATTCTGGCAGACTATGCTGCCGTTTATCATGCTTGTGGAGATCGTCCTTGAAATCGGGCTGTTTATGTATCAGCTTCTTCGCAGCAATAAGCCTGTGCGCAGCCTGCTGAGTCTGGCAGTGATGGCGGTGATGATCCCGCTGCTGTTCTCCGTTTCCCAGGCAGATCCCGATAATATCGGGGACGCATTTCTGCTGGGCGCACCGTGGCTGATATTTGCCGCTGCCATTTTCCTTGCGGCAGTTCACTTTGCCATTGCTCTGCCGCGGGAATACCGCCGCAAAAAGAACGAGCTCTCGCCGTTCTCCATTAAGGAAGCAACGGATAAGCTGCCTATGGGCATCTGCTTTGCCGACCCGAACGGCAGGATCATCCTGTGCAACAACCGTATGCGCAGGCTGTCCTTTGCCCTTTGCGGCCACGAGCTGCAAATCAAAAGCGATATGGAAAATGCCCTGAGCGTGCCGGACAGATCCGTAACCGTCAAGGATGATTGCTACATCCTGCCCGACAAGACCGTCTGGCAGTTTCGCACACAGAATATCACCGTGGACGGCGATGACCGCTGGCAGCAGATAACGGCGCACAATGCAACCGAGCTGTATAACGGCTACCAAAAGCAAGAGGAAATAAATAAAGAACTGGCAGAAGTCAATCGAAAGCTCAGGAAGATGTACGCCCGCATGGAGGACGATGTCAAGGAGAAGGAAAGCCTTGACCTGAAGGTCTATATTCACGATACCATCGGGCGAAGCCTCCTGACCATCCGTGACATCATAGACAGCGGAGAGGATACCGAGCGAAAGCTTGAGGCGCTGCAAAATGCCATCGGTATGCTGGCAAGCAACCGTGTCACCTCTGTCAGCACAATGGACGAGGTGAAAAGAACCGCACGGCAGCTTGGCGTGGCTGTAAAAATCGACGGCTACCTGCCCCGTGATACCGCAGCCGAGGAGCTGACCGTTGCCGCCGCCAAGGAGTGCGTGACCAACTGCATCAAGCACGCAGACGGGAATGAGGTATATATCCGCATTGCCCAGCGCGGCGAACGCTATGATGTTACCATAACCAACAACGGCAAAATACTCACAGAGCCGATCAAGGAAGGCAGCGGCCTGTCAACGCTTCGCCGCAGTATTGAAAGCTCCGGCGGCGAAATGCATATTTCGCACAATCCACGCTTTGCTCTTCTGATTACGATTCCCGCAAAGGAGATCAGCCTATGATTAACACCATACTTGTAGAGGATGATTTATACATCCAAAAGCACTTTGTCGATCGTCTTGCGGCAGACGGTGAGTTTCATCTTGTCGGCGTTTTCCGTGACGCCTTTGAAGCGGAAAAGCACTGCGACGCCACCGTAAAGCTCGTCCTTATGGATGTGCAGACGCAGCGCAAGCATTCCGGTCTTGCCGCCGCAGAGCGTATCAAAAAGACTTTTCCGCAGATCCAAATCGTTGTGGCTACCTCGCTTGTCGATCCGCAGGTGTTGGAGCGAGCCAAAATGGGCGCTGCCGACAGCCTGTGGTATAAGGACCACGGCACGGAGGAGCTGATGAGCGTGGTAAAGCGCACTCTGGCAGGGGAAAAGGTCTTTCCCGATACCGCTCCGGCCATTGAAATGGAGAATACGATGTCCGATGCCTTCTCGCCCCGGCAGTTAGACATCCTGCGCCTTTATATAAAGGGCTTTACCTATCAGGAAATTGCCGATAAGCTGGGCATCTCCAAAAACGGCGTTCGCTGGAACCTGGACGATATGGTGGAAAAGGGCGGCTTTGAAAGCAGAGAAGCGCTGGTTGCAACCGCCATTGAAAACAAGCTCATGGTAACCACCTTAAAAGACGAATAAGCAAAACTGAACCCCTTGGCTGTACGGTCAAGGGGTTTTTCGCGCACAAAAGGCAAAAATTTTTGGAAAAAATCGAGATTTTTCTTCTGTTACTGGCACAAGTGCCAGTGACAAGCGCCCAAAAAACCGTACAATAGATACTGTAAGATGAGGGTTGTGCTTTTAGAAGGCGGTGATGAATGATGAAAAAAATCGTTCTGGACATTCAGAGCGATATCCATGCGCACACCATGGAGCGAATGCTGATGCAAAAATTGGACGATTGCCAAGTTGTGATTTCCGAGTCGCCGGACGCAACCGCCGAGTGGTGCAAAACGCATCGACCGGATGTGCTTTTAATGGAGGTCAAGGCGTATTCGCCATGGATGTTCAAAGAACGAATGGCAATCCGTGACAAGGTAAAACGGAACACGGAAAACTGCCGGGTCATTCTCTTTGTGGATGATGATACAGACGGAGAGTTGACCGAAAAGGTACGGCAGGCAAAGCGCGAGGGTCTGATAGACGCTTTTCTCTTCGGTTCGGTATCCGAAAACTACTTTGCTTCGGTGATCGACAGTGTTTAAATCAGGCAACACAAAACGCATAAAAATCTTCAAAAATATTTTGAGGGAGGAAATGAAGTATGACAAAAGCGAACACACGAAGGCGCATCGTCAGCGCCCTGTTGGCGCTTGTGATGCTGGTCTCACTGATGCCGAGTCTGGTGGTTCCCGCCCATGCCTTTGGGGACGACTACGATGACGGCTTCGATTGTCCTAACTGCGACCACTACCATTTTGGCAGCGATTATATGTGTGACTGTCTGTTCTGCACCATTGACTGTAACTACGAGTGCTGGGTTGAAACCCATTGTAACGACTGCGGTGTGTGCTTTGGAGACACGCCCTACTGGTGCGAGGAGTGCTACAAGTGCGCGGAGTGCATGGAGGATACGCACTGCTCCACCTGCGCCAAGTGCTACATCGGCGAGGATGACCAGCTGTGCGGCGAATGCCATAAGGGCCCCTGCTGCTCCATAACCATCTGCGACTCCTGCGGCTTCTGCGATGACTGCGCAAACGATGACAGCGACCCGATGCACTGCTCGCTGTGTAACGCCTGCTTCGGTGCGGTGGACGAGTGCGTGGACGACGATGATACCGGCGTCATCCACTGCGTCGATTGCCACACGGCCTGCGAGCAGTGCGAGGAATGCCTGCTGAACCAGGAGTCCTGCGAGGACTGCGGCCTGTGCAAGGAGTGCTGCAGGGACAACTCCGATGCCGGCGGCTGCCCGGACGGCGAGACCTGCGTGGAAAGCGCCGAGTGGGACGAGCACATCTGCCCGGGCTGCGACGGCTGGGTCACGGATAAGGAGGACGAGGACGAGTTCTGCGAAACCTGCGAGCTGTGCAAGGAGTGCTGCGAGGGCAACTCCGACTGCTCCGAGGGGATGTGTGCAATGGATACGGACTATGCGGATCACTTCTGCGAGGACTGCGGCCTGTGCTTCCACGACAGTGACCCCTGCGAGGACGGCTGCGATCAGCGCTGCAAAGACTGCTGCCTCGATGCCGTGAAAGCGATGGGCTGCGAGCATGACGACTGGTGCTTCAGCGACTCTGATTTTGAGGATCATCTGAAAGCAGAGCACAGCGGTGCCGGGCATACCCACATCGCTTCCTCGTCCTGGTCAGCCGACGGAACGCAGCACTGGCACCCCTGCCGCTATTGTGACGGTAAAAAGCTGAATGCCGCCAACCATGAATATGACGCCAAGGGCGTGTGCAAGGTCTGCGGCTATATCAGCGGCAGCTCCATCGTCATCACCCGCCAGCCCAAGGGCGTCAAGTGCAAGACCTCTATCTACGGCAGCGGCGATTATGACGAAGAGCCGGAAAACGGCCTGCTGTTCAGCGAACATAACTGGGTCACCTTCTCTGTCTCGGCAAAGAGCCTGAAGGGCGACGAGCTGACCTATCAGTGGTATCAGAAGGATAATGCGAGACCGACGGCGGCACCCTACAAGCTGCCGGAGACAGATTACTACGTGGACGTGAACACCCCCACGCTGAGACTGTCGGTTTCCGCCGAGGCCTGCATGGATGACTTCTCCTACTTCTGCGTCATCGGCAGAAAGGGCGACGCTTCGGACACCCTGAAAACGGCGGAGGCAAAGCTGACTGCCACCCATGCCTACAGCCACAAGCAGGCAGGTGTGCCTGTGCCCACCGACGACAGCGAGAGGAACCCGAAATACAATGTCACTTGGGTCGATAAGCATGGGGTTACCCATGACGGTGTCGTGGGCGGCAACCCGAAATGCGACGGCCACAAGCTCCCGTGCCTGTTCGAAGAAAGCGCTCTATACGAAGCGCATTATATGACCACCGGCTCCAAGGAGCGCGTCTTCCCGCATACCTTTGTGCTTGACAGAAGCCTTGACGCAGTGGGCGGCGGCAGAGTCGATGTGCTCAGATGTTCCGTCTGCGACTATACCGTTCCCGTGAAGAGTCACGTCCATGATTACGGCTGGAACTGGGATTACACCGGCTTCGGCAGTATCTATGAGTATACCTTCAACATCGGCGGCTCGACCAAGACGGTGGAGCAGCTCATCCTTGAGTCCGACTATGCCCACCCCGAAAAGTGCATGGTTCCCGGCTGCGAGGAGTTCATCATGGTTCCCCATAGCTGGGGCCGCTGGAATGTGGTTTTGTGTCCTGATACCACAGGCGGCGAAGGCGGCATGGAGGCTGAATGCAGCATCTGCGAATACAAAGAGACGAAAAAAATTGACGGCGATTGGACAAAGGACACCGCCCTCGTGACGGTAAAAAACGGCCGGGCAACCCGTATGATCGTCGAGCCCGGTGACAAGATCAAGCTTTATCCCGAGGAGAGAAACGGTCAGAAAGCCATCGGCTGGAAGGTGGAGTATCTCCGCGAATACAACGAGTATGACATCATCAGCGGTACGGGATTGCCTGTTCATAAGCAATGGAATACCGGCGATGCCAAGACTCTGTTCAAGCTGGTAACCAACGGCTCCGCGCTCGAGTGGGGCTGCACGATTCCGGCGTTCAGCGCCATGGGCGCCCCCGGCGGCGGCCAATTCTTCTTCGAGCCGGTCTACTCCGAATGTACGCACAGCGGCGGCACCACGGTGCTCAATGCGAAGGCGCAGGTCTGCGACCGCAAGGGCTACACCGGCGACACCGCCTGCGCAGACTGCGGCCAAGTCATCAGTGCCGGTTCGGATATCTATCCGCCTGCAAATGCCGGCCATACCGGCACGCTGCAGCCGCTGTACTACTACGGCACGAACAACTCGGCCACCACGGACGCGAGCCATGGCGGCAAACGCTATAACGCCAGATCGGGCGACTGCCGGCACCGCGCCTATGAGGGCGACTACCGCTGCACGGCCTGCGGCGGCACCGTAAAGGGCGAGACCGGCGACTTCAAGCATAGCGGTCCCCTTGAACTGCGGGATGTAAGAACGGCGACCTGCACCGAGAAGGGCTATTCCGGCAACCGGTACTGCACAGCGTGCGACAGAATCGCGCAGAAGGGCGCCTCTACCCCGTCCCTCCACGAAATTGCCGGCAACTCCAAGCTGATCAATGAGGTTAAGCCCGGATGCACCACCACAGGCTATAGCGGCGACCAGCAGTGCACAGCCGGCTGCGGACAGATTCTCCGCTACGGTCATGTCATTAATAAGCTCAGCCACGACTGGGACGGCGGCAAACCCGCAACGCAGGGTAAGAGCGAAGGAATTCTCTACACCTGCCAGCGCGCCGACTGCGGCGAGACAAGGTTCGTAAAGAATCCCACTGCCCCCGGGTACACCGTCACGGTCATCAAGGGCACGGCATCGCTTGCCGGAGGCACCCCCATCACCGACAAGATCGAGCAGAACACCGTTGTGACCGTTACGGCGGACGCACCGGAGGCAGGCAAGGTCTTTGACAAGTGGGTCGTGCTGGAGGGCAATGTCACCCTGGCAGACGCCACCAAGGCAACCACCACCTTCACCATGCCCGCAAGTGCTGTGAAGATTGAGGCCACCTATAAGGATGCGCCTCCCAGCCATACCCACAGCTACGGCACGGATTGGAAGTATGATGACAACAACCACTGGCATGAGTGCGCGTGCGGCGACAAGGCCGACACGGCAGCACACAGCTTCCAGTGGGTGATCGACAAGGCCGCTACCAAGGAGGCCACCGGTAGTAGGCACGAGGAATGCACCGTTTGCGGCGCCAAGCGCAGCGAGAATACGGTCATCGACAAGCTCCCCGACAGCGGTAACACCGGCAATACAGGCGGCGGTGATAATAACACCGATAAGCCCGGAAAGGACGACTCCACCAAGTCTCCTCAGGCCGGTGACAGCAGCAACCTCATCGGTTGGCTGGCTGCTCTGTTCGTCAGCGGCGGCGTTCTGACCGTGCTGGGCGCAAGCGGCAAAAAGAGAAAGGAATCCGAGGCTGAATAAGCCGACGCTTCCGAAATCGAAATAACCTAAACACAATAGGCGGTGACGGATCATTCCGTCACCGCCTATTTTCCTGAAAGCGGGCTTGGCAGCAAGTCCCTTTCCGAAAGGCGGCAACCACGGCGTTGCCGCTTTTCGGAAGGACTACATAAGATAAAGAAGATGAGCTGCCATGACTGTTTCAGAGAGAATTCCCTTCAGCGGCCTGCTGCTGCCACTGCAAAAAGGGTATACCTATGTCTTCGCCTCGTTCAACAGCATCATGGTCGGCGTGCTGATGGTCGCCATCGCCGTGTATGTGTGCGTGGGGCTGCCGAATATGAACCCCGGTCAGTTGGTGCTGGCGGACATGTTCTCCTCCGGCACGAAGCTCACCACTCTCGGTACGGGCATCGTGGTGCTGGTGTTCGTGATGCTCTTCGCAATCGTCATCACCTCCCCCGGCGCGACGTTTGGCGTACTGATGACGCTGTTCTCGTTTGCCAACTGTCTGGGCGATATCGTGCTGTGCATCATCCCGTTCTTCCTGCGCAAAAAGTATCCCCATGCCTGCCGCCACGCGGGCTTCACGATGCCGCTGTGGGTGCTGTACGCCATGTCCGTGTTCGCCATCGTCGTGGCCGCGTACCTGTCGTATTCGGCGCTGCTGACGCTGGGCGCCACGGTGTGGCTGCTGCTGGCCATCTTCGCGGTGGTATTCGTGGCGTATGTACTGCTGCGCATCGCGTACCTGAAAAGGCAGGGCCGCGACCTCATGGCCGAGCTGAAGGCCCCCTATACCCCCTTCGAAGAGCGCGAGGCCGAGTGCGCCGCCACGGACGCGGGCAAGTAAAAAAGCTTCCTATCCTTACTACCCCTTATATAGAGAGCCCCGCGGCGGATCATCCGCCGGGGTGCTTTCTATGCATGTTTTTATCGAACGGCTGTCCTGACCGCAGTATTTCACTATGTCAATCGACATATCTGCGCGGCTATGAAACAATACAATGCCGCCGCTTCAAAGAATATAAACGCCTGCTCGCCCGTATATGTATTCGAGAATATCCATGCTACAAAAAGCAGCAGAGCCGGAACCAAAAATAAAAAGATCGCAAACTGCATGTAATAGGTATACGTTCTTTTTCGCCGGATACCTCTAAGCTCGTGCATCAAGTCCTCCGGCGCGCCAGCCTTCCATTTTCCAATCAGCATCAGATCATGCGGTTCATAAACATCCTCGCAATATGGCGCTATCTCATCTTTTGCCAAATCGCATGCGGTTGGATTCCCCGAATGCGCCCGATGTCGATCCGCCAGATCATAAACCAAATATCTCTGCTCTTTTGGCTCCCCCTTTCGGTAGGTCAGCGTATAAAGGTTCATGATTCCGCTGCAATCCACCAGTTCATAACCCTCCGCCGCCATTTTTTCGAGCTTTTTCTCGAGCAGCGCCGCACCGAACGGAAAATGCAGGAGTGGTTTTACTATCGGTTCGTTCGAAGTATGAAGCATCATCATTCACCTCATCGCCTAACGCGGCGGAATTTCCAATATAATCAGCCATTGAATTGCCTATATTATATACGATCCACGCTTTTTTCACAAGGTGAAAATGTTCTTCTCCCTGTCAGACGGACAAAGCCGGCGGCCGGGCTTTCGCCCGGCCGCCAGCCCATTTTACCCCGCTGCCTTGAGCATATTTTCCATCAGAATGCCGTACCCCTGCGTCGGATCGTTCAGCAGAACATGCGTCACCGCGCCGACGAGGCGGCCGTTCTGCAGGATCGGGCTGCCGCTCATCCCCTGCACGATCCCGCCGGTTTTCTCCAACAGTGCGGAGTCCGTCACACGGATCAGGAGATTGCGCGTCGCCTGACTCTGCGGATAGATTTTCACGATCTCCACCGCGTACTCCTGCGTCTCATCGCCGGAGATATTGGAGAGGATCGTCGCCGGGCCGGTTTTCACCTCGTCGGCCTGTGCCACGGGAACCGGCTCGCCCGCTGTCAGCGCGCACGGCTCCATCGAGCCGAAGATGCCGCCCTCCGTGTTGGACGCCACGGTTCCCAGATCCCTGCTGCCCGAAAAATCGCCCTTCAGCTCGCCGGGACTGCCGCGCTCGCCCCTTTTTACGGCCTTGACCGTCGCCTCCGTGATGGATCCCGCGTAGAGCGGCATCAGCAGCGCCGTGTCGACGTCCGTGATGCCGTGGCCCAGCGCGCCGTAGGTGCCGCTCGCCGGGTCATAATACGTCATGGTGCCGATGCCCGCCATGCTGTCGCGGATCCACGCGCCGAGCCGCCACACGCCGTCGCCGCAGAGCACGGGCTCGGCCTGCATCGTCAGCAGCTGGCCGCCGCGGCGCACCTGCAGCTCAAGCGTCTCTCCCGCGCCCTGCTGCAGCAGCTCCTGCAGCTGCTCCGTGCTGCGCAGCTCCGATCCGGCTGCGCTGACGATGACGTCGCCCTCCTTCAGTCCGCAGCTTTTCGCTGGGGACTTCTCGCCGCTCTCGCCCGTCACGGCGGACAGATCCACCACGAGCACGCCGCTTGAGAAGAGCTTGATGCCCACCGCCCTGCCGAGCGGGATCACCTGCTTCTCTCCTTCCGCGGCCCAGGCCGGGGCGAGGCTGAGGGACAGCGCGAGCAAAATTGCCAGAAAAAATGCCGCGGGCCGTCGCCCGCGCGGGTTGGTCTTTGCGTCATACATCCGATCACCCCTTATGAGAGTCGTCGCCGGCGACAAATTTACTTTGTGCAAAAATGCGCGTTTCATGTCGGCTAAAATCAGGATGCGCTGGTTGACGCGCGCCAAACGCGCGAAAATGCCCCAAAGCGCGCGGTAACCGCAGGAAAATCCTGCGGTTACCGGAAAATTTTTCTATTTATTCGGCGAACATCTCGCGCACCTTCGCCGCGGCGGCCTCGCCGAGCGCAAGGTGTGACGCTGCGCCGATGTGGACGCAGTCGGCGGGATCGGCCACGGCGTACTGCGCCGCGTCGAGGAAGTCGATGCGGTGCGCCTGCGCGACGCGGGCATACTCCGGCGCGAAGAGGAGCGACTGCCGGTGACCATCGTGGATCATCCGGCCGAGTGGGCCGTCGTCGATCTCCGGGAGAATCACCGGCGGCGCGATGAGCAGCACCTTCGGCGTGCGCTCAAAGACCGGCGAGGAGGTCTTGTAGACGTGGTTCGCGTCGAGGATCAGCTTCACAAGGCAGTCCGCGCCGCGCGCCGCGCCGTAGCCGTCCGTGAACTTCAGGTCGTTCGTGCCGATCATCAGGATCACGAGGTCGAGGGGCTTCTGCGACATGAGCGTGTAGCCGAGCGCGGCCTTGCCGCAGCGCCACGGGACATACGGATCCTCAAAGACGCTCGTGCGGCCGCTGATGCCGTCCTCGTGGACGCAGTACTCCTCGCCCAGCTCCCGCCGTAGCACGCCCGTCCAGCGCTCGTCCTCATCAAAACGGGTCGCAAGACCGGGCCGAAAGCCCCACGTCAGCGAGTCGCCGAAGCAGAGAATGTGTTTCTGTTTCATGTCTTTCTCCCCCATAAAAGTCTCACAGAGTTCGCGCCGCCGCAGCGGCGCGAATAAGATCAAATCATTTTTCGCGGCGGCGTGTACGTCGCGAAAAATACCCTGCACAGAGCGCAGTGTCGCAGGCCAGCAAAGCTGGCCAAGGCGCGTAGCGGAGTGAATCCCCCTCGCAGAAAAGGACTGTGTCCTTTTCTGCGAGGAAAATCAGGCCGCAGGAATTTTCTGCGGCCTGATCTTTAAAACTTATCGCGGTTGAAGATCTTCAGAATCTCCTCGAAGGAGCGGTCCGCCTCGGCCGCGGCGGACTCCGCCGTCTCTCCCTGCGTCTCGTTGAGGGGCTGGGGCGCCTGCGCCGCCTGATTCGCCGCCGGTGCGGCGGGGGCGGGCTCCGGCTCGGCATCGGCAAAGCCGGTGGCGATGACGGTCACGCGCATCTCATCGTCCAGCTCCTCGTCGAACGTCGCACCGAAGATGGTGAGCGCGTCGGGGTGGACGGCATCCTGCACGAGGGACGCAGCCTGTTCGACCTCCTCGAGCCCCATGTCCATCGAGCCGGTGACGTTGATGAGCACGCCGCGCGCGCCGTTGATGGACGTCTCGAGCAGGGGACTGGAGATGGCCATGCGGGCAGCCTCCTCGGCCTTGCCCTTGCCTGCCGCGCGGCCGACTCCCATGTGCGCAAGGCCCGCGTCTTTCATGACGGCGGAGACATCGGCGAAGTCGAGGTTGATAAAGCCCGTGTCGCGGATCAGGTCGCTGATGGACTGCACCGCCTGGCGCAGGACGTCATCGGCGATCTCAAATGCGTTGGCGAAGGTGATCTTCTGATCGGTCGCGTATTTCAGGCGCTCGTTGGGAATGATGACAAGGCTGTCGACCTTGCTGCGCAGCTCCTCGATGCCCTGCTCGGCCTGCGTCATACGCTTACGCCCCTCGAAAGCGAACGGCTTCGTGACGACGCCGACAGTCAGCACGCCCTGCTCACGCGCGATCTCCGCCACGACGGGGGCCGCGCCGGTGCCGGTGCCGCCGCCCATGCCGGCGGTGATGAACACCATGTCCGTGTCCTCGAGCGCCTTGCTGATCTGGTTGCGGCTCTCCTCGGCAGACTTGC
>ERZ507027.1024-NODE-1024-length-17411-cov-4.235941_pt1 | contig 17411 bp, 19 predicted proteins | sample MGYA00513163_ERZ507027 | MGnify/ENA metagenome assembly ERZ507027
CAGATACGGTCAAAGTCAAAACGGCAGCTCGCCGTCGTCATCAGAAAGCTCGGCAAACTGGTCCCCGTCCGCGGGAGGGGCCCCATAGCCGGAGGGTGCGGCGGGGGCGGCGTAGCCGGGATTGCTGGGGGCATAGCCGCCCTGCTGCTGGCTGTAGCCGGCGGAATAACCGCCGTTCTCGCTGTCCCGCTTGGAATCGCCGAAATAGACCTGGTCAGCCACCACCTCGGCAGAGCGGCGCTTGTTGCCCTCTTTATCCGTCCAATCGCGGATCTGAAGACGGCCCTCCACGATGGCCATGCGGCCCTTCGTGAAGTAGCGGGCGACAAACTCAGCGGTCTGACGCCACGCGACCACGTCGATAAAATCCGTCTCCTTCTCGCCGGACTGGGACTTGAAGTCGCGGTCGACGGCCAGAGAAAAGCTGGTGACAGGGGTTCCGGACTGCGTTCTGCGCAGCTCGGGATCACGGGTCAGGCGACCCATGATGAAGATCTTGTTGAGCATAACGCTACCTCCTTACTCGCCCTTGCAGACGATCATGGAACGCATGATGCCCTCGGTAATGCCCAGGATACGATCCAGCTCCTTGGGGAATTCCGGGCCGCTAGTGAAGCTCATCAGCACATAGTAGCCTTCGGTCTTGTAGTTGATCGCGTAAGCAAGACGGCGCTTGCCCCACTCGTCGACAACCACGTTGGAGCCATGCTCCTCAGCCAGGGACTGGAACTTTGCCACGGTGGCGGCAATAGCCTCCTCACCCTGTGCAGGGTCGATGATGTAGACGACCTCATAGTTGGCGGAAATCTTAGCCATACTTTTGCACCTCCTTTTGGACAGATGGCCCTCACCTTCTGTGAGAGCAAGGATATTACTTACGGAACGTAAGCTTATCTATTATACCTTATTTTTTGGAAAAGTCAAGCGTTTTCCCCGGATTTTGCACCGGATCCGGTGGAAATTTCCGCCATCCGGCGGCGATTCTGAAAAAACCGGCTCTTTTCCAACGCGTACAGAAGCAGCATGCCCAGCCCGTAGCAGGCGATGGCCTCCCCGATGCCGACGGTCGCGGCGTTGAACAGGAACACCGAACCGAACGCCGCGCTCGCGCCCGCCTCCTCATAGGCGAGCATTGCGCCGACGAGCAGCATGTTGAGCACCACCGGCGGCAGCGGCGCGAGCCACTTCTTTTTGCACCGGGCGGTGAGCAGAGCGGCGAGGAACGTCGCGCACGAGCCGACCACGATGTCGAGCAGACCGTAGGGGCTGAACACATTCGCGATCAGGCAGCCGATGCCGAGCCCCCACGCCGTCTCCGGAAACAGAAACGGCAGCACGCACAGCGCCTCGGAAAAGCGGCACTGGATGGGGCCGTAGGTGACGCCGAAGATCGAGCCGAACAGCGCGAGCGCGGCATACGCGGCGCCGACGACGCCGGCGGTGGCGAGCTTCTGGACAGTGAATTTTTGCATGACAAGGTACCTCCATTTTTTGTTTAGAGAACGGCGCCGGAGCGCCGGACGAACGCCGCGGAAGCGGCGCTTGGACCGGGTGTGGAAACCGGTCGGGTGGAAGTATAGCACAAAGCGGCGAAAAAGAAAACCCGCTTCCGCGGAAAATTTTCCGGAGAGGGGTTGACAAACGTGAAAAAATGTATTATTGTACTAATCACTTAATACAGCGACACAAAGGAGGCGCGGCAATGGAGTGGAGCTTCCACAGCAACCAACCCATCTATACCCAGCTCATCGAGCAGCTGACGCTGGCGATTCTCTCGGGCGAGTATCCGACGGGCGGCAAGCTGCCGGCCGTGCGGGAGCTCGCCGCGGAGGCGGGTGTCAACCCGAACACCATGCAGCGGGCGCTGGCCCAGCTCGAGCAGACGGGGCTGCTCTATACCCGCCGCACGAGCGGACGGTTTGTAACGGAGGACGAAACAGTGATTCAAGAGGCAAGGCTGAACCTGGCACGCGAGCGCGCGGAGGAGTTCCTGCGCGCGATGGCGCAGCTGGGCTATGACAGACAGGCCGCGCTGCAGCTGCTGCGCGGCGGAGAGGAGAGTGACGCACATGGCGGTTCTGACCTGTAACAATCTGACGAAATACTTTGACCATGCGCTCGCGCTGGATCATGTGAATCTGGAGATCCAGCCGGGGCGCATCGTGGGTCTGCTCGGCCCGAACGGCAGCGGCAAGACGACGCTCATCAAGCTTGCCAACGGCCTGCTGACCCCGAGCAGCGGCGAGCTGCGCATCGACGGGCAGCTGCCCTCCCCCGCGACGCGGGAACTGGTGAGCTACCTGCCGGAGCGGCCGTACCTCGCCGACTGGATGACGGTCTCGCAGCTGCTGGACTTCTTCTGCGACTTTTACGCGAACTTCGACCGCGGCGCGGCGGAGAAGATGCTCATGGCGCTGCAGATCAGTCCGAAGCTGCGCATCAAGCAGATGAGCAAGGGCACGCGCGAGAAGGTGCAGCTCATCCTCGTGATGAGCCGCCGCGCGCGGCTGTACCTGCTCGATGAGCCGATCGGCGGCGTGGACCCCGCGACGCGGGACTACATCATCCGCACGATCCTCACGAACTTCGACGAAAACGCGTCCATCGTCATCTCCACGCACCTGATCGCGGATGTGGAGAACATTCTGGACGACGTCATTTTTATCAGAAACGGCGGCATCATGCTCCAGTCCAGCGTCGACGAGATCCGTCAGGAGCGCGGCTGCAGCGTGGATGAGCTGTTCCGGGAGGTGTTCCGCTATGTTGGGTAAGCTGATCAAGCACGAGTTCCGCGCCACGGGGCGCATCCTGCTGCCGGTATATCTGGTGATGCTGCTGACGGCGGCGCTGGTGCGCGGCTTTCAGGTGCTGACGGAGCAGACGGCCGGCGAGTTCATGCGGGCATTGGCGGTGCTGAGCGTGCTGCTCTTCTCCGCGGCGGTGTTCGGCGGGAGCATTCTGGCCTTCGTGCTGATGATCTACCGGTTCTATAAGAACCTCATGACCGACGAGGGCTATCTGATGTTCACCCTCCCCGTCACGACGGGGCAGCTCATCTGGTCGAAGATGATCGTCTCGGCGGTCTGGCTGCTCGCGACGGCGGCGATGGACGTTCTGAGCATGTTCATCTCCGTGTTCGACAGCGCGGCGTGGCGCGACATCTTCCAGCTGCCGGGCCTTCTCTGGCAGCAGCTGCGGGAGTACGCGGGGAATCTGGGGCTCATCCCGGCGGAGCTTGTCGTGCTGGTGCTGCTGGCGGCGCTGGTGTGCTTCCTCAAGTTCTATGCCGCCATCGCCCTCGGCCACAGCTTCACAAACCGCAAGATGCTCCTCTCGGTGGCGTTTTTCGCGGCGTTCTCCGTCGCGGAGCAGATTGCCGTCTCGGCGGGGCTGATCGGCTTTGCAAGCGTCGGCATCCCGCACAGCTGGCTGCGCGGAGCGGTCGGGACGATGGATTATTATGTCCAGCTGGTGCTCGGCGGTGCAATTCTCGCCGTGGTGCTCTACGGCGCGGTGTACTACGCCGTGACGTACCTCTCGCTGAAAAAGCGGCTGAACCTGCAATAAAACGGACTGACGGCCGCGCGGCACTGAGCCGTGCGGCCGTCAGTCTGTCTGTGCGGCGCTTCAAATCCGGCGGCGGAGGAAGAGCCTTTCCTGCATGAGCGAGATGACATAGTGCACGACCATGCCGAAGCCGAATATGAGGATGATCGTCTGTATGTCGAACGTGATGGCGCGGGCGCGGAAGAGGGCGTAGAACGCGCCGTAATAGCCGAGGTCGATGAGCAGCGAATTGACCGCGTTATAGCCTGTCTTCCCCAGCCCGATAAAGATATTGTCGATGACGGCGCAGCCCGCGTAGGCGACATAGAACGGGACGAGCCACACGGCGATGGAAAAGATCTCGTCCGTATTTCTCTCGATTTTACATACATTTTACAAATTCATGCGGGAGGATTTGACAAACGGCCTGTAAGCTGGTAGTTGTCAAAATCTGAGTAAAATTGAGGAAGATCGAGGGAAGAAAGATGACTATTTTCAATGCACTGACGCTGGTGGGAGGGCTCTGCCTGTTCCTGCTTGGCATGAATCTGATGGGGCAGGCACTTGAGCGCCGCGCGGGCGGGCGGCTGCGCACGCTGCTCGATAAGATGACCAGCCGCGTGATGCTGGGCTTTCTCACCGGTCTCGGCGTCACGGCGATCATCCAGAGCTCGTCGGCCACGACCGTCATGGTCGTCGGCTTTGTGAACTCCGGGCTGATGACGCTGCGCCAGGCCATCAACGTCATCATGGGCGCGAACGTCGGCACGACCGTCACGGCGTGGTTTCTGAGCCTTGCGGGCATCGACAGCGGCAGCCTCTGGGTGCAGCTGCTCAAGCCCGCGTCGTTCACGCCCGTGCTGGCGCTGATCGGCATCATCTTCTATATGTTCTGCAAGGACACGCGCAAGAAGGATACGGGGCTCATCCTGCTGGGCTTCACGACGCTGATGTTCGGCATGGAGACGATGAGCGGCGCCGTCGCGGGGCTGCGGGACGTGCCTGCGTTCACGAACCTGTTCCTCGCGTTCACGAACCCGCTGCTCGGCGTGCTCGTCGGCGCGCTCGTCGGCGCGCTCGTCACGGCGGTGATCCAGTCGAGCTCTGCCTCCGTCGGCATCCTGCAGGCGCTGTCCGTCACCGGCGGCGTCAGCTATGCCGCGGCCATCCCCATCATCATGGGCCAGAACATCGGCACCTGCGTCACGGCGCTGCTCTCGTCCGTGGGGACGAACAAGAACGCGCGCCGCGCCGCCATCGTCCACCTGCTGTTCAACGTGATCGGCGTGACGGTGCTGCTGACGGCGTTCTGCATCGTGAAGGCGGCGCTCTCCCCCGCCCTGCTCGATGAGCCGACCACCATGTACGGCATTGCCATCGTACACTCGGTTTTCAACATCCTCTGCACGGCCATGCTTCTGCCCGCGGGCGGCCTGCTCGAACGGCTCGCCATGCGTCTGGTGCCGGACGGCAAGAGCGCCGACGAGACGGCGGAGCTCGACAAGCGCCTGCTCGCGACGCCCTCGCTGGCGCTGCAGCAGGCCCGCACGCTCGCGGGCGGGATGGCGTCTTGCGCCGCGCGGGCGCTGGAGAACGCCCTGGCCGCGTTCGATGCCTACACCCCGGAGCTTGCGCAGTCCATCCGTGAGGACGAGGAGCGCTGCGACCACTATGAGGACATCATCGGCACCTATCTCGTCCAGCTGAGCAGCCGCACCATGAGCCAGTGTGAGAGCGAGGAGGCGACGGAGCTGCTCAAGACGATCGGCGACTTCGAGCGCATCTCCGACCACGCGGTGAACGTGCTGGAATCCGCCGAGGAGCTGCGGGAGAAGGGGCTTGCCTTTTCCGGCACGGCGCAGGAGGAGTACGGCGTGCTGGCCGGGGCCGTGCGCGAGATCCTGCACCTCGCGATCAACGCTTTTGCAGCCGGCGACAGCGCGGCCGCCGCGCAGGTCGAGCCGCTCGAGGAGGTCATCGACAAACTGAAAGAGCAGATGCGCACGCGCCACATCCTGCGCATGCAGCGCGGAGCGTGCAGCATCGAGGCGGGCTTCGTGTGGTCGGATCTGCTGACGGATCTCGAGCGCATCTCCGACCACTGCTCGAACATCGCGGGCTGCGTGCTGGACGCGGCGCAGCACAACCTTAACCTGCACGAGACGCTGCGCACCGTCCGCCGCGAGGACGCGGATTTCCGAACCCGCCTCGCCGCCGACGCGGAGAAGTACCGTCTCCCCGACCCGGAGGAGTAAAGCGGATCCCGTTCACCCGCAGAAAGGAGGGCAACCCCTTTTCTGCGGGTGAAGTTTTCGTGTAATTTCCGCTTTTTCGCGGTGGTTTGCGGCGATATTTTTCTGAAAAGTCCTTGCAATTGCACCGCGGCTGTGGTACACTGCTGGTAGTAAGTAAGAGGAATGAAGAGTGGACCGATGTGTCCGCTCTTTTTGTTGGGCAAATTTGGTTTCTCAAAATTCGGAAACGTGAGGGAGTCAGGATGAAAAAAGTGACCGAAATCGTGGCGGAACTGGCCGCGCCCGTTGCGGCGGAGTACGGCTGCGAGCTGTGGGACGTGGAGTATGTCCGCGAGGCCGGACAGTGGTATCTGCGCCTGTATCTGGATAAGGAGGGCGGCGTCGACATTCTCGACTGTGAGAACGTCAGCCGTAAGGTGAGTGACCTGCTCGACGAGGTCGACCCCATCGAGGCGAGCTATATCTTCGAGGTGTCCTCCGCCGGGGCCGAGCGCGCGCTCAAGCGCCCCGGGGATTTTGAGCGATTCATGGGCTCTCCCGTGCTGCTCAAGACGTACAAAAACCGCGACGGGCGCAAGGAGTTTGCCGGGACGCTCGCCGGCTACGACGGGGGTGCGGTGCTGCTCGACATGGGCGGCGCGGAGCCGGTCCGGTTTGAAAAGCCGGAAATTGCGCTCGTGCGTCTGCGTGTTGTGTTTTAAAAGATCGGTTCTTTGAAAAAATAAGGAGAATAATAACCATGAAATGTGATGAAATTTTCGCCGCTCTGGACCTTCTGGAGAAGGAGCGCGGCATTCCCCGCAATTTTATGATGGGCAAGATCATTCAGGCGCTCATTACCGCCTATAAGCGCGACCACGAGGGCGTGGAGAACGTGATCGTGGACGTCGACGAGGAGAAGCGCGACCTGAAGATGTATGTGCAGAAGGAGGTCGTCGAGGAGGTCGAGAACCCCGGCTCCCAGATCTCCCTCGCCGACGCGCGCGAGATTTCCGCGCGCTACGAGGTCGGCAGCGTGGTGAACTTCCCCGTGAAGAACGTGGAGTTCGGCCGCATCGCCGCCGGCAACGGCAAGCAGGTCATCATCCAGGGCTTGCGCGAGGCGGAGCACGGCATGATCTATGACGAGTTCAACTCTAAGCAGCACGAGATTCTCACCGGCGTCGTCACCCGCATCGACCCGCGCAGCGACGCCGTCAGCCTGCGCATCGGCACGGGGAGCGAGTCGACCGAGGCGCTCCTGCCGCTCAACGAGCAGGTGCCCGGCGAGACGCTGACCGAGGGTCAGCGCGTGAAGGTCTACCTCGTCGAGGTGCGCCGCACGACCCGCGGCCCGCAGATCTTTATCTCCCGCACCCACCCCGGCCTTGTCAAGCGCCTGTTCGAGCTCGAAGTGCCCGAGATCTACGACGGTACCGTCGAGGTGCGCTCCGTCGCGCGTGAGGCGGGCAGCCGCACGAAGATGGCCGTCTGGTCCGAGGACGAGAACGTCGATCCGATCGGCGCGTGCGTCGGCCCGCGCGGCCAGCGCGTGGCCGCGATCGTCGACGAGCTCCACGGCGAGAAGATCGACATCATCAAGTATTCCGAGGACCCGGCGGAGTTCATCGCCGCCGCCCTTGCCCCGGCGGACGTCGTCAGCGTGACGCTGCTCGACGAGGGCAAGAGCTGCCGCGTGCTCGTGCCGGATGACCAGCTCTCCCTCGCCATCGGCAAGGAGGGGCAGAACGCCCGTCTGGCCGCGCGCCTGACCGGCTATAAGATCGACATCAAGCCCGCCTCCTACACCGGCGAGTAACATCTATAGAGAAAGGAGCGGTCAGCCATGCAGAAACCGCGCAAAATCCCGCAGAGGCAGTGTGTCGGCTGCCGCACAATGACGGATAAACGCGAGCTGGTGCGCATCGTCAAGACGCCCGAGGGCGAGATCGTCCTCGACACCACCGGCAAGAAGTCCGGCCGCGGCGCGTACGTCTGCCGCAATCCGGAGTGTCTGCGCAAGGCGCGCAAGTCCCGGGCGCTCGAGCGCGCCTTCGAGACGGCGATCCCGGCGGAGGTCTATGACGCGTTGGAGGCGCAGATGTCGTGATGGAACAGATTTTATCCACGCTGGGGCTTGCCCTGCGCGCGGGGAGCGTCGCCGTCGGTGAAGAGCCGGTCGGCTCGGCCGCCCGCGCCAAGCATGCCCGGCTCATTCTGGTGGCGTCGGACGCCGCCCCGGGCTCCGTGCGCAGAGCCTTCGCCTTCGCGCAGACGGGCGCGTGCCTGTGTCTCGTCATTCCGGCGGAGAAGGCAGCGCTCGGGCGCGCGCTCGGGCGCACGAGCTGCGCCATGTGCGCCGTGACGGATATCGGCTTTGCCGGCGCGCTTGGCAAAAAGCTCGCCGCGCTCGACCCGGCGCACTTCGCCGAGGCCTCCGGGCGGCTGGAGATCAAGGCGCAGCGCGCCGCGCAGCGCCGCGAGGAGCAGCAGCGCCACGAGAAGAACGTCCGCGAAGGAAGGCGCCGCAAGGCGCCCCCGCCGAAAAAGCCGGACGCCCCACCGTCGCGGGAGCCGAAGCGCGCGGCGCGGCCGAAGACCGGCGTGTCCGGCGGAAAAGCGCCCGGCGCACGTCCCCGGCGCGGCGGCAGACCCCACCCGGGCGCAAAGCCCGCCCAGCGCTGGGCCGGCAGCCGCCCGGTGAAGAAGGGGAAGGGCTCCGACCGGGGCGATAAGAAGTAAGTTTCGTGCGTGAGCACGTTGGTATCACATTGAGGAGGTGGCTATATTTGGGTAGCATCGTCAACAAATACAGGGTACACGAAGTGGCCAAGGATTTCGGGGTTCCCACGAAGGTGATCACGGAGATCCTGACCAAGTATGCGCAGACGCCCAAAAACCATATGCAGGTGCTGGACGACAGAGAGCTCTCTCTGATCTTCGAGCATCTGACGCAGCACAATCAGGTTTCCGGCATCCAGGTGATCTTCGCCGAGGGCGCCAAGGCCGCGGAGAAGAAGCAGGCCGAGAAGCCTGCGACCGCCGAGAAGAAGGGCGACAAGCGCCAGCAGGCTCAGCCTGCAGGGAAGCCGCAGCAGAACCAGACCCCGTCCAAGCCCATGAGCCGGGTGCCCCAGACCAAGGTGGTGGATACCCGCAAGGCCACCAACGTCAATCTGGATAAGTACGACGAAAAGCTGCAGGACATGGCGGAGGGCCGCGGCGGCAGCCGCCGCGAGCAGCAGCAGGGCAACCGCGAGAAGTTCCGCAACAGTAAGAAACGCCAGAACGGCCCCGTCAGCAACAAGCGCAAGCAGGAGGAGGCCGACCGCATGCGCCGCCTGCGGCTTGAGATCATCAAGAAGACGCCCGTCACCGTGCAGATCCCGGATGAGATCAGCGTGGGCGAGCTGGCCAGCCGCATGAAGAAGACCGGTGCGGAGGTCGTCAAGTGCCTGATGAAAAACGGCGTCATGGCGTCCCTGAGCCAGATGATCGACTTCGACACCGCCGCCATCATCGCCGAGGAGATGGGCTGCAAGGTCGAAAAGGAGGTCGTCGTCACCATCGAGGAGAAGCTGATCGACGACCACAAGGACGCCGAGGAGGATCTCGTCCCCCGCGCGCCCGTTGTCGTGGTCATGGGCCACGTCGACCACGGCAAGACCAGCCTGCTCGACTATATCCGCCACGCGCACGTCGCCTCCGGCGAGGCGGGCGGCATCACCCAGCACATCGGCGCCTATCAGGTGCAGATCCACGGCAAGCCCATCACCTTCCTCGATACCCCCGGCCACGAGGCGTTCACGTCCATGCGCGCCCGCGGCGCGATGGTCACGGATATCGCCATTCTGGTCGTCGCCGCCGAGGACGGCATTAAGCCCCAGACGATTGAGTCCATCAACCACGCCAAGGCCGCCGAGATCCCCATCATCGTGGCCATCAACAAGATGGATAAGCCCGAGGCCAACCCTGACCGCGTCAAGCAGCAGCTCACCGAGTACGGGCTGGTGTGCGAGGAGTGGGGCGGCGAGACGATTGTCTGCCCCATCTCGGCCAAGACCGGCATGGGCGTGGATAACCTGCTCGAGATGCTCACACTGACCGCCGAGGTTGAGGAGCTGAAGGCCAACCCCAACCGCGCCGCGCAGGGCACCGTCATCGAGGCGCGTCTGGACAAGGGCCGCGGCCCCGTGGCGACGCTGCTCGTCCAGAACGGTACGCTCCATCAGGGCGATATCATCATCGCCGGTACGGCCGTCGGCCGCGTCCGCGCGATGCTCAGCGACAAGGGCCAGAAGATCACCTCCGCCGGCCCCTCCGTCCCCGTGGAGATCACGGGTCTGAGCGAGGCTCCCTCCGCGGGCGCCACGTTCAACGCCGTCGCCGACGAAAAGCTCGCCCGCGAGCTCGTTGAGCAGCGCAAGGCCGAGGAGAAGGCCAAGGCCAACGCGCCCGTCACGAAGGTCTCGCTCGAGGATCTGTTCAGTCAGATTCAGGCCGGTGAGATGAAAAACCTGAACCTGATCGTCAAGGCCGATGTCCAGGGCTCGGTCGAGGCCGTGAAGTCCTCGCTCGAGAAGCTCTCGAACGACGAGGTGCGTGTGCGCGTGATCCACGGCGGCGTCGGCGCGATCAACGAGTCCGACGTCATGCTTGCCTCCACGTCGCAGGCCATTATCGTGGGCTTCAACGTCCGTCCGGACGCCGCCGCCCGCGAGAGCGCCGCCCGCGCCAACGTCGACATGCGCATGTACCGCGTGATTTACGACGCCATCAACGAGATCGAGTCCGCCATGAAGGGCATGCTCGCCCCGAAGTTCCGCGAGGCCCTGCTCGGCCACGCCGAGGTGCGCCAGACCTACAAGGTCTCCGGCGTCGGCACCGTCGCGGGCTGCTACGTGCAGGACGGCAAGATCCAGCGCAAGGACTGCCAGGTGCGTCTGGTGCGCGACGGCATCGTCATCCACGAGGGCGTGCTCGCCTCGCTGCAGCGCTTCAAGGACTCCGTCAAGGAGGTCGTCGCGGGCTACGAGTGCGGCCTGAGCATCGAGAAGTTCAACGACATCAAGGAAGGCGACATCATCGAGGCCTTCACGATGGAGGAGATCCCCCAGTAAGCAGTCGGCATCGCCTTACCGCAGGCCTTTTGTCGCCTTCCTGCCGCGTAAGCGGCTCGCGCCCCACGCGTCCCAAGCGTTTTGCTGCAAGCAAAACCTTGCCGCAGGCGGAATTCATTTCCGCCAAGGATATTCTGTCCGGGGTCCCCATGAAACGCCGTTTCATGGGGCAGGCGACGTGATCGAGGCCTTCACGATGGAGGAGATCCCCCAGTAAACCACTTCGGCAAAAATCCATTTGACTAACCCACGGGGCGGGCGGGACGCCCGCCCCGTTTTCTCTTTTACGAAAGGAGTGACGCCCTATGGCATCCAACCGCATCGGCCGCATCAACGACGAGATTCAGAAGGAGCTGGCCTCCCTGCTGCGCACGGTCAAGGATCCGCGCGTGTCCGAGACGATGCTCACCATCACCCATGTCGACACGACGAGTGACCTGCGCTATGCCCGCGTCTATGTCAGCGCCCTCAACTGCCCGGACGAGAAGGGGCTGATGAAGGGGCTCAAGTCCGCCGCGGGCTTCCTGCGCCACGCACTGGGGACGAAGATCGACCTGCGCTATACCCCGGAGCTGCAGTTCTTCCTCGACGAGTCCATCGCCCACGGCGCGCACATCCTCGACATGCTCAGCCATGTCAAGCCCGCGAACCCCGCCAACGCCGACATCGTCCTCCCGGACGAGAAGTGAGGCGGCGCATGAACGTTACAGAAACCGCCGCGCTGCTGCGCAGCCGGGACCGGGTGCTCCTGCTCACGCACGTCCGCCCGGACGGCGATACGATCGGCTCCGCCGCCGCGCTCTGCCGCGCGCTGCGCGACATCGGCAAGGAGGCCTACCTCCTGCCGAACCCGGAGATCACCGTGACGTACGCGCCCTACGCCGCGCCCTACTGGGCGCCGGAGGGCTGGGAGCCGTCGTTTGTCGTGAGCGTGGACATCGCCGCGCTCTCCCTCCTGCCGGAGAATGCCAAGGCCTATGCCGGGTGCATCGACCTCGCCGTCGATCACCACCCATCGCAGGAGTTCTTCGCCGCCGAGACGTGTCTGGAAGCTGAGAGCGCCGCCTGCGGCGAGATTATCTATGAGATTATCCGCGAGCTGACGGCCGTCACGCCGGAGATCGCCCTGCCGCTCTATGTCGCGATCTCCACCGACACGGGCTGCTTTGTCTATTCCAACACCACCGCGCGCACGCACCGCATCGCCGCGGAGCTCTTCGCGGCGGGGATTGACCCGGCCCCCGTCAACAAGGTGCTCTTCCGCACGAAGAGCAAGACGCGCCTCGCGATGGAGGCGCGGATGGTCGCGGACATGGAGCTCTATGACCACGACCGCGTCGTCGTCATGACGATTCCCCTCGCCCTGCGCGAGCAGATGCACGCGACGGACGCGGATATTGAGGAGCTCAGCTCCCTCGCCGCCCTCGTCGAGGGAACGGACTGCGGCGTGACGCTGCGCGAGCTGCGGCCGGGGACGGTCAAGCTCTCCCTGCGCACCGGGCCGCGCGTGAACGCGACGCTCGTGTGCAAAAAGCTCGGAGGCGGCGGCCATGCCGCGGCGGCCGGGGCGACGATCGAGGGGACGCTTGAGCAGGCGAAGCGCGCCACCCTCGCCGCCATCGCCGAGGTCACCGGAGAATAAGGCTATGGCGAACGGGATTATCATCATCGACAAGCCGTCCGGCTGGACGAGCATGGACGTCTGCGCGAAGCTGCGCGGCATCCTGCACACGAAGAAGGTCGGCCACGCCGGGACGCTCGACCCGATGGCGACGGGTGTGCTGCCCGTCTTTGTGGGGCAGGCCACCCGCGCCGTCAGCTTCGCTGAGAGCGGGCAGAAGGAGTATGTCGCGGGTCTAAAGCTGGGGCTCGTCACGAACACGCAGGATACCAGCGGCGAGACGCTCGGGACGCACCCTGCATCCGTCACCCGCACGGAGCTGGAGTCGGTGCTGCCGCGCTTTACCGGCGAAATTGAGCAGATTCCGCCGATGTACTCCGCCATCAAGATCGGCGGTAAGAAGCTCTATGAGCTGGCGCGCCGCGGCGAGGAGGTCGAGCGAAAGCCCCGACCCGTCACGATCTATGAGCTCGAGGTCGTGGAACAGACTGCGCCGGACGCGTTCACCCTGCGCATCCGCTGCTCGAAGGGCACCTATGTCCGCACCCTCTGCCATGACATCGGCCGTGCGCTCGGCTGCGGCGGCTGCATGAGCGCCCTGCGGCGCACGATGGCCGCGGGCTTTACGCTCGCGGACGCCGTGACGCTCGAGCGGGTGCAGCTGGAGGGCGAGAGCCTTCTGCAGCCGGTGGATTCGCTCTTCCGCGCGCACCCGGCCTACCATATCCGCACGGAGCGGGCGGAGGCTCTCTGCCGCAACGGCAATCCGCTTGCGCCGCCTGACGCGCCCGCGGACGGACTATACCGGGTCTACGGACGGGACGGAACGTTCCTCTGTCTCAGCCGGGCCCAGAACGGGACGCTGACGTCCCTGAAAAACTTTTTCGGAGCGTGAAGCACTTGAATCATACTGTCATTGCCCTGGGCTTTTTCGACGGCGTACACCGCGGCCACGGGGCGCTTTTGAGCAAGACCGTCGAGCGCGCCCGTGAGCTGGGCGTCACCCCCGCCGTCTTTACCTTCGACCGCCCGCCCAAGGAGGTCGTCACAGGCAAGCCCGTCTATCTCATCAACTCTCCCGAGGATCGCCGCGGCCTGATCGAGCGGATCTACGGCATCCGCGATGTCATCCTCGCCCCGTTCGATCAGGCGATGATGACCATGCGCTGGGAGGACTATATCCGGATGCTCATCCGCGACTATGGCGCGGTGCACTTCGTCGCCGGTCATGACCACCACTTCGGCCACAAGAACGAGGGCAACCCCGAGCTGCTGCAGGCGAAGTGCCGTGAGCTGGGGCTCGGCTGCGACATCATCCCAAAGGTGGAGATCGAGGGCATCACCGTCAGCTCCACCTACATCCGCTCGCTCGTGCAGGCGGGCGACATGGAGCGCGCGGCGCTGTTTCTCGGCCATCCGCACTGCCTGAGCCAGACCGTGGGACACGGCTTCCGCTTCGGCCGCACGATCGGGATTCCGACGGTGAATCTGACCGTGCCGGGGCATGTGCTGGTGCCGGGGCGCGGGGTGTATATCTCCCGCGTGACGCTCGCCGACGGGCGGAACTTCGCGGGCGTGACGAACGTCGGCACCCGCCCCACCGTCAGCGACAGCGACGCCGTCTCCGTCGAGACGTTTCTCATCGACTTCGACGGCGACCTCTACGGCCAGCAGATCCGGCTGGACTTTTACCGCCGCCTGCGCCCGGAGAAGAAGTTCGACTCCGTCGACGCCCTCCGCCGGGAGATCGAGCACAACATCGACCAGACCCGTGCATATTTCGCGGAGAAAAACAAATAATCAGAAAGAGAGCCGTGTATCCTCATGGATACACGGCTTTCTTTCTGATTAAAAAGGCCATTGGCCTTTTTTGGCCTTTTTTCATTTCCCGACGGGTTTTCGCCCGGTGCGTGCATACAATAGGGGAAAAAGGAGGGCTTGTCCATGAAAGAACTCACTCTGCCCGGCACGCTGCGCCGCTTTGCGCCGGCGGGCAGGCTTATCGCGTGCATGGCGCTGACGCTGCTGCTCACGGCGTGCCGTCTCGGCGGGTATGCGCCGCTTTCGCTGGCGCTGACGGCGCTTGCCGGGCCGGGGCTGCCGGGACTGGCCGGGCTTGCGGGCGCGGGGCTGGGCGCGCTGGTGTTTCTGGATTTCCAGTCCGGCCTGCGCCATACGGCGGCGGCGATCCTCATCTTCGCCGCGAGCAGCGCGTTTTTCGACACGAAGCTCTACCGCCGCCCGGGCTTCCGCCCGGCGGTGTCGGCGGGGATGTTCCTGCTGGTGCAGTCGGTCTACCTGCTGCACCGGCTGGCCGCGGAGGTCATGGCCTGCTTCGCCGCGGCGGCGCTGCTGGCCGGGTGCGTGTGGTACGGCCTGCGGGAGACGGAGGGGGAAAAACGCCGCCCGGCGGCGTTTTTGCTGCTGGCGGCGCTGAGTATCGCGCTCTGCGGCGCGGCAAAGGGCGGAAAATTTGACTTCGGCTGCGCGTTCGCGGCGCTGGCGCTCCTGTTCGCGGCAACGGAGAGCGCGCCGGGTCTCGCCGCCGCGCTCGGCGCGGGGTTGGGGCTGGCGCTCGACCTCACGGGTGAGCCACCGCAGCTGCTGCTTACGGCGCTCTGCGGTGCGGGGTGCGGCCTTGCCGCGTGCTGCCGGGGGCGCCGCTGGCAGATGGCGCTTGCGCTGTGCGCGCCGTTTGCGTGCCTGCCGGCGCTCTTCGACGCGGACGATCCTCTCCTCCTGCTGGGGGAGAGCGCCGTCGGCGCGACGCTCTTTCTGCTGCTGCCGGAGCGCCTGCTGAAGGCGGCGCCGCGCGAAAAGAAGGCGGCGCGCGCCGAAAAAGCGGCGGTTCCCGCGTTTGCCGCGCAATCGGCGCAGGCGGCGCAGGGCGCGGCCTTCCGCGACCTCTATGACAGCTTTTTCCGCGGCACCTCGCCGCCCCCGCCGGAGAATCCCTCCGTCATCTTCGACCGCGCCGCCGAGCGCGTCTGCCGCCGCTGCGTCCTGCGCACGGCCTGCTGGCAGCAGAACTACAACGCGACGTACAACGCCTTCAACGACGCATGCCCGGCCATGCTGCGCCGCGGCCGCGCCGAGACGCGGGACTTTCCGCTCTATTTCACCTCGCGCTGTGTCCACCTGACGGAGTTTCTCGCCGCCGTGGACGCGCAGCTGCGCGACTATCTCCTCCGCCGCCAGTACCACCAGCGGCTGCAGGCGGTGCGCGCGCAGGCGCGCGACCAGTACGCGCAGATGGGCGACCTCCTCTCCGGCGCGGCGCAGCCCGCGTCCGCCCCGGCGGCCACGCCTCTGGGCTACCGCATCGGCTCGGGGCTGCGTCCGCGGGAGGGGCAGCGCGTCTGCGGCGACCAGCTCGCGATTTTCGAGGTCGGCTCCACGCTCTATCTCCTTCTCTCCGACGGGATGGGGACGGGCGAGCCCGCGCACCGCGAGGCGGCGATGACCGTGCGCCTGCTGCGCGAGTTTCTGGAGGCGGGGATCGAGCCGGTCTCCGCGCTGCGGACGCTCAACGCCGCGCTCATGCTGCGCGGCGAGGAGGGCGGCGGCTTCACGACGATCGACCTGCTGGCACTGCAGCGCCCGACCGGCGCGGGGACGCTCTATAAATACGGCGCGGCGCCGTCTTACTTAAAGCGCGGCGGCTGCGTCACGCGCGTCACGGGGCAGAGCCTGCCCGCGGGGCTGCAGCAGGGCGCGGACGGCCCGGAGAGCACGCGCCTGAGCCTGCCGGCGGGGAGCTTTTTCGTCATGGTCAGCGACGGTGTGGCCGATGAGACGGACGACGAGTGGCTGCAGAACCTCATGGCGGGCTGGAGCGGCCAGAGCGCCGAGGCGCTCGCCTCGCTCATCCTCTCGGAGTCGCGCACGCGGCGCGGCCTGCGCGACGACTGCGCCGTGCTGGTGCTGCACCTGCCAAAAATGGAAGATTCACCGCCGCGGCAGGTATAACCGTCCGCCCGACCGGCCATACTGAAAGCATCAACGGCAGAGGAGGGCAAAACTCTTGGTGAAAGGCATTTCCCGGCGGGTGATCGTGGTGGATTCCCCCGACCCGCGTATTTTTGAACAGGCAATTTTCATTCTCCGCAACGACATGGCCTCCGGCAGCGGAGGCGTCAGCTCACAGCAGCTCGTGGACCAGGCCGTCCGCATCGCCAAGAGCTATGCCCGCACGCACGGCTCGGTTCCACCGCGCCGCCTGCGCATCACGCCGTGGATCTCCGCCCTGCTGGGCGGGGCCGCAATCGGCCTTGTGTGGCTGCTGGCCGTGCTGATTTAATACGCTTCCTATCATTTTTCTCCTCAACTTGGAGGGACGGCGCATGGCGCACCGTCCCTTCCCTTTTTTCTGTCCGGTTTTCAGAAAACGCCCAGCAGGCGCAGGAAGTTCCACGCCAGACGGCACCCGTAGAAGATGATGACCACGCCGCAGACCTTGTTGATGATATTCAGCACCTTCTCGTTAAAGCGCGCGCCGAGCAGCGAGATGACCGTGGAGATTCCGAGAAACCACAACACCGACGCCGAGGCGAAGCCGCAGATGAAAAACAGATCCGTCCCCGCGGGCAGACTCGCGCGGAACGCACCGAGCATCATCGTCCCGTCGATGAGCGCCTGCGGATTGAACCACGTCACGACGCACGCCGTGGTGATGAGCTTCCAGACGGGGACGTTCACGTCACGCCCGCCCTCGAGGCTGGCCTTGCTGCGCAGCAGCCCGATGCCGATCCAGATGACGATCAGGCTGCCCGCGGCGAGAATGACCTTCTGCAGCCACGGCAGCGCCTGCATCAGCGCGCCCGCGCCGAGAAAGCACGCCAGTCCCAGCGTGATGTCGAAGAAAATAACGATCAGCGCCGTGAGATAGAC
>ERZ507027.1041-NODE-1041-length-17187-cov-4.399078_pt1 | contig 17187 bp, 15 predicted proteins | sample MGYA00513163_ERZ507027 | MGnify/ENA metagenome assembly ERZ507027
CCCGGCGGCGCACCGGAGGCCCGCACGGCGCAGTATTACGCCAAACGTCCCTGCGCCGGGCTATGTGAAAGCGCCGCAGCCCTGTTAGATGCCTATGTGCAGGAAAATCCACCAGAGAAACAGCCGTAAAGCAATGACCCTGCTGCGAGTTTGCAGCAGGGTCATTCTTTTGCTCATTTTGCTTACTTGTCCTCGACGATGGCGATATGCACATCGGCAAGCTGCTTCGGATCGACGGCGGACGGGGCGTCCATCATCAGGTCCTGCGCATTCTTGTTCATCGGGAACGGGATGACCTCGCGGATGGAGTCCTCACCGGCCAGCAGCATGACCATGCGGTCCACGCCCGGAGCGATACCGGCATGGGGGGGCGCACCGTAGCAGAACGCATTGTACATGGCCGGGAACTTGGCCTTGACATCGGCTTCGCCGAGGCCCACGAGCTCAAAGGCACGGATCATGATCTCGGGATCGTGGTTTCGGACAGCACCGGAGGACAGCTCCACACCGTTGCAGACCAGATCGTACTGATAGGCATTGATCGTCAACGGGTCGATCTCGCCGCGATGCGCGCGCTCAAGCGCCTCCAGACCGCCCTGCGGCATAGAGAACGGATTATGACAGAACTCCAGCTCGCCGGACTCCTCGCCGATCTCATACATCGGGAAGTCGACGATCCAGCAGAACTCATAGCGCTCGGCATCCATATGGCCCTCGACCTGCGCGCCGAGCAGCTTGCGCAGTACGCCTGCGGTCTTGACGGCCGCGCCGTACTTGCCGGCGGCCAGCGCGACGAAGCTGTTCTTCGTCAGGCCGAGCTTTTCGATGACCTCGTCCTTCTTTTCGGCGACAAACTTGGAGATGCCGCCGACCAGCTCGCCGTTTTCGTCCAGACGGAACCAGTAGGCCTTGCCGCCGGAGAGCATCTCGGCCTCGGCGCAGAGCTTGTCGATAAACTTGCGGGTCTTGTGGAAGTCCGGCACGACGACGGCCTTGACGGTCTGCCCGGCAAACGGCTCAAAGCCGCAGTCCTGCAGGCAGGCGGCGTCCGTCAGCTCAAGGTCGATGCGCAGATCGGGCTTGTCGGAACCATAGCGGTCCATGGACTCGCGGAACGAAATGCGGCGGAACGGCGCCGCGGAGGCCGCCTTGTACTTGCCGTACTTCGTGAACACCGGGGGCAGCACATCCTCAAGGACGGCAAAGACGTCGTCCTGCGTAGCGAAGGCCATCTCCATATCCAGCTGATAGAACTCGCCGGGGCTGCGGTCGGCACGGGCGTCCTCATCGCGGAAGCACGGCGCGATCTGGAAATAGCGGTCGAAGCCGGAGGTCATGAGCAGCTGCTTGAACTGCTGCGGCGCCTGCGGCAGGGCATAGAACTTGCCGGGGTGCTTGCGGGCGGGGACGAGGTAGTCGCGCGCGCCCTCGGGGGAGGAGGCCGTCAGGATGGGGGTTGTGATCTCGAGGAAGCCGTGCGCGGTCATGGCGGCGCGCAGCGCGGCGATGACTTGGCAGCGCAGGATGATGTTCTGCTTGACGGCGGGGTTGCGCAGGTCGAGGTAGCGGTACTTCAGGCGCTGCGTCTCGTCGGCCTCGCGGCTGCGGTTGATCTCGAAGGGGAGGGAGTTGTAGCGGCAGCGGCCGAGCACCTCGATCTTCGCGGGCACGACCTCGATCTCGCCGGTGGGCTGCTTGGGGTTCTTGCTCGCACGCTCGCGCACGGTGCCCTCGACGGAGATGGTGGACTCCTTGTTGAGGTCATTGATAACCGCCATCATCTCCTCGGACTCCACGACGATCTGGGTCGTGCCGTAGAAGTCGCGCAGGACGACGAAGGCGAAGTTCTGTCCGACGACGCGGACGTTTTCCATCCAGCCGACGAGCTTGACGGACTTGCCCGCATCGGCCAACCGCAGCTCCCCGCAGGTGTGGGTACGCATTTGCATCATAGAAATCTCTCCTGTCTTGATTGTAAATTGTATTATTTGCTTGTTATATTACGGGTTGTTTTCAGAGTTTGGCGTTCTGGCGGGGGAATGGCGCATAGAATCGGCGTGTCCTGTCTCCGACGGGTTACTTTTCCCGCGCGGGAAAAGTAACCAAAAGCGCGCCAGAAACCGTATGGTTTCTGGACTTCCTTTTCCGCCGATAAGTGGGATTTTCGGTAAACCGTGTCCTAAGCTTAGCATCGTCTGCTGTTCTGCGCCGCTGCCGCTGACGGTGCAAAATTTCCGGTGTTCAGTTCTTACGGGCGGGGCGATGCCCACATCGCCCCGCAATCGGCGCACCGACTTCTACATTTTGAAAGATCAGCGGCAGCGGCGCCGGAGCAGAGACGATACTACATCTAAGGCCCCTTGCAAAGCACCCCCAAACGTGTGGGACGCACCTCAACAATATCCGCAGTCCGGGGCGCGCTGAGGGAATCTTAAACCGTAGGTTTAAGCGGCGTTTTTTGCATACTTTTTGCCGCTGCTGGCAAAAAGTATGCCGCCGGAGGCCGCTCCCCCGAAGCACGGGGCATCGGGGACGCCGCCCCCTACACACGCTGGAAGAAGTCCGTCGGTCAATCGACGGGCCGATGTGGGCATCGGCCCCTACGGAATTTACGAAAAGCCGAGGCGCGCGCCTGCCGCGCAATCACTCCACAATCACCTTGCCCGCGTTCTTCTCGGCGAGACCGGCCTGAATCCGGGCCAGCGTCTCGGGGAAGGGGAGCTTCGTCTGCTCACCGCTGACCATATCCTTGCAGGCGACAACGCCTGCAGCGATCTCATCGTCGCCGAGGAAGACAACATAGGGGATGGCGAGCTTGTCGGCGTAGTTCATCTTCGCCTTGAACTTCTTCTGCTCGGTATAGAGCTGGGTGCGCACACCCGCGCTGCGCAGCTGCGTCGCCAGCGAGATGGCCGGGGCGAGATCCTCCGTCATCGGCAGGATCAGCACGTCGGCCGGGGCGGTGGGGAGCGCGGGGTTGAGCATCTTCTGCTCGCCGAGGACATAGAACAGGCGCGTCAGGCCGATGGAGATGCCCACGCCGGGGAGCTGGCGGTCGGTGTAGTACTCGGCGAGGTTGTCGTAGCGGCCGCCGGAGCAGACGGAGCCGATCTCCGGGTGGTCGAGCAGCGTCGTCTCGTAGACGGTGCCGGTGTAGTAGTCCAGCCCGCGCGCGATCGTCAGGTCGACGGCGAAGTTCTCCTGCGGCACGCCGAAGGCGGCGAGGTACTTCACCACAGTCGTCAGCTCATTCAGACCCTCGTCGAAGACGTCGCTGCGGCCGCGGTAGCCCTCGAGCGCGGCGAGCACCTCGCCGTTGCTGCCGGTGATGGCGATGAACTTCAGGATCTCGCCCGCCTGCTCGTCCGTCAGGCCGACGTCCTCCATCAGACAGGTCCTGACCTTCTCCGCGCCGATCTTGTCGAGTTTATCGACGGTGCGCATGATGTCGCCGGACTGCTCCGTGAGCCCCAGCATCGCATAAAAGCCGTTCAAGATCTTGCGGTTGTTCACGCGGATCTGGAAACGCTCGAGCCCGAGGGAGGTGAACGTCTGGTAAATGATGGCGGGGATCTCGGCCTCGTTCGTGATGTCGAGTTTGCCGTCGCCGATCACGTCGATGTCGGCCTGATAGAACTCGCGGAAGCGGCCGCGCTGGGCGCGCTCGCCGCGGTAGACCTTGCCAATCTGATAGCGGCGGAAGGGGAAGGAGAGGTCGTTGTAGTGCAGGGCGACGTACTTCGCCAGCGGCACCGTCAGGTCAAAGCGCAGCGCGAGATCAGCGTCTCCCTTCTGGAAGCGGTAGATCTGCTTCTCCGTCTCGCCGCCGCCCTTGGCGAGCAGCACCTCGCTGGCCTCGATGACGGGGGTATCGAGCGGGGTGAAGCCATAGCGGCTGTAGGTCGTGCGGAGGACGTCCATCATCCGCTCCATCTGCTGCTGCGGACCGGGCAGCAGCTCCATGAAGCCGGAGAGCGTCCGGGGTGTCATTTTTGCCATATACATTCTCCTTTAATCAGTTGTGGATTTCTCTGTCAGATTGTTCGCCGGGGCGGAAAAAAACGCTCCCGTCCCGCTGCATGGGACGAGAGCGTTTCATCGCTTCGTGGTGCCACCCAAGTTCAGCCCGCAGAGGGGCCCTCTTGTGCTCCTGTTACGGGGAGCGCGCCGTGGATGTTTCCATCCCCGCTCGGAAGCTGTCTTCCCACAGTCCTGCCGCGGCGCGCTCGCAGCCGATGGCGCGCCTCTCTGCCGTGCGGCGGACGCTGCGGTACTCCTGCCTCGTCCTCGCGGTGTTTCCAACTATTTATTGTATGGGATTTCTCCCGGAATGTCAAGCGGTGAAGGGGGTCGTTTTGGGGTTGACGATGTTGCGCCAGTCGAGGTCGCCGCGCGCCAGACCCAGGATGAGCATCTCGGCCGAGGCAAGATTGCTGGCATAGGGGATGTTGTTCTGGTCACACAGGCGGAAGATGTTGGCCATGTCGTCGTTGGGGCGCTTATCGGCGGGGTCACCGAAGCAGAGCACCATGTCGATCTCGTTATAGGCGATGCGCGCGGCGATCTGCTGTCCGCCGCCGTGCTCGAAGGTGAGGAAGCGGTGGATGGGAAGCCCCGTCGTTTCGGAGACGAGCTGTCCGGTGCGCGCGGTGGCGCACAGCGTGTGCTGGGCAAGAATCCCGCAGTAGGCGGTGCAGAACTGAACCATCAGCTCTTTCTTGTTGTCGTGGGCGATCAATGCAATGTTCATGAGGTTAAGTCTCCTTTCCGGATCAGATTTTCATCAGCGGTGTGCGGATGCCGTTGATGCGCTTGGCAATGTTCTCGAACGCGCGGGCGGCGTAATAGCTGTATTCCCGCACGGGGGTGCCCCGGTTGAGCGAGGCGGGGACGTCTATATCCTCGGGCACGACCCCCAGAAGGGGCAGGCCCGCTGTATCTATGGCGTCGTCGATGGTGGTGTGCAGGCTGCGCAGAAGCTTTTTCTGCACGCGGTTCACCACGAGGTGGATGCACCCGACGGGGAAGCGGTCAAGCTCCATGACCGTGTGCTGCGCGTCGCGCAGAGCGCTGACGTCTGTCGTAGTGACGACGATGACGCTGTCGGCCATGTCCGTCGCCATGCGGAAGCCCGTCCCCAGTCCGGCCGGCGCATCGATCAGGCAGAAGTCGTAGCTCTCACGGATGCTCGCGGCGAGGCGCAGCAGCTGCGCGGCGGAGTAGCTCGGCTCGCGGAAGGTGAGGGGGGCGGGGAGGAAGTCAAGCTTCTGATAGCGCGGGTGCGTCGTGACGGCGTCGGCGAGCGAGCAGCTGCCGCTGAGCACGTCCGAAAAGTCCATCAGCGCGCTGTCGCTCAGCCCGAGGGCGAGGTCGAGGTTGCGCAGCGTGATGTCGCAGTCCATGCACAGAACATGGCGGCCCATCGCGGCCAGCGCCAGACCGACGCTGGCGGTGAAGGTGGTTTTTCCGGTGCCGCCCTTGCCGGAGACCACCGCAATCAGTTTACCCATACGCGATCCCTCATCTCAGCGGATTTTTCTTGATCTTCGCGAAGGCGCGGGGGAAGGTCTTCGGCGTGGGTCTGACCTTCCGGATGCGGACGACGCGGTGCGTCACGTCGGTGCCGGGGATGGTGTAGTCCTCACAGCCCTCGAGCTGCCCGCCGAGCTGGCTGATGGCGCTCTTCGCGCTCTGCAGCTCCTCGCCGCAGTCCACGGACTTCATCGCGAGGAAGCTCCCGCCCACGCGCACGAGCGGCAGGCTCAGCTCACACAGCACGTTCAGCGGCGCGACCGCGCGCGAGACGGCGAGGTCGAAGCGCTCGCGCTCCTGCGCGGCGAACTCTTCCGCCCGCGCATGGACGCACGTCACGCGCTGCAGCGCCATCGCGTTGCAGACCTCCTGCAAAAACGCCATGCGCTTGCCGAGACTGTCGAGCAGCGTCAGGTCGAAATCCGGCTCCAACAGCCGCAGCGGCATCCCCGGAAAGCCCGCGCCCGTCCCGACATCCACGACGCGTTTGCCGCGGAAATCCTCCATCCGCAGCAGCGCCGCGCAGTCGAGCAGGTGGAGCGTCACGACGTCGACGGGGTCGGTGATGGCCGTGAGGTTCATCACGCGGTTTTTCTCCAGCAGCCTGTCGGAAAATTCCAGCAGCCGCGGCGCGGCGTCCGCCGCGAGACCCCAGCCGCTCAGTCCTTCGCGCAGCAGGCTCTCGGGCGTCATTTGTCCTCCTGCTGCTTGAGCAGGTCGCGGATCTCAACGAGCAGCTCCTCGGTCGTCGGACCCTTGGGGGGCTCGGGCTTCGGCTCCTCTTCCTTCTTCTTTTTCGCGGTCAGACGGTTCACGGCCTTGACCAGCACGAACACGACGAACGCCGTGATGAGGAAGGAGATGATGGAGTTGATGACCGCGCCGATGCCGAAGCCGCCGGGCGCCCACTCGGCAAACGTGCTGTCGGGGATGAGCAGGCCGAGCAGGGGAGTGAGCAGGTTCTGGACGATCGAGGTGACGATCGCGGTGAACGCGGAGCCGACGACCACGCCAACGGCCATGTCCAGGACGTTCCCGCGCATGGCGAATTCCTTGAATTCCTGAAAGAATTTTTTCATGACGGTTTTCTCCTATACAAATTGTATAATATCTGTCTAACTAAATAACAATTCGTAATCAGTGCTTCGGCACAAGGCGCTCGCAGCCGCCCATGTAGGGCTGCAGCACCTTCGGGATGAGGACGGTGCCGTCGGCCTGCAGGTTGTTCTCGAGGAAGGCGATCAGCATGCGCGGCGGGGCGACGCAGGTGTTGTTCAGCGTGTGGCACAGCTGCATCTTGCCGTCCTTATCCTTGTAGCGGATCTTCAGGCGGCGTGCCTGTGCGTCGCCGAGGTTGGAGCAGGAGCAGACCTCGAAATACTTCTGCTGACGGGGGGACCACGCCTCGATGTCGCAGGACTTGCACTTCAGGTCGGCGAGGTCGCCGGAGCAGCACTCAAGCTGGCGGACGGGGATGTCGAGCGAGCGGAACAGCTCCACGGAGTACTGCCACAGCTGCTCATACCACGCCTTGGACTCCTCGGGCTTGCAGACAACGATCATCTCCTGCTTCTCGAACTGGTGGATGCGGTAGATGCCGCGCTCCTCGATGCCGTGCGCGCCCTTCTCCTTGCGGAAGCAGGGGGAGTAGGACGTCAGCGTCTGGGGCAGGGACTCCTCGGGGAGGATCTGGTCGATGAACTTACCGATCATGGAGTGCTCGCTCGTGCCGATCAGGTAGAGGTCCTCGCCCTCGATCTTGTACATCATGGCGTCCATATCGGTCTGGCTCATGACGCCCTCGACGACGTTGCCGTGGATCATGAAGGGGGGGATGCAGTAGGTGAAGCCCTTGTTGATCATGAAGTCGCGGCCATAGGCCAGCACGGCCTCATGCAGGCGGGCGATGTCACCCATCAGATAGTAAAAGCCGTTGCCGGAGACGCGGCCCGCGGCGTCCATGTCGATGCCCTCGAAGCGCTCCATGATCTCGGTGTGGTAGGGGATGTCGAACTCCGGCACCTTTGCCTCGCCAAAGCGCTGCACCTCGACGTTGCAGCTGTCGTCCGGGCCGATGGGGACGCTCGGGTCGATCATCTGGGGGATGACCATCATGATCTTGTTGAGCGCGGCTTCGGCGTGCTCCTTCTTCTCCTCCATCTGCGCCATGCGGTCGGCGTCGGCCTTGACGGCGGCGTTGTTCGCGTCGATCTGCGCCTGCAGCGCGGCCTTCTCGGCCTCATCGGTGCACTTTTTCAGCTTGCCGTAGAGCGGGCCGTTCGCCTTGGAGAGCTTGTTGCGCTCGGCCTTGAGCGCTTCGCCCTCGCTGATTGCTTCGCGGCGCTCAGCGTCGAGGGCGATGGCCTCGTCGACGAGGGGCAGCTTGGCGTTCTGGAACTTCTTGCGGATGTTCTCCTTGACAGCCTCGGGATTTTCCCGGACAAATTTGATATCAAGCATGTGGTTTTCTCCTTCTATGTTTCACGTGAAACGTAATTTACTTCGTGTGCAGCTGGTTCAGCAGGTCGAGCAGCGCGTTCAGGTCGTCGAGCCCGTAGTACTCCAGCTCGATGCGCCCCTTCTTGCGGCCGCTGACGATCTTGCAGCCGCGGCCGAGATGGCTCCCCAGCTCGCGCGCGGCCTCCTCGGCGTAGTTCACCGTGACACCGGAGGGGGAGGGGGGCGTCTCCTTCTTTTCGGCGGTGAGCTTCTTCACGAGAAGCTCCGTCTGACGGACGGAGAGGTCGTTTTTGATGATCGTGTCCGCCGCCGTCTCCTGCATCTCGGGCGAGAGGGGGAGGATCGCGCGGGCGTGCCCGTTCGTGAGCCGCCCGTCCTCAACCATCGCCCGCACGGGCGGGCAGAGGTGCAGCAGGCGCAGGGCATTCGCCACCGCCGAGCGGGACTTGCCGACGCGCTGCGCCGTTTCCTCCTGCGTCATGCCGTACTGACTCATGAGCACCTGATAGCCCTCCGCTTCCTCGATCGGGTTCAGATCCTCGCGCTGGAGGTTTTCAATCATCGCCAGCTCCATCGCCTTGCGGTCGTCGGCTTCGATGACGATAGCCGGCACCTCGCTCAGCCCCGCCATCCGCGCCGCGCGCCAGCGGCGTTCGCCCGCGATGATCTGATAGTAGCCGGACTGGAGCTTGCGCACCGTCAGCGGCTGAATGATGCCGTGCTCGCGGATGGAGTCAGCCAGATCGGACAGCGACTCCGGGTCAAACTGCTTGCGCGGCTGGGACGCGCAGCTCTCCACCTGCGAGATGGGGAGGTAGAGGCTGCTCTTTTCCTCCTGCGCCTGAATCACATCGTCGCCGAGCAGGGCGGCGAGCCCTTTTCCAAGGCCCTTGCTTGTATTTGCCATGGCAGATCTCCTTTCCCGTATTGTCAGGCGTTGCGCTTGAGAAACTCTGCACTCAGATTCATGTAGGCCTCCGCCCCGCGGCAGAGCCGGTCATAGGCCGTGATGGGCTTGCCGTGGCTCGGCGCCTCGGAGAGACGGACGTTCCGCGGGATGACCGTGCTGTAGACCTTGCCGGGGAAGAAGCGCTTGACCTCCTGTGCCACCTGAATGGCGAGGTTCGTGCGCCCGTCGAACATCGTGAGCAGCACGCCCTCAATCTGCAGGCGCGGGTTCATGTTCCGCCGCACGATGCGGACGGTGTTCATCAGGTCGCTGAGTCCCTCGAGCGCGTAATACTCGCCCTGCAGCGGCACGAGCAGCGAATCTGCCGCGCACAGTGCATTCAGCGTCAGCAGCTCGAGCGAGGGGGGACAGTCGATGAAGATGAAGTCATAGTCGTCCCGCAGCGAATCCAGCGCGTTTTTCAGCAGAAACTGGCGGTCGTTGAGCATGGTCATCTCGATCCCCGCGCCCGCGAGCGCCTTGCTGCTGGGCAGAACGTCGGCATACGGCGTGTGCACAACGGCCTTGCGCGGCTCGACGCCGTTGATGAGCACGTCGTACACGCCGTTCGAGACGGTCTTGTCGACGCCCATGCCGGAGGTCGCGTTGGCCTGCGGGTCGAAGTCGCACAGGAGCACCCGGCGTCCCTGCTGCTTCAGCGCGGCGGTCAGGTTCACGCAGGTCGTGGTCTTGCCGACGCCGCCCTTTTGGTTTACGATTGCAACAATTTTGGCCATGGAAGTGCTCACTCTCTTTCTGTATCTGTTGTCATAATAATATAGTATAACACAACAGAGGTGGGTTTCAATAGAAAATTTTCGGAATTGGAGGATTTTTGTGTTTCACGTGAAACAGTGGGAAACAGAAAACAAGGGACATGTTTCACGTGAAACATGTCCCTTGTTCCGTAACAAATTCAGATCAAGATCATCCCGCTGACCGGCGGCAGCGTCAGGCGCAGCACACCATCCGGGACGAAGAACTCCTGCCCGTCGAGGGCGCTGCGCGCCACGGTGTCCGCCCACGGGAGCGCCAGCTCTGCCGGTGTGTCGCCCGCGTTCAGCGCCGTGAGCGTCCGCTCCGCGCCGCTCTGGCGCAGGATGGCGAGCACGCCGCCCTCGGCCGCGAGATAGGCGATCGACCCGCTCTGCAGCGACGTCCGACCGCGCCGCAGTTGTCCGAGACGGCGGTAGAGCGCCAGCAGCGCCGCATCCTCGCACCCCCACGGGTAGGTAGCGCGGTTCAGCGGATCCTCGAAGCCCTGCATCCCGGCCTCGTCGCCGTAGTAGACGGTGGGGGAGCCGGGGAAGGTGAACAGGAGCATCGCGCCCAGCCGCAGCCGCGCAAGTCCCATCGCCAGCTCCTCCGGCGAGAGCCGGTAGGCCGCGCGCTCCGCCTGCGTCGGCGGCGTCTCCCGCGCGCCGAGGAGGGTGAGGATCCGGGGTGTGTCGTGTGTCCCGAGGAAGTTCATCGCCCCGTAGAACGCCGCGGGCGGATAGTTCTCGCGGATCGTCTCCATCGTCTCGCGGAAATCCGCCGCGTCGCCGCCCGTCAGCCAGCCGAGCGCCGCCGTGCGGAAGGGATAGTTCATCAGCCCGTGCGTCTCGCTCCCGAGGAGGTAGCGCCGACGGCGGCTGTAGGCGATCTTGTTGCTGCCGTCCTCCCAGACCTCGCCGAGGAGGATGCTGTCCGGCTTTTCCTGTTCCATCGCCGCGCGGATGTCCGCGATGAAGTCGTCGGGCAGCTCGTCGGCAACATCGAGCCGCCAGCCCGACGCCCCGAGCCGCAGCCAGTGCCGCACGACGGAGTCCTCGCCGTCCACGATGAATTCCCGGTACGACGGACACTCCTCATTCACAGCAGGGAGGGTGTGCACGCCCCACCACGCGTCGTAGCCGTCCGGCCAGTGCGTGAAGCGGTACCACGGGTAGTAGGGCGAGTCCTTGCTCTGCGCCGCGCCCAGCTCCGGGTAGAAGCCGTCGGCGTTGAAGTAGCGGCTCGTGCTGCCGTTGTGGTTGAACACACCGTCGAGCAGGACGCGGATGCTGCGCTTTTCCGCCTCGCGGCAGAGCGTGCGGAAATCCTCCTCCGCCCCGAGCATCGGGTCGATGGCGCGGTAATCCGCGGTGTCGTAGCGGTGGTTCGATGCCGATTCAAAGATCGGGCAGAGATAGAGCGTCGTCACGCTGAGCGAGGCGAGGTAGTCGAGCTTCGAGCAGATGCCCGCGAGACTGCCGCCGAAGAAGTCACGGCAGCGCACCTCGCCTGTCTCGTCGGGGCCGAAGGCGGGAAGTTCGTCCCAGTCCGCGTGGACGAGCCGGTCCCCGACCATCCCGCGCGCGTCCGGCACCGCCAGACGGCAGAACCGGTCGGGGAAGATCTGATAGCTCACGCCGCGGCCGAACCAGTCAGGCGCGGGGCGGGCATCGTCGTAAACCGTCAGCTGCCAGCGGGGGAGACCGTCTTCGCGCCCGGTAAGGCCGTCCTTCCCGAGCCAGAGGACGCGCCCGTCCGCGCGTTCAAGCCGGAAGCAGTACCAGATCAGCTCCGCCGCGTCCGGTGCGCACAGTGTACCGGCGAAGTTATCGCCGTCGGGGGAGAGAGGGACTGTGTGATCCTGCCCGGCGAACTCAAACCGCGCCACGAGCTGCGCCGCGGCGTAATCCTCCCGTCCGAGCAGGCGGAAGGAAACTTCAGCGCCGCAGACCGCGGCGCCGAAGGGGGATTTACATTGGGAATTTCTGGAATCAAATCGCATAAGTCACCTCAGGAGATGAGCGTATTTTCACCGATGATCGCGGTGCCGATCTCCTCCCGGGAGAAGTAGGCGTTCACGATGTCGACGGCGACACCCGCGAGCGCCGCGCCCGAGCCGCCCTTTTCGATCACGACCGCGACAGCAATCTGCGGGTCATCATACGGGGCGAAGCACACGAACGTACCGTTCGCGATGTCGGTACCGACCTGCGCGGAGCCGGTCTTGGCGCCGCAGGTCACGATGCAGCGCGAGAACTGGGAGGAAAGCGTGCTGTTCGCGACGCCGTACATGCCCTCCTTCACGGCCTGCAGCGTGCTGTCGCTGATGGAGACGGTGTTCTCCGGCCCCTCGTCGTAGGCGTAGATCATGGAGCTGTTGTCGTAGGACTTGACGTTCTTGAGCAGGTGTGCCTTGTAGTGCTCGCCATCGCCGACGAGGGTGGCGACGTAGTTCGCCAGCTGGATCGGCGTGAACAGGTTATACGACTGGCCGATGGCGGCGGTGATCGTCTGGCCGTCCGTCCACTCGAGTTCGTTGGCCTTGGCGTATTCGGGTGAGGCGAGCGCGCCCTTCGAGTCTCCCGTCTCGATGCCGGTCGAGCGGCCGAGACCGAACTGCGTGGCGTAATTGTCGATCGTCTCGATGCCCGTCAGGCGGCCCGTCTCATAGAAGAAGTAGTTGCACGACTCGGTAATCGCCTGCGAGACGTTGATGCTCCCGTGGGTGGAGCCGTACTGGCGGTAGATCCAGCACTTCGGCTGGGGGTAGGCGTAGTAGGTGTAGACACCCTGGTCGCGAATCGTCGTCGTGGGGGTGATGATTCCGCTCTCGAGCGCGGCCACGGCCGTGCAGAGCTTGAAGGTCGAGCCGGGGGCGTAGACGCCGTCCGTTGCGCGGTTGAAGAGCGGCAGGCGGTCGTCGGTGCTCAGCGACTCATAGTCCCGATTGAACGTCGTTGGGTCATAGGTCGGGTACGTCGCGAGGGCGAGCACCTCGCCGGACTTCACGCCCATCACGACGGCCGCGCCGCCGCGCTGGCGGCTGTCGGTGTCCATCATGCCGGTGATCGTCCGCTCAAGGCTCTCCTCGGCGGCGGCCTGCAGGTCGATGTCGAGTGTCAGCGCCACGGTGCCGCCCGGCTGGGGCTCCTTGCTGTAAAATTCGCCGGTTTTTTTGCCGCTGGCGTCGGTCGTGATGATCTTCGTGCCGTTCGTGCCCTTGAGATAGGACTCGAACGCCTTCTCCACGCCCGCCTTGCCGACGAGGGCGTTCATGGAATAGCCCTTGTCCTTATAGCCGACGTAGCCCGTCTCCTCGTTGCTGTTCCACTCCTCGGACCAGATCGAGCCGATGTAGCCGAGGATGTGCGCGGCGTGGGTCGTGTTGTATACGCGGACGGACGAGGTTCCGGCCGTCACGCCCTTGAACTCCCCGTCGACCACCTGACTGATCAGCTCGACGGAGACGTCGCTTGCGAAGGTGTATTTCACGTCCTGAATGCTGCTCAGCTCCAGCCCGTAGCGCACGCCGACAATCAGCCGCGCGTCGCTGTCGCTGAGCGAGCTGTCCACGCCGTAGTCATTGCGCAGGACGGAGAGCAGCTGCGCGCCCGTGACGTCGATGGTCAGGGAGTCGCCCTTTGTATAGGCGATTTTGTGCTTTTTCAGCAGCGACTCCAGCCCCGTCACGTTGTCATAGCCCGTGAGGTCGAACGGCGCGGCCATCTGCACGGGGAGCGTGTCGTTCCACGAGACGGCGCTGCTCTGCATGAGGTTCACAAGGCGCAGAATGGCGGTGTTCAGCTCGTCATCGGAGGTAAAATCTTTGGAAGAAAATTCCAGCGAATACGCCAGCTTGTTGCCGACGAGTACCTTGCCGTTGCGGTCGGTGATGATCCCGCGCGAGGCCTCGACCGTCTCGGTCTGGGCGTTGCTGGAGATGGATTTCGCGCGGTTTTCGTTGCCGTGGACGATCTGCGCGTCCGACAGCGTCACAACCGCCGTCAGCAGAAACAGCCCGAAAAACAGCAGCAGGATCCGCAGCCGCCGGACGAGGGAATTTTGGTTTTTCAAGAGGGTTCCTCCTTTCTGAGGGGCGGGGGGTGGGGGCTCAGGTGTATACGCCGCGCGTGCGCCGGTAGATCCAGTGCAGCGGCAAGTACAGAAGCGGTGCCAGAGGCACAATCAGCAGCAGCTCGCGCCCGGTGAGCGCCGCCGCCGCGGCGAAGGCCGCGCTGCCGTGGCGGTAGATCTGGCTGAGCGCCTGCAGCACGTCCGTCACGACGAGCGCCAGCGCCGCGCCGACCATCGAGCACCAGAAGCCCGGCATGATGAGCTTGCGCGCGATGAAGTTCACGAGCAGCCCCGCGATGAGAAACGACAGCGTATACAGACACGGCATCGCCGCCGGCATCGTCAGGTCGCACACAAGGCCGAAAACCAGCCCGTAGAACGCGCACTCGCGCTGCGGCTCCCACACGGCGATGATCCCCGCCAGCAGCGGCAGGGCGAAGGGGTGGATGTCGAGCAGATGGATGTGCGTGAGCACCAGACTCTGCAGCAGCACGAGCAGCAGCGTCACGGCCGCGTACAGCAGCCATTTCATGAGAAAGTCCCGTCGAGTCATGCGCGCCCCCTCAGTCCACGATGTCGAAGTGCGTGATGACGAACACCTCGGTCAGCTGGTTCATGTCGACGAGCGGGGCGATGACGGCGTATTTCGTCAGGCCGTTGTCGTCCGTGCGCACCTCCTCGACCGAGCCGATGCCGAGCCCCGAGGGGTAGTATCCGCCGAGACCGGAGGTGAGCAGCAAATCGCCGTTGACCAGCCCCGACTCATCCGACAGGTACGACAGCTTCAGCCGCCCCTGCTGCATGAGGGAGAGGTCGCCCATCGTGACCGTCACCTCGCCCGTGCGGAAGACCTTCGCGCCGAGCTGCGAGTCCGTGTCGAGGATCGTCGTGACGGTGCTCCAAGTCAGACCCGCGTCCGTGATGACGCCGACGAGATAGCCCTCTTCGTTCACGACGCAGTCGCCGATGGCGATGTCGGAGGAGGTGCCCTTGCTGAGCGTCATGGCCGAGCTCCAGTTGCTCGTGCTGCGCTCGATGATGTGGGCGGATTCAAACGAGAAGTCCTGTCGCTGCTGGCGCAGGTTCAGGAGCGTGCGCAGGCGGGCGTTCTCCTCACTGTCGGTCTGCGCCTGGCGCACCTGTTCCTCGAGCTCCGCGTTCTTCTTGCGCAGCTCCGCGTTTTCCTGCTTGAGCGTGTCGACGCTCTGGAAGTGCTCGGAGATCGAGCCGAACCAGCCGCCGACCGACGCCGCGGCCGAGCGGAACGGCTGCGTCACAACGCCCGCGGCGTTGTGGAGAAACCCCGTCGTCGACCCCATCGAGGACAGCACGCACAGCACCACCGCGATCAGCGTCGCCGCGGCGAGGATCCAGATGCCGTTTTTGGAAAAGAATTTTTTCATGTTGTCGGTTCCTCAGTCCAGTAGATTCACGCCGACCTGCGCGAGCATCCGGCTCAGCAGCAGGACGGGCAGGCCCATGACGTTAAAGAAGTCCCCGTCGATCCGCTCGACGAGCAGCGCGCCCTGTCCCTGCACGCCGTAGGCCCCGGCCTTGTCCATCGGCTCGCCGCCGCGGATATAGGCGCGCAGCTCCGCCTGCGACGCGGGGCGGAAGTAGACGTCCGTCGCCTGCGCGCGGGTGAGAACCGTCTCCCCGCGGCGGACGGTCACGCCCGTGCAGACCGTGTGGTGCCGTCCGGCGAGCGCCGTCAGCATCGCGAGTGCTTCTTCTTCGCCGTGCGGCTTTCCGAGCCGCTTGTCATCCAGAAACACCATCGTGTCGGCGGTGATGATGATGTCGTCCGCGGCGCAGAGCCGCGCCGCCGCATCGGATTTCTCGCGCGAGATGTAGCAGACCGTCTCCTCCGGATTCAGCCCCGCGGGGTACGTCTCCTCCACCTGCGGCACGACGACCTCGAAGTCCTTCACGCCGATGCGCCCGAGCAGCTCCTGCCGCCGGGGGGAGCCGGAGGCCAGAATGATCTTCGCCATGCCCGTCACCTGCCCGTCGAGCCGAGACCGCCCGCGCCGCGCGCCGTCTCGTCGAGCTCGTCGACAAAGCGCAGCGCCGGGAGGATCACGGGGGAGATCATCATCTGCGCGACGCGGTCGCCGGGCTGGATGGTATAGGGCTCGTCGGAGAGGTTAATGAGCCCCATGCCGACCTCGCCGCGGTAGTCGCTGTCGATCACGCCCACGCCGTTTGAAAGGGCGATGCCCTTCTTGATGCCCAGCCCGCTGCGCGCGAACACGAGCGCGACGTAGTCCTTCGAGGGCAGCGCGATGGCGATCCCGGAGGGGATGACGCGCCGCTCGCCGGGCTGCAGCGTGACGGGCTCATCGAGACACGCGCATAGATCCATCGCCGCCGCGCCGTCGGTCGCGTAGTGCGGCGCGGGGAAATCTCTGCCGACCTTGTCGGACAGAGCCTTGATTTTCAGTTCCATCATATCGAAAAAACGCTCCTGATTTAAAAACTAATTGTAAAATTTCTGTGAAATATAACAGTCTGTATCACTCAACGCCCCGGTAGAACAGCCCGCGGGTGTATTTCTCCGGCGCGTAGTCGCCCTCGCCGCGGTAACGCCGCAGTATGGCGGCGCACTCATCCGCCGTCTCCGTCGTGAAGCGCAGGCGCGCGCTTGTCAGTCCGCACCCGCGCCACTCGGCCTTGTCGGCGAGGAAGAGGGGCAGGCTGTTCTCGATCTCGTTGCGGCAGCCGTAGACGCACTGCACGGGGAACTGCGCCCCCGTCCGGTCGGTCAGGGTGCTGCCCGCGCCATGGCGGCAGCCGACGTTATTCTTTGTGATGCAGTTTTCCATCACCATCAGCGGCAGCCGCCCGTAGACGATCCCCTCGCAGGGGAGGAGCTTCGCGAGGTCGCGCACCTGCTGGTGGCGCAGCTCGAACGAGACCGTCGCGCTCGCGAGCCCCAGCTCACGCAGAAACGCCAGCGCGCGGGAGTTGAACACGTTCAGCCCGAAGTCGCCGCGCACCTCCAGCCCCAGCCCCTCCACGATGGGGAGGTGGCCGAGGTTGCCCACCGCCACGGCAGACAGCTGCGGGAAGCGCTGCAGCTTTTCGCGGAAGAGTGCCTCGTCCTCCGTGCGGAACACGCGCGGGAGCACGGCACAGAGCTTCGTGCGCGCGGCGTACCGGTCGAGGTCGACCTCGTCCAGGATCTCAAGCGGCAGATACAGCATCGCGCACCCGGCGAGCGCGTCGCTCAGCTGATCGGCGCGAGAGACGGAGCAGGTGAGCTGCGGCTCGCGCGGCCCCGGCGCCGCCGGGGGCAGGGGCGTGACCGCCGCCGTCCGCCGTTCGGGTACGGCCGTGAGCGCCCGCTCCAGCGCCGCGAGCGCGTCGCGCCGCAGGGCGTTCACCGCACTCGCCGGGAGCATCAGCCCCTCGCC
>ERZ507027.1082-NODE-1082-length-16503-cov-7.529912_pt1 | contig 16503 bp, 19 predicted proteins | sample MGYA00513163_ERZ507027 | MGnify/ENA metagenome assembly ERZ507027
TGAACGCAATGTAGCTCTTTCCGGTGCCGGTGGGATGAACAATGGCAGCCTTGCCGTACTGCTCCATCATCCGGACTGCCGCATGATATGCTTTTTCGTTGTGCTCAAACAGGCGCAATGTCACCTTGTTCACCCCTTCCCGCATAAAGGGGTATCTCTCATTTGGTTAATGGAAGATACCATGTGTTTGACAAATCTTGTTATTTTAACCATTCTATTTTACCATTGAATTACCATTGAGTAAAGAGGGTTCGGCATCATTTTGTACCCCCCCCCCCGGAGAATTTTCAGCGATATAGTCAATCTTTTTGTGATTTGTTGTCCAATTTGTTCAGATAATCAGCCACAACTTCAATTTTCAAATCATTAGTGGTCAATAAGGTGTCAGCAGGAGGCTTTATATGGCAAGACGAGGTGAAAACATCCGAAAGCGAAGCGATGGACGGTGGGAGGGTCGATATATCAAAGGCCGTTCTGCGGACGGAAAGCCCTGCTGGGGCTATGTATATGGGGCGACTTATACCGAAGTAAGGGAAATCTCTGCCCGCAAGAAAGCAGAGTACGGCATTTATAACCTGAACAGTACCGATATTACTTTTTCGGAAATTTCAGAGCAATGGTTGTATTCTGTCCGGCAGGGTGTAAAAGAATCGACTTTCGCACACTATCAGTATACTCTACGACATTATCTCCAGCCTGTTTTCGGGGATTTCAAAGTGAGTGCATTAAGCGAAAAAATTCTGGAGCAAGGACTCTTGGCAGTGATAACACCAGTCAACGGCCTGCAAAAGCCTTTAGGGGCAACCATGGCACAGGAGTGCTTGTCGATGCTGCGGCGCATCTGCAAGTATGCAGCGCATTTTCATCTCGTTCGTCCTTTAGAGATCACGGTAAAGCTGCCGCAAAAATCCTCCAAAGTGCTGCTGCCGTTTACCATAGAAGAACAAAAGAAATTACAGTCGTTCGTGATGGATTCTCCTACGCCCCGGAAAATAGGTCTACTGCTTGGTTTTCAGTTGGGGCTGCGTATCGGCGAGATTTGCGGATTGAAATGGGGCGATTTTGATTTATCGGCAGGAACTGTGACGATCCAACGGACAGTGACTCGGATTTCTTGTGGAAATGGCCACACAAAAGTCGTCGTTCAATCCCCTAAGACCCAAAACTCCCATCGTGAGATTCCCATTCCAAAATCGCTGCTTCGTGTTCTGAAGAAGCTGTCGGAAGATTTCAGCAGCGGAACTTGGTTTCTTTCTGGCAATGAGGAAAAGCCAGTCGAACCTCGATGCTACCGTAAGAGCATTTATGGCTATCTGAAAAAAGCCAGTGTCCATCAGGCGCATCCTCATGCGCTTCGCCACACCTTTGCAACGACCTGCTTGCAGGCACATTGCGACATTAAAACCTTGAGCGAACTGTTGGGTCATGCAGATGCTGCAGTCACGTTAAAAAAATATGTTCACTCTGATATGACACGCAAACGACGAGAAATAAATCGTATTTTCGAAAACTTTTAAGGGGCGATTTGTGGTCAAACATTCGCAAAACTTTCGATAAAACGTAGCTTATTGAACATCTCCTTCCATTAACCAAATGGAGGATACCTTTTCTTGTCTTTCTGTCGGTTGATTTTCGTGGCAAAATTTCGGGAACATCATTCTTGAATATACGGTGCACCGTACACAAAAACAACCTATTTCCGCTAATATCTACAAAAAAAGGAGAACAGACATATGATATTAGCGACCGATGAAGATACAAAAGTAAAAGATGCCGTTGCATTACGTTTCAAAGAACTTTGCGAGGAACGCAACATAAGTCCCAATGCCCTTGCTGTCCGTTCCGGTGTCACTCCGTCCACCGTTTACAGTATGCTTGATTCCTCCCAGCAGAGCGTCACCGTTCCAACCGTCAAAAAACTGTGTGATGGCCTTGGAATTACGCTTGTAGATTTTTTTAACGCCTCGATTTTCACTGCAATCGATCAGGAAATCCGATAAATAACACATTGACATCGGTTTATGTACCCTATTGGAAATGCACCAGCATTGTACGAAGCCGCTGCTATTTATCAATGCCTGCATTATAGCCATGACGTTTTTCTTCTTGCCCTATAACATAGAGATTTTTCTCTGTTATTAAAGATGCACCGCGCTTTTTTGCGCTCTGCCCGCCTTCCACCATTGAAAACGAAAGGACAAAAACATGAAAAGGAGAATCATCGAGTACAAACCAAGTCCCGGCAAACAGAATCTGACCCGCCGACTGTATCTTTGCGCTCTGACCTTGTGGCGCAGCTTGTGGCTGCCTACCTGCTTGGTCGGAGGGCTGGCATATGATGTATTATGATCAGTTCAACACCGGAAAGCGTATTCAAAAGCTGCGCAGAGAGCGCTACCTGACGCAGGAAGAGCTGGCCGTCCGCTTGAATGTCAGCGACCGCCACCTCCGCAGTCTTGAGAGTGGGGAGTATATTCCTTCTATTGACCTTTTCATCGAGATCGCTGCATTTTTTGATGTGACACTGGATCATTTGATTATGGGAAAGTCGTTATCTGACCAAGAAGAAAGCTTACGAAACAAGTTGCAGCAAAAGCGTTTGACAAATCAAAAGCTCCGTTTGAAATTGCAGCGTATTATGCAGAAACTGTCTGCAATCGCTGAAGAACTTTAACTCTATATAAAATCGCGCCCCTCCGGGCAGGCAGCATTGCGCTGCTTGTTCAGAGGGGCGTTTTTTGTTTTTGTGCTCAAAAAACTTTTTTGAAAAATTTCAATTTTATCGTATTTTTTGCAAAAGTGAAACATCGACTCAACGTTATTTTTGCGCCAAAACCGGAAGCATCACTTCCGGTTTTTTAAGCCAAAAAACCGGAGGTACGACCTCCTAAAAAAGCATTCAGTTTTCAGGTACACTATGGTCACAGCAAGGGCAACACCCCAGATGGGGAGAAGCCCGAAGCTGTAAGACGTACCTTGAAAACTGAATATCATTCCCTCGGACAAAACAATGAAACTTCCGTAATTCGCGGCCCGGCCATAAAGAAGGCGGGGTGGCTGAAAAGCCAATGAGAGGAAGGGTGCAGTCCCCCTCACCGAGGTGTATTCCAACCCCCACCGGGCGTCGAGGACAAATAGGGTGGGACACTTAAAACAAAAACTTCAAAGCCCACCACCGGGATTCTTTCGAATCAAGGCAGTGGGCTTTTTCCATACCGAATATTCATTTTGATGACACGGAGGTATTGATTATGAGCCGTACTTTTACCCACAAGACCGACGAATCGACCCTGACCACCCTCTGTCCCCGCTGCCTGAATGCCTTTCGGAACACGCGTGGCATCCGTGTCCGCCGTGCAGACCCCTATCAGCTCACCAAGGAGCCTTGCACCTACTGCCAGACCAACTTCGGCTACGACTACTACATCCAGCCCACCAGCCCGAAATCCACCTACTTTAAGAAGGGACGGTTCGATGATGAATCTGAATGCGCTTAAGATCGACCCGGAGTTTCAGGGCAAGATTCCGCCGCTGACCTTTGAGGAGCTGAACCAGCTTGAAGCCAACATCCTGCGGGATGGCCGTATCATCAATCCCATCATCGTATGGCAGGGCTTGATCGTGGATGGGCACAACCGCTACACCATCGCCAAGAAGCACCCGGAGATCCCTTTCACCGTCCACGAGAAAGATTTTGCAAGCCGCTATGAAGCAATTATCTGGATCTGCAAAAACCAGCTAGGGCGACGCAACCTTACCCCGGAACAGAAGAAGTACCTTATCGGTAAGCAGTATGAAGCTGAGAAATGCGCCAACGGCGGTGATAGAAAAAGTCCTGCTGCAAAATCAGGTTACGGAAAGCGTAACCTGATCGGCGCACCCAAAACCTGTTATAAAGTCGCTGCGGAAAGCGGTGTAGGAAGAACGTATGTGATTGAAGCCGAACATTATGCTAAAGGTTTGGACGCTGCCGAAGAAGCTGTTCCCGGCACACGGCAGAAAGTGCTTTCCGGCGAGGTCAAGCCGACCGCCGCCGAGATTGCATCCGTTGCCCGCGCCCCTCCCGAAGAACGTCCGGCTCTGGTGGCAGAGATCTGCAAATCAAAAGAGCAGAAGCCATCAAAGCCGCCTGCACAAAAGCTGAAAGCTCCCCCAGCCGTAGCCGCACCGCTGCCCGATGTCAGTACATCCGATGAAGAAGCGCCTGACGAAGAACCAACGTCCACTCCTGCTCCATCCGAGCTGATCTTTCCACAAAAGGAGAATGAACCGTTGAAAGTTGACCGTCAGCAGATTCTTGAAATCGCAAACAGCCGTTATGTACCCAAACGACTTGCCGATGGTACAGCGATGCTTTGCGAGGTATCGGGAGCCGCCAACAGTATGATGCGCCGCTGGGAAAATGTTTTCCGGGAATATCCCGATATTCTGTCCGATGCAGAGAACCGTGCATCCGTAGAGCGAACAATTCAGAAGCTGAGAGATTACCTGAAAAATCTGGAAGATAAAATGGAGGAACTGCTATGAAAAATATGAACTGCGTCAGCACTATGCCTGAGATTATGCCTGAAATCACCGATGAAGCCATCATCGAAGCTCTTTTCGCTCAGCGGCCTTACGAAGAAAAGGTCATCAACAGTGCCTTTCTCGAAATCCCTGCGGAATATCAGCGCAAGCTGAACATCCCCAATGTCGAAAAGATGTCGGCGGAGTTCACCGAACTGATCGCCAACCCGCCCAAGGTCAGCTACCGGGACGGTCACTACTTCGTCTTTGACGGTCAGCATACCATCGTGACCCGTCGGGCGATGAACGGCGGGCAGGATCTTCCGATCATCTGCAAAGTATACGAGGGACTGACAGAGGAAGAAGAAGCCATGCTGTTTTCCCGGCAGACGGGCGTTTCCACGCCGCTGACCGCTGGTGCAGAGCTGCGCGCCGCTTTGGTGGGCAAAGACCCGGAATCTCTCGCATTCGCGAAAGCCACCGAAAGCACAGGTTTGCAGCTTGGTCTGGACAGCTACCGTGCTCCGTGGAAAATCATCTGCATCCGCACGGCTTTCAAGGAGTACAAAGCCTACGGCGCAGACCTTTACAAAGAAGCCCTGACCATGCTGGCAAAGGGCTGGGAGGGTGACCCCGATTCCCTCCGCTCCGGCATCCTGCAGGGCATGGTTCGCTTTGTGGCTCTGTATCAGGGCGAGTATGACCCGGAGCGTCTGGTGAAGCGTCTGCAAGCCATTCACCCTATGACGCTGGTGCGGGATGAGAAATCCCTGAGCGGCACCGTCAGCTACAAGTATATGATGCTGATCCTTCGCACCTACAACGGCTCCAGCCGCCGCTTCAATCTTCCCATCAAGCAGTGAACTTACTTCTTCATGCAGGTCTCCTTTCACATCGCAGAAGCCGTCCGCAAGGGCGGCTTTTGCCTACATAAGGAAAAGGGGGTTGACCGCCACCGTATATGTAACAAAAGACTTTGGTTTTCTCCGGGGCGAGATCTACTATGCAGACCTTGACCCGCACTATGGTTCTGAGCAGGGAGGTAAACGTCCCGTTATTGTAATTCAAAATAATACAGGAAATAAATTTGCGCCGACTGTGATCGTGGCTGCTGTGACCTCAAAAGTCACCAAAAAGCCAAAACAGCCTACCCATGTTCTCATTGACCGAAATCCAGCGTTTTCAAGGCCCTCTATGGTGCTGCTGGAGCAGATCTTCACCATTGATAAAGAACGCATACAGCGGTTCCTAGGGCAGACTACGCCGGACGAAATGTACCAGATCAACGAAGCCTTGATGAACAGTCTGGACCTGAACGGAGGTCGATAATATCAACAAGAACGCCTACTCTCCCCTTTCCCCCGCTGTTCCTCCCGATGTTTTCAGCATTGATGCAACTGCACTGAAGCTGATTTCTATTTTATTTGACAACGACCTGATCTCTGCTGAGGTCTATCATCAGGTCCTTAGCAGATATTCTGCGTAATGTCAAGGATGTCGCTGACACCGGCGACATCCTACATATTCTCTTCTCAATCTTCTATACTACGGGCAAAGGAGGTACAGCGATATGAACATCACGCAAAGAATGTACTTTGGGCAATTCCCATTGGACAAGGACCGTGACCGCCGCATTGTCTTTTACGGTCGTGTTTCCACCCAGCATGAAGCGCAGGTCGATGCGCTTGGCAACCAGATGCAATGGTACGATGACCAGCTTCGGTATCATCCCAACTGGCAGGTCGTTGACCGCTATATCGACGAGGGCATCACCGGAACCTCCGCCAAAAAGCGCCCGGCCTTTATGAAAATGCTTTCCGATGCCAAATGCGGAAAATTCGATCTGATCGTTACGCGTGAGGTCTGCCGCTTTGCCCGCAACACCGTCGATACCCTTCAGCTCACCCGTGAACTCCGCAATTTCGGCGTAGAGGTCTTTTTCGTATCCGACAACATCTGGACGATGGACGGCGATGGCGAACTCCGGCTTTCCATCATGGCAACCATGGCACAGGAGGAAAGCCGCAAGATCTCAGAGCGTGTTCTTGCCGGGCAGAAGATAAGCCGGCAGAACGGCGTACTTTACGGCAGCGGCAACATTATCGGCTATGACCGGGACAAGGTCAACCGTACATACGTTATCAACGAGGAACAGGCTGCTACCATACGAATGGTTTTCACGCTCTATTCTCAGGGCTACGGGGAAAAGGCGATCGTCAATGAACTTTCCCGGCTGGGTCGTAAGGATGGGCACGGAAACGTCAGTTGGTCCTGTACAAAAATCAGCCGCATCCTTCGTAACGCAACGTATATGGGCTATGTCTGCTACAACAAGTCCAAGGTCAACAACTATCTTGAAAAGAAACGCATCAACAATCTGGACGAAACTTCCTTCGTCTATGTAAAAGGCAACTTTGAGCCGATCGTATCAGAAAGCCTTTGGCATGAATGTGAGCGCATCCGCAAGTCCCGTATTTCCAGCCTGCGCCTTCCTGATGGAGAAACAAGGCGTAAAGGAGCCAGAACTACCAAGAATCTGTGGGTGTCAAAACTTCGCTGCCGCTGCGGTTCTTCCTACCGCATTTTCAACTGGCGTAAACTGAAGGACGGAACGCCGGTCTTTGGCTACCAGTGCAATATGCGAACCGTCAACCCGACCCGTTCCTTCGTTCTGGAACACAACATGACCCAGCAGCTCAGTTGTGATGCCATTTCCATCCCGGAGTGGAAACTGGAGCTGATGGCGAAGAAGATCTTTGAAAAGGTCTGGGGCAATCAGAATAAAGCCATCCTTCGTGCCTGTAAGATGATCGAAAGCTGTCAGAACGGAAAAGCCGCCGCACAGATGTCCGCTGCACCGATTCAGGGCCAGATCGAAAAAATCAAAAAACGCAAGCTGAACTACGCTGCCATGCGTGCAGACGGCGAACTGCCACGAGAAGAATACCAAGCCCTCTGCAAACAGGCAGATGACGAGATTGCCCACTTAGAGCAGGAGTTGAAAGCCCTCTCCCCTGCGCCCGAACCGCAGACGGTTTCTTCGGACATGAAAGCGATCTACGATTTTCTCTCTCAGAAGGTCGATGTGCACAGTGCCCGTCTTGCTCCCGAATTGATCGACCAGTTCGTTGAAGTGGTCACCCCCTTTGCCGATTACGCCTACCGCTGGAAGCTGAACACCGGCTGCAAGAAGTCCAAAGAGGAGCGCGCCGATCTGATGGCTGTATCGGAAAAGCCCATCCTTACCTTCACCATCGATTTTGAAACCGCCAAGCGTTACCGGGAAGCCAACAAGATGCCCCACCAGTTCCGCCGTGCAGCGTGGACCGACCTGACCGTGGAGGTGTATCTGTGATGCTTCTGGGAAGCAGCTCTGTGTTAAACACAGTTCACCTCATACATGAGCAAACAAATAAGGCTCACCGCCAAAATTGACGGTGAGCCTTATTTTATGCTTGATTTTTAACAATAATTCACCGCAAAAGTTTTTTAGGTCACCTCCTCCAAAACTCTTTTTGGCATCATTAATCCTTCTCCGCGCAAACGGATACTTGCTGTCCTCATCATATTGCAACTTTCAAAAGTCGACAGCGTCCATCAAAGCTACACGCCCTTTTCCGTAATCAAGCTTGCTTAGCACTTGCTTAGCGCTTGCTTAGATACTTGCTTAGCGCTTGCTTAGATGCTTGCTTAGCACTTGCTTAGATACTTGCTTAGATACTTGCTTAAACTCTATTTTTTGTCAACACCCAGTTAGAGCGCTGATGGTTTTCCGAATCCGTTTCAATAACACCATGTATTCTAAGAGATGATAGCAAATTTCTGATTTTAGTGTTTTTTTGTTCAGCCGTTAGGGAATCCGGCAGTTTATCAAACAGCAATTTTTCAAAGTCGTTCTTTCGCCCCTTACCCCATTTGTTCAGATAATCAACAATCAGTTGTTTATAATATTGATCGTCAAATCCCTTATTTTTTATATATTGAGCTTTTTGATCTAGAGCTTCTGCTACTGTTGCGGAAACAAATAGCTTTGGAATTTTGCCCTCAACCAATCCAAGTTTTCTCAATGTAGCAGCTTCCAATCTGCTAATACTTTCTCCTTTCTGAACTCTATCAAGCAAATATACTGTATCTAAATCCATATCGGGATTCTCAAAAAGAATTTTTGTATAATTATCGTTCAAAATTTTTCCATAAACCGTAACACGAACCTGCTGGTATCTTGACAAGTCATAGTCTGGCATAGGGAACAGCTTTTCTTTTTGGATAGAATAAACTCGACGAATTCCCATTGATGCAGTATCAATCATCTTAAAATTGACCATTGCTTGCGCGAGAAGTGGATTTCGATAATAAGGTGGTGCATATGCTGGCTCTAATACTGGCTTAATATTTCCCGGCAGAAATTGGCCTGCGTTTGATATCACAATACGATCCTCAAATTCATCTACATATATCCTCCGATCCGCAGTATAATCCTGATGTGCAATACAATTATTGAGCAACTCTCGTAGCAGCCAAGAATCATATTGCTGCGTTTCCGTCGGAAACAAACTTAGCTGATTAGGCATATAGCGGTATGTCAGATTACGAATTTTTTTGTAAACTGAATCTATTGCACACAAAAATGGAATATCAAATATTTCATGATCTATTGTATTTCCTTTATGATCATAAAGTCGCCACATAATCTGCGGTGGAACCTCAAAGAAATCCGAGTAATCGCTGTTTCCAAGCAAAATAAATGCAGCCTTTGTTATTTTTCCATTCCTAATGAGTTTAATTTTGGATAAAAATTGATAGTCATCCATTTTGTCAAGTTCTTCCACCGCATTAGAATTGGCCGCATTGGAAAGGCGTTCTCTATAATTAGCTCTGGCAATCGAAATGGCCTTTGTATCCAGATGTGACAATGAAGCTCCGTCTACAATCTCTCTGGTCCAATCTGTTCTACGTTCGCCTCGAATTCTATCAATTTTCTCCTGCGATAAATCAACAAGAGATTCTCCTTCACGTCCATAAAAACGATTTTTCCATCCCGTAGGAATCGCTGTCACTGCAGCCGGAATTTGAAACATAACAATGCGAACAGGCCTACCCTCAGAAGAAAATGGATGCACTACAAAAATATCCATAAAGGAAATAGCTCCGGTTGTCTCTTTTGCGATATCAAGTTTTAATTTTTCCATAGATACTGGATTGTTTTTATAATTTGTGCCACGAAATTCATGAGTAGCATCATCTACACCAAAAATGAGCCACCCATATTTTTTATTCCGAAGATTTGCTTCGTTACTAATGGCAGAGAAGTATTGACCGAGTTTATGCAAATCAAAATTATTGCTCGCAAGTTTAAATTCCACAACTTCGTTTTCTACATGCTGAACAAGATCATTCAGTGTCTCGACCAAAGCTTTTTCGTTGTAATTGGATACACCATATTCAAAGGTTTCGCTCATCCGTCGTGCCTCCTCGGTTTTAATACTTCCATTATACCACAAGAAAGCGGTGTAATGATATAAAAGATTTTTGAAAAGGTCTGGGGCAATCAGAATAAAGCCATCCTTCGTGCCTGCAAGATGATCGAAAGCTGTCAGAACGGAAAAGCTACTGCACGAATGTCTGCTGCTCCGATTCGAAGCCAGATCGAAAAAATTAAAAAGCGCAAGCTGAACTACGCTGCTATGCGTGCAGACGGCGAACTGCCATGAGAAGAATATCAAGCCCTCTGCAAACAGGCAGATGACGAGATTGCACACTTGGAGCAAGAGCTGAAAGCCCTCTCCCCTGCGCCCGAACCGCAGACGGTTTCCTCGGACATGAAAGCGATCTACGATTTTCTCTCTCAGAAGGTCGATGTACACGGTGCCTGTCTTGCGCCCGAATTGATCGAGCAGTTCGTTGAAGTGGTCACCCCCTTTGCCGATTACGCCTACCGCTGGAAGCTGAACACCGGCTGCAAGAAGTCCAAAGAGGAGCGCGCCGATCTGATGGCTGTATCGGAAAAGCCCATCCTTACCTTCACCATCGATTTTGAAACCGCCAAGCGTTACCGGGAAGCCAACAAGATGCCCCACCAGTTCCGCCGTGCAGCGTGGACCGACCTGACTGTGGAGGTATATCTGTGATGCTTCTGGAAAGCGCCCCTGTGTTAAACACAATTCATCTCATACATGAGCAAACAAATAAGGCCCACCGCCAAAATTGACGGTGGGCCTTATTTTATGCCTGATTATTAACGATAATTCGCTATAAAATCCTTATGCTCTCGGGTTTTTAATAGCAGCCTGTTCTGCACTTTATAAACAGAGAGCACAAGAAAACGCACATTTACGTTATTTATTTTTTCAAGCATTCGATTTTTTATCCTTTTCGTAATATCTTTAGAAAATAACACATTTTTGCTTTTGCAGTTTTCGGGACAAACTACAACGCATTTTTTCATCCATTTTCCATCCATTTTTTCTCAAAAATGGAACTTCAAAAATTTTCCATATCACAAAAAGGAGGTGTTTTTCCACATGAACACACCCATACAGTTGAAAATCCGATGGCACACCAAATGACGCTCGACTACTTCTATGGGCAGTCGGGTGAACTATTTTCCTACTTCCGCATCCCAAAGGCATTGTTTCAGGACAGCCGTTTTCGGCAGCTTTCTACGGATGCCCGGACGCTGTACGGCATCCTGCTCGACCGCATGAGCCTGTCGGTCAAAAACGGCTGGATGGACAAGCAGGGGCGGGTGTATATCATCTACACTGTCCGGGAAGTGCAGGAATCGCTCTGCTGCGCCGAACACAAGGCGATCAAACTGTTCCGAGAGCTGGAACAAATCGACCTGATCGAACGCAAGCGGCGAGGTCTGGGCTGACCCAGCCTAATCTACGTCAAAGACTTCACCACAGGGTTGTCAAAAATGCACAATCTGAATTGCGCAAACAGCAATTCAGGCGTTGCCCAAATCGCAGTTCAGGAGCAGCCAAAAACGCAAGCAAATAAGACTGATAAGAATAATACAGAGATGAATAAACCTGATCCTATCCACTCAGGAGACATTCGTGAACAGCTTGAGGATTATTTTTATCAGGCGTTGGAGGTCAAACTGCTGCTTCGGCTTTTCCCGGATGATGAAGATACCATCTATCAGATAGTAGATTTGCTGGTGGACACCTGTGCCACCAAACGCAGGCTGCTCCGAATCGCTGGAGATGATAAGCCTGCCGAGGTGGTACGCAGTCGGCTGAAAAAGCTGAATGCAGACCATATCCGCTTTGTGCTGAACAGCCTTGCCGAAAATGCTACCCCCGTGCGGAACATGAAGCAGTATCTGCTTGCCTCGCTCTACAATGCGCCCACGACCATGAATCTACACTATCAGAACCAGACGAACCATGACTTTGCGCACGGTTCCCGGAAAGCGGGGTGATGTTATCGCAAAGAAAGCAACAGTTATCGCAATCACAAACCAGAAAGGCGGTGTCGGAAAAAGCACCACCTGTGAAAATCTGGGTATCGGGCTGGCAATGGAGGGCAAGAAAGTTCTGCTGGTGGACACTGACCCACAGGGCAGTCTTACCATCAGCATGGGCTGGCAGCAGCCGGACGAACTGCCCACCACCCTTTCCACCTTGATGGCAAAAGCCATGAACGACCAGAGCATTCCGCCCGGCGAGGGCATTCTGCACCACGCAGAGGGCGTTGACTTGATCCCTGCCAACATCGAACTGGCAGGGCTGGAAGTGGCGTTGGTGAACAGCATGAACCGGGAAAAGATGCTGAAACAGGTGCTGGACAGTGCCAAACGGGAGTACGATTATATCCTGCTGGACTGTATGCCCTCGCTGGGGATGCTGACCATCAACGCACTGGCAGCGGCAGACGCTGCCCTGATTCCGGTGCAGGCGCAGTATCTTTCCGCAAAAGGTCTGGAACAGCTTTTGCAGACCGTGCAAAAGGTCCGGCGGCAGATCAACCCGAAGCTGAAAATCGAGGGCATTCTGCTGACCATGACCGACAGCCGTACCAACTACGGAAAACAAATCAGCAATCTGATCCGGCAGGCATACGGAAAGCACCTGAAGGTGTTCGAGCAGACCATTCCTCGTTCCGTTCGTGCGGCTGAAACCAGTGCGGCAGGCAAAAGCATCTTTGCCTATGACCCCAAGGGCAAGGTGGCAGAAGCCTACAAATCTCTTGCAAAGGAGGTGCTGGCGGATGCCGATCGACAACGGAAACTTAGCTCTGAAAGGGCTAGATGACCTGTTTTCCACCGAGGAAAACCGACAGGAGGAACAGCGGGAGCAGGTACAGCAGATTCCAATTGATAATCTGCATCCCTTCACCAACCACCCTTTCAAGGTGCTGGACGATGAAGCCATGACCCGGACGGTGGAAAGTATCGCACAGTACGGCGTGCTGGCTCCGCTGATTGCCCGCCCTCGCCCGGACGGTGACGGCTATGAGATTATCTCCGGGCACCGCCGTCAGTATGCGGCTAAACTTGCCGGGCTGGACACGCTGCCGGTCATTGTGCGGCAGATGTCGGACGATGCTGCTGTGATATTGATGGTGGATTCCAATTTGCAGCGTGAACACATCCTCCCCAGTGAACGTGCCTTGGCGTACAAGATGAAACTGGATGCCATGCGAAGAACTAGCGGTAGACCGTCAAAAGAAAATTCCCGACAACTTGTCGGGAATTTTGAAACCGCCGATGTTGTCGGAAAGGAAAGCGGAGAAAGCGGCAGACAAGTCCAGCGTTTCATCCGCCTGACCAACCTTATTCCTAAACTGCTGGACATGGTAGACGAAAAGAAGATCTCCTTTAATCCCGCTGTGGAGCTGTCCTATCTGGACGAGAGCCAACAGCGGGATTTTTTAGAAGCCATGGAGGACACCCAGAATGCGCCGTCCTTATCGCAGGCGCAGCAACTGAAAAAGATGGCACAGCAGGGAGAGTTCAGCTACGAAAAAGCCTTTGATGTGATGGGACAGGAGAAAAAGAGCGAGAAAGACACCGTGACCATCAAAAACGAGACCCTGCGAAAGTATTTCCCCCGCAGCTACACGCCCAAACAGATGGAGGAGAAGATCATCCAGCTTCTGGATGCGTGGCAGAAAAAGCAGCAGCGCCGCAACGAGCGCTGACTCACACCGTAACGCAAGACCCGATGGGGTCTTTTTTGTTTGCAAAAAATTGGAGACTAACTATTAAAAGTCAAGCCCCAAAATGAAAAAATCCGTCTGCCGACCGCTGCCCCTGACAAACAGCATTCAAATGCCATAATCAATGCAGCGAGGGCGACGGAGAGAATAGCAAAGCAAGCCCGGCCAACCCTCGCAGAAACAGAATAGCATTTGAATGCTTCGGTTTGTCAAGGGTTCGCTGCGCCAGCTAAGTTGTTCTTGGATTTGGCTCAGGCTCTGGAGAGAATCAGGCAGCTACAAGATATGCTTTGCCAGATTTCTGCAAGGCATAGATTAGCCGCACAAGTTTCTTCGTGGCATGGGATAAGGCAACATTGTAGTGCTTTCCTTCAGCACGTTTCTTGGCAAGATATTCAGCAAAGACGGGATTCCAGTGGCAGACGTACTTGGTTGCGTTGTAGAGGGCATATCGCAAATAACGAGAACCACGCTTCTCCATGTGAGCGTAACAGTTTGTAAGTTTTCCGGACTGGTATGTAGATGGAGAGCAGCCAGCGTAAGCAAGGATTTTGTCAGGAGATTCAAAGTTGGAAAAATCACCGATTTCAGCAAGAATCATGGCTGCTGACTGGATACCGACACCGGGAATAGAAAGAATCGGTGGATTCAGTTCATCCATGATTTTCTGAATAGAAACTTCAATTTCATCAATCTCGGAGGTGAGTTCCTGAATGAGTTTAATGGTATGCTTCAGTTCCAGAAATTTAGCAGGCATAACGGAACCAATGGAAGTTCTGGCAGCATCTCGAATCTGGATAGCCTTATCTTTGCCATAACGACCCTTGGATGCTGTCGCAAGAAGGTTTGTCAGCTTGGTGAGATGAATTTCTGAAATCTGTTTTGCACCGGGATATTCACTGAGGAGCGCATAAACCGAAGCAATATGGAGAGAGGGAACGAGCTTCTCCAGTTCTGGAAACAGAATCGTGACCAGTCTGGACACTGACTGCTTCAGCTTGGCTCTTTCACGAACCTTATCGAATCGGTATCTTGTTAGTGACTTTAACTCTTCGTTATGGTATGCTGTATCCGTGTAGGACTTGAGGTCTACATCGGACAATAGCATAGTTGCAATCGTTCTTGCATCCACACGATCGGTTTTGGTTTTGCGAAGGCTGAGACTTTTTCGGTACAGGTTGGTGTGCAAAGGATTCATGACATAGACGGCCAGGTCATTGTCAAGAAGAAATCCAAGAATGTTGTAGCTGTAATGTCCGGTAGCCTCAAGTCCTACTTTTATTTTGTCTGACTTTTTGGTACAGTCTCGAATCGTCTGAAGCAGCTGCTTGAAGCCATCCATGTTATTGGGGATGGTAATGCAGTCGGCACGAATCGTTCCGTCCGAGTCGAGAATACAGCAGTCGTGCTTATCCTTGGCAACGTCAATTCCAACACAAACCATTTTGATACCTCCGGCGTATTTATTTCGATGCTGTTCAGGACCACAGACTTCTTTGCTCTTGTAACCTCGTTCTAAATAAACCGTCTGGCGGTATCTAACTGATTAACATTTCAACAAAGAAGCTGTGGTTGGAGCCTCCCAAAAACCGTCTTTGCGGTAGTAACGCCTCACCAATCCACAGCACCCTGAAACTATTGTAGCATTCCGCTGGAGAGCGGTCTATAAATACTACTATTTTATTATACGAGGTAACGCCTATGAACAATACGATTCCTTTTCACTCTGCAACCCATGCTCCGCAGATCACGGTGGATGTGAACATCCTGACCATGCTGAAGCAGGCGGCATCCTGTTTGACCGAGGCAGCAGGCAAGGATGTGTACCTTGCCGCCATCGGCCCGGACATGGAGCTGACCATTATCATGGAGGAGGATGCCCCTTCTGTTCTGCCTTGTTTTGACGAGGACGATGCCCTGATTTCTGTGAAAGGTGCACCGCTGTTTATCAGCTACAATCCGGCGCAGGTCCTCAAGCTGGCAGGCAAGCGGTACCTGACCGGCCCGGTCATCTTCTACCGCACCGATGGGCACAGCACCATCGTATCCCTGACGGTGGAGGATATTTACCGCTTTCAGACCTATCTGGAAAGCCACAGCACCACCCTGATGGCAGATGGGCAGAAGCTGACCTGCATCTGCATCGACTGAGGTGTGAATGGAACAGAATGAAAACACCTTGTCGGTGCTGAAAATTGCGCCGGGACAGCATCCGCAGCAGGTCGAGATCGATAACGACCTGAAGGCTTTGCAGCAGGCAGTGAGCGGCTCCATCGGCGCAAGCTATCCCTTTGCCGACCCGGTTGCCATCGTTTATAACGATGACGGCAAGCTCATGGGACTGCCCCTGAACCGTGCCCTTCGGGATGAAAACGGAGAAATGTATGATGCCGTTGCCGGGACCTTTCTGGTTGTGGGGCTGGGCGAGGAAGATTTTGCATCCCTGACCCCGGAACTGGCGCAGAAGTACGAGCAGCTTTTTCATCAGCCGGAAGCCTTTCTGAAGCTGGGCAACCGTCTGCTGGTGCTGCCGGTGCCTGATGAACCTCCGGCAGAAAAGCCCCGTTCCAAGCCCACGGCAGAGCATGACCGCTAAAATCACCCTGCTGCACGGGAGGTGATGACAGTGCAGGAAGAAATCGAACAGAAATCATTCAACATTATGATCTCCACCACAAAGCTGTCTGCCCGGACCGTCCTCCGGGCGGTCAAGGCGGCGCTTCGGCTGTACCAGTCCAAAGCATCCCAAGGCAAGCAAAGCGTCCGCACTCTTTTGCGGCAGAACCGGGGCGTGTCCAGCGTGGAGATCAGCAAGACCGGCATCCGTGG
>ERZ507027.1136-NODE-1136-length-15744-cov-4.493530_pt1 | contig 15744 bp, 16 predicted proteins | sample MGYA00513163_ERZ507027 | MGnify/ENA metagenome assembly ERZ507027
GCGACAGCGCCGCCAGCAGCGACGCACCCGACTCCTGCGCGGCGCGTACCACCTGCTGCGTCAGCTCCTGCAGGCGCTCGCCGATGAAGCCGAAATCCGCGAGCACGCTCTCGGCCGAGGCCGACTCCTGCTGCGTGAGCTTCTGCTCGATGCGCCGCTCGACGAGCGGGGAGAGCTTCTGCGCCACGGGATCGGCCAGACGGTCCGCCGCCCACGACGCCAGCACAAACGCTAGCACCACGACCACAAGCCCTGTCAGGCTCCTGAGCAGCCCCCGTCTCGCGCCGATGACAACCGCCGCGAGCATAGCCGCCGCGATAAGCAGATCTGCGATGAGTGCCATAGTTCCTCCTTACGGCAGATAGAGACTCGCGGAAGCGGAACCGGCCAGCACGGCCGAGCCGTCCGCGCGCATGAGCACCTGCCGCGCCGTGCTCACGCCCTCAAGCGTTGCGTGTTCGTTCCAGTTTTTGTCATAGATCGTCAGGCGGTCACTGTAGAGCACCGCGATATACCGCCCGGCGGCGGAGATGCCCAGCACCTCGCTGCTGATCTCCAGACGCGCAATCTCGCTGCCGGCGCTGCTGACCGTGGCGAGCACGGCCTGACTGCCGGACTTATAGTCGCCGAGCAGAAGCGCGGCATAGCCGTCGCCGCTCAGGCTGCACCGGCGCAGGTACTTCCCGCCGAAGCTGTAGCTCGCCGTCTCCTTACCGCCGCTGCTCAGAAAGTGCAGCGCGTCCTCCGACACGGCGCACAGACGGCTGCCGACATGGCCGATGTCATAGACCGCGCCGCCCTCGAGCGTGCAGGTCGCCGCGGGCGTCTCGGACGTGAGCTTGTAAAAGACGATGCTGCTGCGGTAGCTGCCGTCCTCCTGCCCCATCGTGACGGCGGCGAGGTGCTTGCCGTCGGACGTGACGGCGGCGGTCATGACGAAGCGGTCGGACGAGTCGAACTCAAAGGTCATGCTTCCCTTCGCGTCGTAGACCTCGACGGCGGCCTTATAGCCGCTCTTGTTGACCGTCGCGGCGAGCATGCCGCCCTCGTTTGCGGTGACGGCGAGGATCTCACCGCCGCACGTCAGCTGGCGCACAAGGCCGTGGCTGTCGAGGACATAGATCTCCGTGCCGCCGATGTCATAGGCGACGGCGCGCCCGCCCGCCGCAAACACGGCCGCGTGCGAGAACTTCACCTGCGTGTGGTAGCGAACGGCCCCGTCCTCACCGAGGACGCTGATCTGCCCGTCGGAGGCCATAATCAGGCTCCCATCGAGCGATGTGAACACCGCGCTCTTCTCCACGGCGTAGCGGTAGAGCTGGGCGCAGCCCGTCTCGTCCTTCTGCGCCTGCCGGTAGATCACGGCGCGGCGCAGACCGTCGAAGCTGCCGTGATCCCACAGCAGCGCGACCGCCACGACCGCGAGCACCACGGCCGCCGCGATCCCCAGCCACTTCAGGCGCTTTTTGTAGTTTTTCTTCTGGATGCGCCGGGGCGCCTCCTCCTGGGGGTTGCCCAGGTCATACTCCCATTTTTCCATTGAGTCTTTCATCCTCATACCACACGCGCGTCAGGTACAGTCCGCCCGGCGGCGCCGTCGGCCCCGCGAGCGTCCGGTTGCCGGAGTCGAGAATCGTGGGGATGTCCTCCGGCCGGAGCTTCCCCTCCGCGGCGTAGAGCACGGTGCCGGTGATGGCCCGTACCATATTATACAGAAATCCGTTCGCGCATACCTTTAACTCCAGCAGTTCGCCGCTGCGCGTGACGCGGCAGTAGTAGATCGTGCGGACGGTGCTGCGCACGTTCGTACCGACGCTGCGCACGGCGGCAAAGTCGTGTGTTCCCTCAAAGGCGCGGGCGGCGCGGTCCATCACGTCCTCGTCAAGCCGCTTCGGGTAGAAGTATGCCCGGTTGACATAGAACGGGTTCTTCACGCGGGAATTATAGATCCGGTAGGTGTACTCCTTGCGGATGCACGATCCGATGGCGTTGAAATCGTCCGCGACCTCATACGCCTCGAGCACAGCGATGTCCTCCGGAATGTGGGTGTTGACGGCAAAGGGCAGGCGGTCGACGGGGATGCGCGAGGACGTGTGGAAATTGGCCACATAGTGCTCGGCGTGGACGCCCGCGTCCGTCCGGCCGCAGCCGACGACGCGAACCGGCTCGCCGCAGACCATCGACAGACCCTTTTCCAGCGTCTGCGCGACGGTGACCTCGGTCTTCTGCACCTGCCAGCCGTGGTAGGCCGTGCCGTTATACATTAAAATCAGGGCGATATTGCGCATAAAAGCCTCCGGTGCGGCCGGTTTACAGGCCGCATTTTTTCAGCGCGATGATTCCGGCGACGAGCAGGACAAAGCCCGCGATCACGAGATAATCCGCCGTGCGGTAGCGCAGGACGTGCAGCGCCGTGCGGCCCTCGCCGCCGTGGTAGCAGCGGCACTCCATCGCCGTCGCCAGCTCGTCGGCGCGGCGGAAGGCGCTGATGAACAGCGGCACAAGGATCGGGATGAGCGCCTTGGCGCGCTGGAAAATATTGCCGCTTTCAAAGTCGGCGCCGCGCGCCTTCTGTGCGGACATGATCTTGTCCGTCTCCTCGATGAGCGTCGGGATAAAGCGCAGCGCGATCGACATCATCATCGAAAGCTCATGGATCGGCGCGTGAATCTTCTTCAAAAAGCCGAGCAGGCTCTCCAGCCCGTCCGTGAGGGAGATGGGACTCGTCGTATACGTCAGCAGGAACGTCCCCATGATGAGCATCACGATCCGCACGACCATGAAGCCCGCCGACCAGATGCCCTCCCACGTGATGTGGCGCAGGAGCCACACGTCGCACACCGGCGTTCCGCCGGTGAAGAACAGGTTCATGACCGCCGTGAAGATCACGATCACGAACACGGGCTTGAGCCCGCGGGTCAGCGCGCTGAAGTGTACCTTCGAGACGAGGATGCACGCGAGCAGCACCGCAGCCACGACACCGTAGCTCACGAGCCACTTGGCGTTAAACAGCGCGACGATATAGAGCACGACGGCCAGAATCTTCGTGCGCGGGTCGAGCCGGTGGATAAACGTATCGCCGGGGAAAAACTGGCCGAGGGTGATATCCTTCAGCATGCCGCATGCCCCCCTTTCAGGGTCAGCAGCTCGGCCTTGAGATCCTCAATGGTATAGACCGCCGGGTCGATCGGCAGGCCGCGGCGGCGCAGCTCGCCGGCGATTTTCGTCACCTGCGGCACGTCGAGCCCCACGCGCTCCAGCTCCTCCGCGCGGGCGAACACCTCGCGCGGGGTACCCTGCATGAGAATATGCGAATCGCAGAACACGACGATACGCCCGGCGTTGCGGGCGATCTCCTCCATGCTGTGGCTGACGAGGATGACAGTCGTGCCGCGGCGCTCGTGATAGGCGCGGATCTGCGCGAGCACGGCCTCGCGGCCGCGCGGGTCAAGCCCCGCCGTCGGCTCGTCGAGGATGAGCACCTTCGGCTCCATCGCAATCACGCCCGCGATGGCCACGCGGCGCTTCTGTCCGCCGGAGAGCTCAAAGGGCGACTGGGCGAGCATGTCCTCGCTCAGGCCGACCAGCTCCGCCGCCTCGCGCACGCGGCGGTCGATCTCGTCTTTCGAAAGGCCCATGTTGCCCGGGCCGAAGGCGATGTCCTTATAGACCGTCTCCTCAAAGAGCTGATACTCCGGATACTGGAACACCAGCCCCACCTCGAAGCGCACGCGGCGGATCTTCTTCGGCTCGGCCCAGATGTCGCGCCCCTCGAGCAGGATGCGCCCCTCCGTCGGGCGCAGCAGGCCGTTGAGGTGCTGGATAAACGTGGATTTGCCTGACCCGGTGTGGCCGATGACGCCGAGAAACTCCCCCGGTGCGACCTCCAGATTCACCCCGTCCACGGCGCGGCGCTCGAAGGGCGTCCCGGCGCTGTAGGTATGGGTCAGGTTCTCTATTTTCAAAATCGGTTCCAATGGCTTACTTCCCTTCCGCGCCGTCAAACGCCTGGCAGATGGCGCGGGCACATTCCTCCACGGAGATGGCGTCCAGCGGCAGATCCATCCCCTCCTGATTCAGCTCATACAGCAGCTCCACCGTGTCCGGCACGGTGAGCCCCAGTGCGCGCAGCTGCTCCACGCGCCGGAAAATCTCGCGCGGCGGGCCGTCGAGCACCTGCTCGCCGTCGTTCATGACGATCACGCGGTCGGCCTCGAGCGCCTCGTTCATGTGGTGCGTGATGAGCACGACCGTGATCCCCCGCTCGCGGTTGAGCCGGTGGACGGTTGAGAGCACCTCGCGCCGCCCGACGGGGTCGAGCATGGCGGTCGCCTCGTCGAGGACGATGCACTCCGGCTCCATCGCGATCACGCCCGCGATGGCCACGCGCTGCTTCTGTCCGCCGGAGAGAAGGTGCGGCGCGTGACGCGTGAACTTCTCCATCCCGACGGCGGTGAGCGCGTCGTCGACGCGGCGGCGGATCTCCTCCGACGGTACGCCGAGGTTCTCCGGCGCGAAGGCGACGTCCTCCTCCACCACGTTCGCGACGATCTGGTTATCCGGATTCTGGAATACCATGCCGACGCGGCGGCGGATCTCGAGCAGACACGCCTCGTCGCGCGTGTCCATCCCCTCAACATACACCGCGCCGCCCGAGGGCAGGAGCACGGCGTTCATATGCTTTGCCAGCGTGGACTTGCCGGAGCCGTTGTGCCCCAGCACCACCACGAAGCTGCCCCGCTCAATCGAGACGTTCACGTCCTTCAGCGCGGCGCGGGGCTCCTCCCCCTCCTCCGCCGGGTAGGCAAAGGTGAGGTCTTTTGTTTCAATCATTGTCTGCATTGGCTTCTCTTTTCTTATGAAAGGGTGATTTATCTGCACATCCAGCGGCCCGTCGCGCCGCAGGGCAGCGCCATGCCCGAATCGGTGCAAGGCAGGCCCAGCTCATCCCACGTCACGCGCCCGCCGAACTTTTTGCCGACGAGCAGCTGCAGGATGTAGCCCAGCACGGACGGGGCGAGGCCGGTTGTATAGCTGTTGAGAATGACGAACAGGGGCTGATCCGACAGCACCCGGGCGCAGAGCTTCACGAAGGGATAGAGGTTCTCCTCGAGCTTCCACACCTCGCCGCCGGGGCCGCGGCCGTAGCTCGGCGGGTCCATGATGATGGCGTCGTACGTCTTGCCGCGGCGGATCTCCCGCTCGACGAACTTCGCGCAGTCGTCCACGATCCAGCGGATCGGCGCTTCGGCAAGACCGGAGCATCTGGCGTTCTCCTTCGCCCAGGCGACCATGCCCTTCGCCGCGTCCACATGGCACACCGACGCCCCCGCCTTCGCGCAGGCGACCGTCGCGCCGCCGGTGTAGGCGAAGAGATTCAGCACGCGGATGGGACGCCCCGCCGCGCGGATCTGCTCCATGGCGAAGTCCCAGTTCGCGGCCTGCTCGGGAAAGAGCCCCGTGTGCTTGAAGTTCATGGGCTTGACCTGAAACGTCAGCTCCTTATACCGGACGGGCCAGCTCTCGGGGAGCTTTTTCTTGTCCCAGTGCCCGCCGCCCGTCGACGAGCGGCTGTAGCGCGCGTCCGCCATGCGCCAGCCACGGTTTCTGTGCTCCGTCTCCCAGATTGCCTGGGGATCCGGGCGCACGAGAATCTGCTTGCCCCAGCGCTCCAGCTTCTCTCCGCCGCCGCAGTCCAGCAGCTCATAATCCTTCCAGCCATCCGCGATCCACATAAAGGGTATACCTCCGCACATTAAATCAGTTTATTATACAATAAATGATATGGAGCGTCAACCGCCTGTTTTTCCCTCGCCTGCGCAAAAAAACCGGCCGGCCGCAGACGCGGCCGACCGGCTTTTGCGAATTCTCAAAATGTCTCACAGCGTTCGCGGCTCACAAGCCGCGAATAAGATGAAATCCGTTTTTTGCGGCGGCGTGTACGCCGCAAAAACTCTTTGCGCGGAACGAGCGTCACAGGCTGGCATAGCCAGCCGTGGCGCAGAGCGCAGCGAAACCCCTTCCACTCATAAGGGCAGCGCCCTTATGAGTGAAGAGACTGAAGGTTTTTCCGGATCGCGGCGATGAACTCCGCGGAGGTCACGGCGTGGGCCTCGACGCCCTCGTCGACAAGGCCGACGAGATCCTTCGTCATTGTCCCCTCGCCGAGCGTGGTGAAGCACGCCTGCTCGAGCCGATCCGCAAACTGCTCGAGGTCCTGCAGGCCGTCGAGCTGGGCGCGCTTGCGCAGCGCGCCCGTCCAGGCGAAGATTGTCGCCATCGGGTTCGTGGAGGTCTGCTCGCCCTTGAGGTATTTATAGTAGTGCTTCGTAACGGTGCCGTGCGCGGCCTCGTACTCGGTCGTGCCGTCGGGCGCGACGAGAACGGAGGTCATCATGGCAAGGCTGCCGAAGGCGGTGGAGACCATGTCGCTCATCACATCGCCGTCGTAGTTCTTGCAGGCCCAGATGAAGCCGCCCTCCGAGCGGATCACGCGGGCGACCGCGTCGTCGATCAGCGTATAGAAGTAGGTGATGCCGAGCTCGTCGAACTTCGCCTTATACGTCTCGAACTCCTCTTCAAACACGCGCTTGAACTCGCCGTCATAGACCTTGGCGATCGTGTCCTTCGTGGAGAACCACAGATCCTGCTTCGTGTCGATGGCGTACTGGAAGCACGCGCGGGCGAAGGAGCGGATGCTCCCCTCCTTGTTGTGCTGCCCCTGCCAGACGGCGGGGCCGTCCACCTTCTGCACGACGACGGACTGCACCGCACCGCTCTCGCCCTTGAACGTCAGCGTCGCGGTGCCGGGCTCGGTTGTGTAGAGATCGACGCTGCGGTACACGTCGCCGTAGGCGTGACGGGCGATGGTGATGGGCTTTTTCCAGTTCTTCACCACCGGGTGGATGCTGTCGATGAGGATGGGCGCGCGGAACACGGTGCCGTCGAGGATGGAGCGGATCGTGCCGTTCGGGCTCTTCCACATCTGCGTGAGCTGAGGGTACTCCTCCATGCGCTGCTTGTTGGGGGTGATGGTCGCGCACTTGACGGCCACGCCCAGTCGGCGCGTGGCGTTCGCGGCGTCCACCGTGACCTGATCCTCCGTCTCGTTGCGGTGCAGCAGGCCAAGGTCATAATACTCCGTCTTCAGGTCGACGAACGGGCAAATCAGCTCGTCCTTGATCATCTTCCAGAGGACGCGGGTCATCTCGTCGCCGTCCATCTCCACCAGAGGAGTTACCATCTTGATCTTTTCCATGAATATCTTACTCCTTATCTCCCATCCGGGCGGCATAGTAGTTCATCAGGCAGCCGTCGAGGATGATCTCCTTCTCATCCTGCGTCAGGCCGCAGACGTGCAGCAGCAGATCGTGGACGCCGCCGTCGGCACAGATAACCTTGGCGGGGATGTCCTCCTCGCCGGCCTCGATTGCCGCGCGGATGCCGGGCACGAACAGGCAGTCGCCGCTCTGATAGTCAAACGGCGTCCCCTCGTCGATGGTGAAGGGCAGGATGCCCCAGTTGATGCAGTTGGAGCGGTAGCGCTTCGTGGCGAAGCCGTAGCAGACGTTGGCAAAGCCGCCGAGCACCTTCTGGCAGGAGGCCGCCTGCTCGCGGGCGGAGCCGTCGCCGGGCTTGTTGGCAAACACGGCGGAGCCGAACTGCGTGCTTTCGGCGAGCGCCGCGGCATCCCCCACGCGCTCGAGCACATCATGCAGGTGCGCGGGCACGTCGCCTGCGCGGCGCGCCGCCTCCTGCTTCGCGATCTCCTTGGCGCGCGGGACATACTCCGGCACGCGGCGGCTGAGCGTGAACTCCGCAAGGCGCAGGGGGTTCGAGCGGTAGGACGACGTCTCGCCGGAGGGGATGAGCTCGTCAGTCGTCGTGACCGGGTCATGGATGACGGCGGCAAGCTCCACGAGCAGATTCTCACTCAGCGGGTACATTCTGGGCCAGTCGGTGATATTCGGGCCCATGACAAGCTCGACCGAGGGGTCGGCCTTGCCGAAGCCGTAGTACACACGGTTGGCGTAGACGGACTTGTCGAAGTGGTAGTCGTGGTGGACGGGGGTGTAGTCCACGTCCGTCGCGGCGGTGATGCGGCCGCCGTTTGCCGCCGTGGCGGCGATGGAGCGCGCATCCATCAGGCACACGCCCGCAAACTGCCCCTCGCCGGGCTTGGAGCCCTCGCGGTTCGGGAAGTTGCGCGTCGTGTGGCGCAGGGACAGGCCGTTGTTGGCGGGCACATCGCCCGCGCCGAAGCAGGGGCCGCAGAAGCTCGGCTTGATGATCGCGCCGGACTCGAGCAGCTCCGCCGTCGCGCCGATGCGCATCAGCTCGAGCGACACGGGCACGGACGTCGGGTACACGTCGAAGCTGAACGCGCCGCTGCCGGTATACTTGCCGCGGATGATGTCGGCGGCCTCGGTGATGTTGTCGAACAGACCGCCGCTGCAGCCCGCGATCACGCCCTGATCCGCCCAGACGCCGCCGTCGCGCACTTTATCGGTCAGGTGCGGGTGCGCCTTGGGGAAGCGGCGCTTCGCGTCCTGCTCCACCTGCGCGAGGATCTCCTCAGCGTTATCGAGGAACTCGTGGATCGTCCACGCGTTCGACGGGTGGAACGGCAGGGCGATCATGGACTCAACCTTCGAGAGGTCGATGGTGATGAGCTTATCGTACCAAGCCGTCTTGCCGGGGTGCAGCTCGGTATAGTCCTGCTCGCGGCCGTGCGCGGCGAAGAAGCCGCGGGTCGTCTCGTCCGTCTCCCAGATGGAGGACAGGCACGTCGTCTCCGTCGTCATGACGTCGATGCCGTTGCGGAAGTCGATGGGCAGGCTCTTGATGCCGGGGCCGGCGAACTCGAGCACGCAGTTGTTGACAAAGCCGCTCTCAAACGTCGCCTTGACGAGGGCGATGGCCACGTCGTGCGGGCCGATACCGCGGCGCGGCGCGCCGGTGAGATAGACGAGCACAACCTTGGGCATGTTCACGTCCCAGGTGTTTTTCAGCAGCTGCTTGGCAAGCTCCGGGCCGCCCTCGCCCACGGCCATCGTGCCGAGCGCGCCGTAGCGCGTGTGGGAGTCGGAGCCGAGGATCATGCCGCCGCAGCGGGCCAGCTCCTCGCGGGCGTAGGAGTGGATGACGCTCTGGTTGGCGGGGACATAGATGCCGCCGTATTTCTTTGCGGCGGACAGGCCGAACATATGGTCGTCCTCGTTGATCGTGCCGCCCACGGCACACAGGCTGTTGTGACAGTTCGTCAGCGCGTAGGGAATCGGGAATTCCTTCATCCCGGAGGCGCGCGCCTGCTGGATGATGCCGACATAGGTGATGTCGTGGGACACCATCGCATCGAAGCGGACCTTCAGATGCTCCGGGTCGCCGGATGTATTGTGCGCCTGCAGGATGTTCCAGGCCATGGTCTGCTGCCGGGCCTCCTGCGCGGAGACGGGTGCGCTGTCGCGCACCTCGCCGTCAACGAGAAAGACGCCGTGGTCAGTGAGCTGAATCATATGTTAGCCTCCTGTGATACAAGGGAAAAGCCCCCGAAAATATATTCCACTTTACTGTAACACACCCGGCGAGGATTGTGAACCGGTTTTGCAAAATTTCAGCAAATTTTTACGCTTGGTATACAGGGGTCGTCCCGACAACCGAAGCAGCGCCCCGGCGGAAAAACCGCCGGGGCGCTGTCATATACCTATTACTTATGCGGTGTGCGTCAGGTCACGCTCTCCGCCGTGCGGGCCAGAACCGTCATCCCCTCCAGCACATCCGCCTTCTGGTCAGCGCTGAAATACGTTCCGGTGCAGATGAACAGGTCGCCGCCGTTGACCGAGAAGATATAGAGCTGGCTGACCGGCGGCACCGACAGGAGCGCATCGCGTCCGCCGAAGGCATCAATCTCCTCCTGCGTGAACGCTCCGTTTTCGATCATCAGATCAATCGTCTTGTCCGTGAACTGCATCGTGCCCTCCATGTAGATGGCCGCGCTGCCATCGAGCGAGCACATTCTCTTTTCCTGAATGGTCAGCTCGTTGGAATACTCCCCTTCCAACTCTGCGAGCATGCCGCTCATATCGTCCTCCGTCAGGCGCTTGACGCCGCTGAGAAGGAAGCCGACATTGATATTCACCATGTTCTCCTCATCGGACGTATCCGCCAGATAATAAAACGTCAGCGGATCGATGCTCGGATCTGCCAGCCACTCGCTGGCGTCGTACTTCGCACGCACGGAGCCGTTGGCCACCTCGCTGAGCGTCATCGTGTCGAGATCCGGCGCGTCGAGCGCGGGATAGTCCACCTTGCTCTCGCCGCAGGCGCACAGCGCGAGCACCAGCAGCAGGCTCAGCACCAGCGCCGGCAGTCTTTTTCTCATAGTCATGTCTCTGTTCTCCTCAATCTTCCCGATTTCGCGATGTTTCGCGTGAGTTGAGTATAACAGACAAGCTGTGAATTGGCAAGCATTTCCTTTTTGTCATTTCCACACAAAAACGCGGTTTATTTTTTCTCCGCCGCTTCCTCGAGTTCCTTCAGCCGCTGCCGGTATTTCGCAGCATGGGCGCAGATGGCCTCGTAGGTCTGTTGGCTGATGTCGTGCTCCATGCGGCAGGCGTCCTCCTCGGCCGTCTTCCGGTCTACGCCGAGCGTGACGAGAAAGCGCGTGAGCATATGGTGCCGGTCGAGCATACTCGAGGCGATCTGCAGGCCGCTGTCGTTCAGGGTGATGAGCCCGTCCTTATCCATTGTAATATACCCGCTCTCGCGCAGGCGCTTTGTTGCATAGGAGACGCTCGGCTTCGTCACACCCAAATAATCCGCCACGTCGATGGAACGGATATAGCCGTGCCTCTCCTTCATCATCAGCATGGCCTCCAGATAATCCTCAGCCGCTCGCATAATCTTCATGGCAGAGTACACCATCCTTTTCTTTGAATCCACTACAGGTTAACATACTCTAACTGAAAATGCAAGCCGGAGAAAAATTTTTCAAAAAGGGGGTTGACAATTTGGGTTAGAGCTGTTAAACTTTTCAGCGGTTAGAGGAACTTAACTTTTGTCTGTTTTGGTCTGAAGGATTCGTTCGGATAACCATTCTTTTTTCACCAAAGGTTAGCTCGCTCTAACCTTTAGATTTGGAGGGATATACAATGATGCCGCTTACGCTTGCCAATGTCGGCGAGGAAAACCTGATTCACAAGGTCGGCGGAAACCCCGAGGTCAAGAAGCATCTCGAGGATCTGGGCTTTGTCGCCGGCGGAGCTGTCACCGTGGTGGCCTCGCTGGGAGGGAACATCATCGTCAAGGTGAAGGAAGCCCGCGTCGCCATCAGCGAAGAGATGGCCCGCAAAATTATGATCTGAAAATTATATAGAGAAGGAGAATCACAAGATGAAAACGTTGCGTGAAACCAAAATCGGTGAAACCGTGAAGGTCGTCAAGCTCCACGGCGAAGGCCCGGTCAAGCGCCGCATCATGGACATGGGCATCACCAAGGGCACGGAGGTCTTCGTGCGCAAGGTGGCGCCTCTGGGCGACCCCATGGAGGTCACTGTCCGCGGCTATGAGCTTTCTCTGCGCCGGGCAGACACGGAAATGATCGAAGTCGAGTAATTCAAATAAGGAGCACAAGTAAATGGAAAAACAGATCAAAATCGCTCTGGCGGGCAACCCGAACTGCGGCAAGACGACGCTGTTCAACGCCTTGACCGGTTCGAACCAGTTCGTCGGCAACTGGCCCGGCGTCACCGTGGAGAAGAAAGAGGGCAAGCTGAAAAAGCACAATGACGTGGTCATCATGGACCTGCCCGGCATCTACTCCCTCTCCCCCTACACCCTCGAGGAGGTCGTCGCCCGTAACTACCTGATCGACGAGCGTCCCGACGCCATCCTGAATATCATCGACGGTACGAACCTCGAGCGCAACCTCTATCTGACCACTCAGCTGACTGAGCTGGGTATCCCCGTTGTCATCGCCATCAACATGATCGACGTCGTGCGCAAGAACGGCGACCAGATCAACGTCAAGGAGCTCTCCCGCGAGCTGGGCTGCCAGATCGTCGAGATCTCCGCGCTGAAGGGCGACGGCGTCATGGAGGCCGCCGAGGCCGCCGTGCAGGCCGCGCACAACGCCAAGACCATCCCCATGCACACCTTCTCCGGCCCCGTTGAGCACGCCATCGCCCACATTGAGGAGGCGGCGGTACATAACATGCCCGAGGAGCAGCAGCGCTGGTACGCGATCAAGATCTTTGAGCGCGACGACAAGGTGCTCTCCAAGCTGAACATCCCCGCCGAGACGCTCTCCCACATCGAGGAGGACATCAAGGCCGCCGAGAAGGAGCTGGACGATGACGCCGAGAGCATCATCACCAACGAGCGCTACGTCTACATCGCGGAGATCATCAAGGCCTGCTACAAGAAGAAAAAGGCCGGTCAGCTCTCTGCCTCCGATAAGATCGACAAGATCGTCACGAACCGCTGGCTGGGCCTGCCCATCTTCGCGGTGGTGATGTTCCTGGTCTACTGGATCGCTATGGTCGCCGTCGGCGCCCCCGCGACCGACTGGGCCAACGACGGCGTGTTCGGCGATGGCTGGCATCTGCTGGGCATCGGCTCCAAGGAGTATAACGAAGTGAACGATTCGTACACCGCCGCTATCCAGGCCGTGGATGCCTTCCTCGGCACCGAAATCGACGCGGAGGCCGACGACTTTGACGCAAACGCTCTGCTGGCCGAGATGAAGGGCTTCCAGCCCGCCGGCAAGACCGCGACCGTCGATGTCGAGGACGAGGAGACCCTCGCCATGAACACGATGACCGCCTACTATGACACGCTGCCCGAGGGCGCGGACAAGATGGACAACGTCGTTCAGATGACCTACGTCGACGCGGTCAGCTACCTCTCCAAAAACGGCTTTGACGCCCCCGATCCCGCCGACTTCGGCGTGTGGGTCCCCGGCATCCCCGTCCTGATCGGCAACGGTCTGGAGGCCGCCGGCGCGGCTGACTGGCTCAACGGCCTGATCCTCGACGGTATCGTCGCCGGTGTCGGCGCGGTGCTCGGCTTCGTTCCCCAGATGCTCGTTCTGTTCCTGATGCTCGCCTTCCTCGAGGCCTGCGGCTACATGGCCCGTATCGCCTTCGTTCTGGACCGTATCTTCCGCAAGTTCGGCCTGTCCGGCAAGAGCTTCATCCCCATGCTGATCGGTACCGGCTGCGGCGTGCCCGGCATCATGGCTTCCCGTACCATTGAAAATGAGCGTGACCGCCGTATGACGATCATGACCACCACCTTTATCCCCTGCGGTGCGAAGGTTCCCTTCATCGCCATGATCGCGGGCGCCATCTTCGGCGGCAGCGCCTGGGTCTCCACCTCCGCCTACTTCATCGGCATGGCCGCCATCATCATCTCCGGCATCATGCTAAAGAAGACGAAGATGTTCTCCGGCGATCCCGCTCCCTTCGTCATGGAGCTGCCCGCCTACCACTGGCCCACCCTCGGCAACGTTCTGCGCAGCATGTGGGAGCGCGGCTGGTCCTTCATCAAGAAGGCCGGCACGATCATCCTGCTGTCCACGATCTTTGTCTGGTTCACGACCTACTTCGGCTGGGTCGACGGCACGTTCCGCATGCTCGACGAGTCTGAGATCGACGCTTCGATCCTCGCCACCATCGGCGGCGCGATTGCCTGGATCTTCAAGCCCCTCGGCTGGGGCAACTGGCAGGCCGCCGTGGCCTCCATCACCGGCCTTGTCGCCAAGGAGAACATCGTCGGCACGCTCGGCATCCTCTATGGCGGCGGCGACGGCACCGTCTACCAGAACATCGCTGCTGCCTTCACCGGTGTGACGGCTTACAGCTTCCTCGTCTTCAACCTGCTGTGCGCCCCCTGCTTCGCGGCAATTGGCGCGATCAAGCGCGAGATGAACAACCACAAGTGGACCTGGTTCGCCATCGCCTATCAGTGCGGCTTCGCGTATGTGATCGGCCTGATGATCAACCAGTTCGGCGGCGCCTTCACCGGCAATCTCAACGTTCTGGGCCTGATCGTCGCCATCGCGCTGCTGGTTCTGATCGTTTACATGCTCGTCAAGCCCTACAAGGAGGCCGACAAGCTCTCCGCAAAGCTCTGATTTTGCCAAATACTGTCCCTGAAAAGGAGTGATTCTTCATGCTGCAATGGATCAGCACCAATCTTTCCACCATTTTGATTTGTATCGTTTTACTTGCCATTGTCATCCTCATCATCCGAAGCCTGATCCGGCAGAAGAAGCAGGGTAAATCCTCCTGCGGCGCCGGCTGCGCACACTGCGCCATGCACGGCGAATGCCATAAGGGGCATTGAGCGCAAGGGGGAGACGCGGAGACATACGCGTCTCCCCCCTCACTTTTCCCGGGAGGTTAGATATGCCTAATCAAGAGAAACCGCTGACTCCGTCCGCAATCGGATATCTGCTGATTCTCTCGGAGTTCTGCCGCGACGGCCGGGGAGCCCGATGTATCGACGTAGCCGCCAGAATGAATGTGTCCAAGCCCAGCGCGCACGCGATGATCCGCAACCTCTGCGAGATGCAGCTGGCGGAAAAGGAGCACTACGGCATCGTCTATCTGACGCAGGCCGGGCGGAAGGCCGCGGCACTGTATGAAACCTGCTACGAGCCTCTCTTCGCGCGCATGCAGGACGTCCTCGCCCTCGACGGCGACGCCTGCCGCCGGGTGGTGCTGGCCGTTCTGGCTCAGGTGCCCGACCGGCTCGAGGAGCTGTCCCGCCGGCTGGCCTGAAAAAACGGCCTGAAATTTTGAAAGGAGATACATTCCCATGATCGAAACCATTCTGAAAATCGACGGCATGATGTGCGGCATGTGCGAATCGCACATCAATGACGTCATCCGCAGCAAGTTCTCCGTCAAAAAGGTCACGTCCTCCCACAGCAAGGGCAAGGCCGTCGTTCTCTCCGAGGAGCCGCTCGACGAGACGGTGCTGCGCGCCGCCATCCACGACACGGGCTATGAGCTGCAGTCCGTCAGCGCCCATCCCTACGAGAAGAAAAAGGGCCTGTCCGGCTTTCTGAAAAAGTGAGCGCGCCCGTCTGTCCGCGCCGCGCGGGTGAGCCCGTACCGCTCTCCGCGCGCGAGGAGCAGCTCTACGGCGCGCAAACCGCCGTGCTGCACCGCGACGCGGAGCACGCGGTCTACCGCCTGCGCAGCAGCGACGGCGAGGTCATCAAGACCTGCTACCCCGTCTTCCCCGGCATCACCATCACCTATAACGACGTCCACGCGTCGTACTGTCAGATGGGCCGCGCCGCCGAGACAGGGCTGATCGAAATCAACCACTGCCGCGAGGGACGCATCGAGTACCAGCTCGGCGAGGACTACTTCTACCTCGCGCCGGGCGACCTCTCCGTCACGCTCAAGGACGCATCGCCCGGTGAGGATCGCTTTCCCACCGGGCATTATCACGGCATCACCGTCGACATTGACCCCGCGCGGGCGCCCGACTGTCTGTCGTGCTTTCTCGAGGACGTGACGGTGCGGCCGGGGCTGCTCGCTGAGAAGTTCTGCTGCAACGGCGGCGGCTTTGCCGCCCGCTCCTCGCCACGCGCGGAGCACGTCTTCTCCGAGCTCTACAGCGTCCCCGAGGAGATCCGCAAGGGCTACTTCAAGGTGAAAATCCTCGAGCTGCTGCTCTTTCTGAGCACACTCCCCGCCCCCGCCGCCAGATCGGAAGAGCGTCGTG
>ERZ507027.1145-NODE-1145-length-15597-cov-4.336443_pt1 | contig 15597 bp, 18 predicted proteins | sample MGYA00513163_ERZ507027 | MGnify/ENA metagenome assembly ERZ507027
TCAGACGTGTGCTCTTCCGATCTGCGCTTTGGCGTGAGTGCGCTGTTGATGACAAAGAGGTTCTGCAGCCCGATCGGGGCCACATACGCCAGCCCCATCGTCAGTCCCTGCAAATATATGTGCATTTCCCTATTTACTCCTTTTTCCTTATTTGATACACTGATCATAACACATCTGCGCCAAAGCGCAAGAGCGCAGATAAACCGGACTAAGTCAGGAGGAGCTTACCATGTCCCATTACGACTGTCCCTGCATGGAAAAATGTCCCCTGCACCACGCGATGGCGCTCATCGGCGGCAAGTGGAAGGTGCAGATTCTCTGCGCTGTGACGAACGCCGGGGCCATTCGCTATAACGCGCTGCGTGCCCGGCTCGACGGGATCAGCAATACCGTGCTCGCCTCGGCGCTGCGCGAGCTGGAGCGGGACGGGCTTGTCACCCGGCGCGAGTATCTGGAGGTGCCCGTGCGCGTGGAGTACAGCCCGACGGACGACTGCCGCGCGCTGCTGCCGATCCTCGATCAGCTCTCCGACTGGGCGGAAGCGCGCATGTGAAAAAGGCCTTCGGCTTTTTTCACATGGGGCGGCTTGCAGCGCCGCGAACTCTGTGAGACAATAAATAGGGGACGGGTATTAACCCGTCCCCTATTGTTATGTAGTTTTAGAGCGCCAGCATAATCAGCCCTGCGAGCTCTGCTGCGCCGATGAGCGCCAGTGCGCAGAGCGCGGGCAGGCCGGGCTTTTTCACATGGATCGGCGCGATGAACAGAAGCCCTGTCACGAGCACCCCGAGCGTCAGAATCGCGGTCGAAGCGCCGGGCAGCAGCACCGACAGCAGGTATACCAGCGGGATCATCAGCGTGCTCGACGTGATGGGCAGTCCCAAGTAGTATTTCCGCGCGGCGGATGTGCCCTCCTGCCGCTCCTCCTCCGTTACGTTGAAGTAGCCCAGCCGGATCAGTCCCGCCAGCACGAAAAAGCACAGCGCCGCGTCGAACCACACCGGCGGCAGGATCCGCCCGACGGGCCCGCCGAGCGAGAGATAAGCGGGGCTTGCGGCGTAGGCTCCGCGGCAGATCATCGCCGGCAGCACGCCGAAGCAGATCAGATCGTTGAGCGAGTCAATCTGGATGCCGAAGTGCTTCTGCTGCTCGGAGCGGTCCTTTTTCGTGCGGGCGATGCGCCCATCGAACGTGTCGAGCAGACCCGCCAGCAGCAGACAGAAGACGGCGGGCAGGTGCAGCCCGTCCGCCGCGAGAAAGATACCGCCCACGCCCAGCACCGTGGCCAGATACGTCGCGATGACGGTATAGTCGTAAAAACCGATCATGTGGAGTTCTCCCGTTCCAAATTCTGAAAAGATACCCCATTTTAGCAAATTTGTGCCCCTATTGCAAGCGCTGCGAGAAAATCTGAACGCCCTCGATATGGCGCAGGTGCCCGCGCAGATCCTCGAGGAAGAGCTTCGCCGACGCGCGCAGCGGCTGTCCCTTCTGCGTGACAAGGTAGAAGGTGCGGCTTTCCGGCGGGTCGGACAGGCGGCAGACCTGATTGCCGTAGAGCCGGCGGAACTGGTGGGCCGTCGTCGCGGGGCCAACGCACCAGCGCGCCTCGCCGAAGGGCAGGTGCTCCACGTTTTGCGGCACGTCGGTGTAGAGCGGCGGCCGCGCGTTCACGCCGAACCAGTGGTCATGCCAGACGCGGATTTCCTCCTGTCCGGATTCGTCATGGCGTCTGCTCCTCCCGCTTCGCGGGCAGCATGACCCGGCGGATGACGCGGATGAAGTGCGCGCGGTCATAGATGACCGGGACGGGGTAGGTCGGATTGGCTTCGGCGTCGGCCCACGCGGCCATCTGTGGCAGATCCTCCTCACGGATGCAGGAAAAGCCCTCCGGAATCCGGAACTGCTGGTTCATGGCGCGGATGGCGGCGATGAAGGCGTTTGCCTTCTGCGCGTCGTCCTCCCCCGGAAGGCCCGCGGCTTCCGCCAGCCGCGCCAGCCGCCGGTAGACCGCGGGGCCGTAGTCCTCCAGCACAACGGGCAGGAGGACGGCGTTTGCAAGCCCGTGCCCCACGTCATAGAGCCCGCCGAGCGTGTGCGCGATGGCGTGGACGTTGCCGACGCCCGCGCGCGTGAAGGCGAAGCCCGCCTGATACGACGCGGCGAGCATCGCCTGCCGCGCCCCGAGGTTCCCGCCGTCGCGGCAGACCTCCGGCAGGTGGCGGAAGATTCCCGCGACCGCCCGCTCGGCCATCCGCCGCGTCTCGGCAGTATTGTAGAACCGGCCGATATAGGCCTCGACTGCGTGCGTCAGGGCGTCCATGCCCGTCTGTGCCGTCACATCCTGCGGCAGGCTCGCCGAGAGCGCAGGGTCGAGCACCGCCGCCTGCGGAATCAGGCAGAGGTCATTGATGGCGTATTTGTGGTGGTCGCTGCCGGTCACGACGGCGGCGATCGTCGTCTCCGAGCCGGTGCCCGCCGTCGTCGGCACGGCGACAAGCGGCGGCACGCGGCAGCGCACCTTTAAAAGTCCCCCGAGCTGTGCGACCGTGCGCCCCGGGCGGGCAATGAGCGCCGCGGCGGCCTTGGCCGCGTCCATCGGCGAGCCGCCGCCCACGGCGACGAACCCGTCGCAGCCCGAGCGGCGGTACTGTGCGGCGATGGCCTCGACCGTCTCCACGCGCGGATTGGCCGTCACGCCGGTGTAGAGCGACCAGCCCGCGAGATGGCCCAGCATCTCCTGAAACGCGGGGGTCTGGCTCTGGCGGCGGCTCGCGACGATCAGGGGCTTGCGCACGCCGCGCTCGGCCAGCAGCGACGGTACCCGCGCAAAGCTCCCCAGCCCGGTGATGCATTCCGGCCTGCGCCACGGCAGCAGCCGCGCCCCCACGGCGAAGCAGACCTGATACGCCCGGCAATAGACGTTTTTCAGCGACATACGCGACACATCCTTTCTCTTGCCCCTATTATGGCGGAAAGCGCGGCAAATTGCAACCCGCGCGGGCATTGACAGCGGGCGGCGGTTGTGCCACTATAAACCCACTTACATACTACGTTGATATTGAAGGCGATCCCGATGAACAATCCCCTGCGCGATACGCTGCGCCGCGGCGGCGCGGCTTGACCTCGAGGGGTGGCACGATGTGCTGCTCACGGGGATCGAGGGCGACGAGGTGCGCCTTTTCGACCCGTACTACTGCGCGAAGCCCTTCGGTGACCCCACGCTGCAAATGGTGGTGGACCACCCGGACGCGTATAACCGGATCGTCCCGGTCAGCTATCTCGAGCGCGAGACGCGGACGCTCTACGCCCTCGGCCCGCTGGACGGGCGCGAGGCGGTGCTGCTGAGAAACCGGCGCATGGAGCTGACGGAGGAGCGCACCGTCGAGTATGTCATCTGACCGCGATGCGATCACAGCCGTTGTCATGCCATCTCATATTTCCTCGCAGATCCCGCTGAATTTCGTGAACATCGCCGGAATTTCCTGAAAACCGCAATTTTCGGTTGACAGCGCCGGCCGGATGGTGCTATGATGCCATCAAACCAATAAGCTTGATATGTTGATGGAAATTTTTCGGAAAGGAGCAGGCGAACGATGTATATTTCTGTTTCCAAGATGATGTGCATGTACATGGACATGGCGATGCCGATGCCCATGCTTTTTCGCGTTCACCTGCAGCCCACCGATTGCAAACAGGAAGGCCATTTCGCCCATTGATCTGACGCTGCGCGCCGGTTCGATAGGAACCTGAGAAACCAACCTGAAGCGGGGAGCTGTAAAGCTCCCCGCTTTTTTCATCCAGAGGAGGAATTCACTTGATCGAACTCAGACACATTTCCAAGGACTTCGGAACCGGCGAACACGCCGTCCACGCGGTGCAGGATGTCTCGCTCACGGTGGAAACCGGTGAGATCTTCGGCATCATCGGTTTTTCCGGCGCAGGCAAGTCGACGCTCGTGCGCTGCATCAACCTGCTCGAGCGCCCCACCTCCGGCGAGGTGCTCCTCGATGGGCAGGAGCTGACGGCCCTCCCGCCGAAGCAGCTGCGCCAGACGCGCAAAAAGATCGGCATGATCTTCCAGCACTTCAACCTCATGCCTTCGCGCACGGTGGCCGGGAACGTCGCCTATCCACTGCGCGGCAGCGGCCTGAGCCGCGAGCAGATCGCGGCCAAGGTGCAGAGCCTGCTCGAGCTCGTCGGCATCGGCAACAAGGCCGACGCCTTCCCCAGCCAGCTCTCCGGCGGCCAGAAGCAGCGTGTGGCCATCGCCCGCGCCCTCGCCAACGACCCGAGCGTGCTGCTGTGCGACGAGGCGACCTCCGCGCTCGACCCGCAGACGACGAAGGCGATTCTCCACCTGCTGCGCGACCTGAACGCGAAGCTGGGGCTGACGATCGTGCTCATCACGCACGAGATGGCCGTCGTCCGCGAGATTTGTCACCGCGTGGCCGTCATGGAGCACGGGCGTGTGGCCGAGCAGGGCGAGGTATTCAATGTCTTCGTCGACCCGCGGCAGGACATCACCCGCAGCTTCATCCGGACGACCTCGAACCTGCAGAAGGTCGAGGAGCTGATCGCGGCGGATTCCCCCGTGACGAGGCTGAAGCCGGGCGAGCTCATCATCCGCTTGTCCTACGTCCAGCGCAACGCCGCCGAGCCGCTCATCTCCGTCGTGACGAAGCTGTTCGATGTGTCGCTGAACATCATCTTCGCCGACATCAACATCGTGCAGGACGCACCCATCGGCGGCACCGTGGCCATCATCAGCGGCGAGCGCTCGCACATCACGAAGGCCATCGAGTATTTCATTGACAAGAACGTAGGCGTGGAGGTAATCAAAGATGCAAGAGCTACTGAATAACTGGATTCCCAATGTCATGAGCCGGCTTCCGGACTTCTATAAGGCCATCGGCGATACGCTGCTGATGGTAGTTTGGTCGGGCGCGATCTCGTTCGTGCTGGGTCTGGCGCTGGGCGTGCTGCTCACCGTCACAAAGCCCGGCGGCATCCTGCAAAACCGCGTCATCTACCAGATCCTCGACAAGCTCGTGAGCCTGTTCCGCTCCATCCCGTTCATCATCCTGCTGACGTGGGTGCTGCCCGTCTCCCGCGCGATCATGGGTACGGCCATCTACGTCCGCGGCGCGATTGTGCCGCTGGTGTTCGGCGCGGTGCCGTTCTTCGCGCGGCAGGTACAGAGCGCGCTGGCCGAGCTGGACGGCGGCCTGATCGAGGCGGCGCTCTCCATGGGCTCGAGCCCGCTGGAGATCATCTTCCGCGTCTACCTGCGCGAGAGCGTCGCGTCCATCGCGCGCGGCACGACCATCACCGCCATCAGCCTGCTGAACCTGACGGCCATGGCCGGCGTCGTGGGCGCGGGCGGTCTCGGCGACTTCGCCGTCCGCTACGGCCACGACCGCAACATGGCCGACGTGACGAATGTGACCGTGCTGGTGCTGGTCATCATCGTCTGCATCATCGAGTTTGTCGGCGGCCGCGTCGTGAAGAAGAATACGCACTGATGCGCTTACCCTCGTCCATCGAGTGTATGATATAGATCCTGTCCACCCGTCAACTTTCATTTTTAAAATCACAGGAGGAAAATCACATGAAACGCAGGAGAATTTTTGCGCTGGCGCTGGCCATCGCGCTGCTGGCCTTGGCCCTGACCGGCTGCGGCTCCAAGGATAACGGCTCCGCCGCCGACGGCGACACCGTCACCGTCAAGCTCGGCGTCGTCGGCGCCATCTATGACGACATCTGGAAGCCCGCGCAGGAGGCACTGAAGGCCGAGGGCATCAACCTCGAGATCGTCCAGTTCTCCGACTACGTAACCCCCAACAACGCCCTCGCCAACGGCGAGATCGACCTCAACGCATTCCAGCACCGCATCTATCTGCAGGGTGGGATTGCCAACTACGGCTATGAGATCCAGAATATCGGCAACACCTTCATCGCGCCCATGAGCCTCTTCTCCAGCAAGATCTCCTCCGTGAGCGAGCTGAAGGACGGCGACATCATCGCCATCCCCGACGACCTGACCAACGGCGGCCGCGCCCTGAAGGTGCTCGAGTCCGCGGGCATCATCACCCTGAACTCCGCCGCGGGCTTCAACCCCACGCTCGACGACATCCAGACCTATAACATCGGCGTGACCATCAAGGAGCTGAAGGCGAACGTCATCGTCTCCGCCCTGCCCGATGTCACCGCCGCCATCGTCAACAACAACTACGCCCTCGACTTCGGCCTGTCTGCGAGCGACGCCATCTTCGCCGACGACCGTCTGGACATCGAGGACTACTGGAACCTGATCGCCGCCCGCACCGCCGACCTGAGCGACCCCGACAAGGTGGAAATCTTCCGCAAGGTCGTCGAGGCCTATCAGTCCGACGCCACGCTCGAGGTGTTCAATACCGAGTGCCGCGGCTTCTACACCCCCGCCGGCTGGGATCAGGATCTGCTGCCGCAGACCTGAGCATGAGTGAGAAAGGAAGGCTCTGACATGGGACAGACATTGCTGCTGAGCGAGCAGGACGTGCGTGCGCTCCTGCCGATGGAGGATGTGGTCGCCGCGGTGGAAAAGACATTCCGCGGCATGGGCGACGGCACGGTCGTCAACCCCTCCAAGGTCAATCTGGATCTGGGCGAGATTGCGCCCTATCCGCCCTATAACGGCTTCATGAACGCGATGCCGGCGTATGTGGGCTTTTCGGATGTGGCGGGCCTGAAATGGGCCGGCGGCAACCTCGGCGAACGCAAAAAGCGCGGCATCCCCTATTGCTCCTCGCTCATTCTGCTGGTGAATCCGCACATCAACAACTTCATCGCCGTGCTCGACGGCGCGCTCATCACGAACATGCGCACGGGCGCGCAGACGGCCGTGGCGCTGAAATACCTGCTCGGCCTGAAGGACGGCGAGCGCCGCCCCATCCACCTCGGCATCTACGGGGCGGGCATGCAGGGGCACATGCAGACCCGCGCCATCTCCACCCTGTTCGACATCGAGGAGCTGCGCATCTACGATGTCTCCCGCGCCGCGCTCGAGCGCTTCCGGGAGGATATGCAGAGCGCCATCCCCGGCAGAATCATCCTCTGCGACGACCCGAAGGACGCCGCGCAGGGCGACGCGGTCATCTGCGTTACCCAGTCGAAGGACGGGTTTCTGAAGGAGGAGTGGCTCTCCCCCGAGACGATTGTGTTCCCCATGGGCTCGTATCAGGAGTGCGAGGACGACGTCCTGCTCCACGCGGATAAGATCGTTGTCGACCATGTGGAGCAGACGCTCCACCGCGGCGCGCTGTCAAAGCTGGCCGCGGAGGGGAAGATCACGCGCGAGAGCATCACCTGCACCATCGGCGAGCTCGTCGCCGGGCGCGCCGAGCTGCACCGCGAGCCCGGTCAGCGCATCGTGTGCCTGCCGATCGGCACGGGCGCGATGGACATCGGCTGCGCGAGCGTCGTGTACCAGCGCGCGCTCGAGCAGAAGCGGGGCCAGTTCTTCGACTTCGGCGTGAGCAGCGCGACAGAGTGGTAGTATTCAAAATGGTCATCACCGTCTTTCAGGTGATCGGCAAGAAAGTGCATCCGCTTTGCCTGTCCCTTCTTCACAAGGGCAGTCTGGACGTGGTGTTCATGCTGATTTTGAACCATGCCGTCGGCGTTTCCGGTATCGCATGGGTGACGCCCATTGCCGACTGGATCGCGTTCGTGATCTCTGTGGCGCTCATCGTGCCGCAGCTGCGGCAATTAAAAGCTGAAGCGTAAATAAGAAAAAATCGGCACCTGCTTTTGAGGCAGGTGCCGATTTCTGTTACCCTATAATGCGCTTGAATTCTTGGCGTAAGTTTGGCGTAAATCCGCTTTTGCACACTCAAAAAATCAAGCAATTTCAAGGCTTTGCGGTGTCTATTAATACATGCCGCCCATGCCGCCGGCCATGTCGCCGGGCTGGGGTGCGGGCTGGGGTGCCGGCTTCTCGGCGACGAGGGACTCGGTCGTCAGAACCATGCCGGACACGCTCGCGGCGTTCTCCAGCGCGCTGCGGGTCACCTTGGCGGGATCGACGATGCCGCCGGCGATCATGTCGCAGTACTCCTCCTTGTAGGCGTCGAAGCCATAGCCGTTTTTGCCGGAGGTGCGGACCTTCTCCAGAATGACGGAGCCGTCGAGGCCCGCGTTGGCCGCGATCTGGCGGATGGGCTCCTCGAGCGCCTTGGCCACGATACGCACGCCCGTCTTCTCATCGCCGTCGACCTTGTCGAGCAGCGCGGTGACAGCGGGGATGATGTTGACGAAGATCGTACCGCCGCCGGCGACGATGCCCTCTTCCACGGCGGCCTTCGTCGCGTTCAGAGCATCCTCGATGCGCAGCTTCTTCTCCTTCATCTCGGTCTCGGTCGCAGCGCCGACCTTGATGACGGCCACGCCGCCGGCCATCTTGGCCAGACGCTCCTGCAGCTTCTCCTTGTCATACTCGCTGGTGGTAATGTTGATCTGCGCGCGGATCTGCGCCACACGGTCCTTGATGGCCTGCGGATCGCCCATACCGTCGACGATAATGGTGTTCTCCTTCGTGACCTTGATCTGACGGGCACGGCCGAGCATGTCGACGGTGGTGTCCTTCAGCGTCAGACCCAGCTCCTCGCTGATGACCTGACCGCCGGTCAGCGTGGCGATATCCTGCAGCATCTCCTTGCGGCGATCGCCGAAGCCGGGCGCCTTGACGCACACGACGTTCAGGATGCCCTTCAGACGGTTGACGAGCAGGGTGCTCAGCGCCTCGCCCTCGACGTCCTCGGCGATGATGAACAGCTTCTTGCCGGCCTGCACCAGCTGCTCGAGCATGGGCAGGATGTCGGAGATGACGGAGATCTTCTTATCGGTGATCAGGATATAGGGATCGTCGACAATGGCCTCCATCTTCTCGGTGTCGGTGACCATATAGGGGGTGATATAGCCGCGGTCGAACATCATGCCCTCGACAACCTCGCTGTAGGTCTCGGCGGTCTTGGACTCCTCGATGGTGATGACGCCGTCGGAGCTGACCTTCTCCATGGCCTCGGCGATCAGCTTGCCGATCTCCTCGTCGCCGGAGGAGACGGTTCCGACGCGGGCGATGTCCGCGGTGCCGTTGACCTTCTGGCTCTGCTCGCGGATGGCGGCGACGGCGGCCTCAACGGCCTTGGCCATGCCCTTCTTCATGACGATGGGGTTGGCGCCCGCGGCGAGGTTCTTCAGACCCTCGCGCACCATGGCCTGCGCGAGCAGGGTGGCGGTGGTGGTGCCGTCGCCGGCGACGTCGTTGGTCTTGGTGGAGACCTCACGCACCAGCTGCGCGCCCATGTTCTCAAACGGATCGTCCAGCTCGATCTCCTTGGCGATGGACACACCGTCGTTGGTGATCAGGGGCGTGCCGAACTTCTTGTCGAGCACGACGTTGCGGCCCTTGGGGCCGAGCGTGACCTTAACGGTATCGGCCAGCTGATTGACGCCGGCTTCCAGAGCCTTGCGGGCCTCGTCCCCGCGCTTAATCATCTTAGACATATGAATTACCTCCAGATAAAAGCAAATTGAAATTTCATTTTTGTGACGACATGCGCGTCACAAAAATACGTTGACCCAGCCGCCTTGGGCGGCGTTACCAGTGCGCACACTGGTACGGGGGAATCCAAAGAGGGGGACGCAGTCTCCTCTTTGAAAGCTCAGTCGACGATCGCCAGAATGTCGCCCTGCTTGACGATGATATACTCCTCATCCTCGAGCGTCACCTTCGTGCCGGCGTACTTGTCGGTAATCACCTTGTCGCCGGGCTTGACGGTCATGGTCACGGTCTTGCCGTCCACGGTGCCGCCGGGGCCGACGGAAATCACTTCTGCCACAGAGGGCTTCTCCTTTGCGGAGCCGGTGAGGATAATGCCGCCCTTGGTGGTCTCCTCCGCCTCCGTCATCTTCAGGACAACGCGGTCAAACAGCGGGGTCAGTTTCATGGTTTGTTCCTCCTTATAGATATCAAAGAAATAACAATTTCAGCGTTAGCACTCATAGCCTCTGAGTGCTAACGCTGATTATAATACCACACTATTCTGATTTTGCAAGGGGTATTTCCGAAAAAAACCAAAAGTTCACAAAATGGTCAAATTCGCCCGCACCGCGCTGTCGCATTGCAGCTGCAGCCTGCGGGGCCGAAGAAGTTGAGCTTCTTGTCGGCCAGACGGATGGTGACCTCGCTGCCCTGAATGCATTCGCCGTCGAGACAGGTGACGATGTCGGGCTTTTCGGAGGTGATGCGCACGACCTTCGGCGTGTAGCACTGCGCGAGGTGCGGGAACTTATAGTACTCACCCTTGGAGTACGGCCCGACGAAGCGGATAAACGCGCGCCGCGTGACCTTCTGCACGACGAGCGTGTTCAGAACGCCGTCGTCCATCCGCGCCTCGGCCACCGGCATGAAGCCGCCGCCGTAATAGCGCCCGTTGCAGACGGAGACGAGCGACCAGTCGCCCTCCATCTCCTCGCCGTCCATCTCGACCTTCCAGTGCGAGCCGATCCCTTTGAAGAAGAAATTCACAAGCAGCGAAACGATATAGCTGGACTTGCCGTCGAGCAGGGGGCTTTCGCTGTATTTATGTACGTCCGCCGCGACGCGCGCGTCGATGCCCGAGCAGGCGATTGTAAGCGCATAGCGCCCGTTGACCTCGATGACATCCATCGGGAAGACCGGCCCGTCCCAGAGATTTTCCACATCGCGGAACTTCTCGAGGTCGTCGCCGAAGTTCTTGAGCAGGTCGTTGCCCGTGCCGACGGGGACCATCGTCATGGCGGCGTTGTCGAAGCCGAGGATGCCGTTGGCGACCTCGTTGGCCGTCCCGTCGCCGCCGCAGGCGTAAAACCGCAGCTCGCCGCCCTCTTTACAGAGCTTGCGCGCAATTTCCGTCGCGTGGCCCTGCTTCTTGGTGAGGATGCACTGCACGTCCAGCTCATGCTTCTCGCGCAGCTCCTTCGCCATGTCATAGATCCGCTGGCGGCTGTCCTGCTTGCCGGCGGTGGGGTTGATGATAAAGATATGCTTCATAGGACGCGTCCTCCCTATGGGTTTATCGGATTTTTGCCGCATTCTTTAAGAACCGGTAACAAGAAATACAGATATTGTAGCATGTACGACGGGAAGAATATGAACAAATTGAAAATTCCCGCGAAAAAAGGCGCTCAGCGGCGGTGCGACGGGTCGTAGATGAACAGGTCACACTTGATCATGCCGTTATAGAGCTTGCGCTTCTTATCAGCGGGGCGGCCGAAGCAGCGCTCAAACTCCGTATGGCTCGAGAGCACCAGTGTCCGCCAGCGCGGCGGCAGATTCTTCCACATCCGGCCGAGGTCGCGGTAGAGCACCTCCGCCTCCTGCTTTTCCATGAGCCGCTCGCCGTAGGGCGGGTTCGTCACGAGCTGGCCAAACTCGCTGTCGCGGCGGAAGCTCCGCATGTCCGCGACCTCAAAGCGCACCGTGTCCTCCACGCCCGCCTTGCGCGCGTTGTCGCGGGCGATGTCGATGGCGCGCGGGTCGATGTCGCCGCCCCAGATGTCGTAGCTGCTGTGGAACTCCTGATCCATCGCCTCGTCCGCCGCGTCCATCCAGATGCGCGAGGGGAGAAACGCCCATTTCTGCGCGTCGAAGCTGCGGTCAAGACCCGGTGCGCGGTTCTTGGCGATGAGCGCCGCCTCGATGGGGATCGTCCCCGAACCGCAGAACGGGTCGCAGAAGGGATCCTTTCCGCGGTAGCGCGAGAGTAGCACCATCGCCGCGGCGAGCGTCTCGCGCAGCGGGGCCTCCACGCCGACGGCGCGGTAGCCGCGCTTATAGAGCCCCTCGCCCGACGTATCAAGACAGATGGCGGCCCGGTCCTTGAAGATCGAGAAGCGCACCTGATACTTCGTCCCCGTCTCGGGGAACTGCTCCATGCGGTAGCGGGACTTCAGCCGCTCGACCATCGCCTTTTTGATGATGGACTGGCACGCCGGGACGGAGTGCAGCTGCGAGGAGATGGAGTACCCCTTCACGGGGAAGGCCGCGTCCCTCGGCAGATAGTCCTCCCACGCGATGGCGCGCGTCCCCTGAAACAGCTCTTCGAAGCTCACGGCCGGGAACTCGCCCAGCACCAGCAGCACCCGCGCGCCGCAGCGCAGGTGCAGGTTCAGCCGCGCCGCGTCGGCGTCCGTCCCCCGGCAGAGGATGCGCCCGTTCTCGACGCGCACGTCGCGCAGCCCCAGTTTTTTCACCTCGTCGCCCACGAGCTTCTCCAGCCCCAGCAGGCAAGGAATCAGATAATCAGCCATTGTATATGTACCTCGTTTCGTTTTCGAAACCAGTATATCGGACTTTGCCGCAAAGCGCAAGAGAGCGCCGCGCGGAAAAGAGAAAATAACAGTGGCATTCCCGCGGCATATCCTTTATAATGGGGGAGAAGCGACCCACGCAACCTTCGGTTGCGCGGGGAAATTCCCCGGCGCAAACACAGGGTGGTGGCGCAAGGGACGCTTTTTATGTATGCTGAGAGAGAAAAAGGAGGCCGGATCTATGGCATTTGCACAGCGCCTGCAGGAGGTGCGCCGCCGGAGCGGACTGACACAGGAACAGTTTGCCGAGCGGCTCTGCGTGTCGCGTCAGGCGGTGAGCAAGTGGGAGTCGGGCCGCGGCTACCCGGAGATCGAGAAGATTCTCTATATCTGCAGCTGCTACGGCGTCACGCTCAACGAGCTGTTCGATCAGGAGCTGCCGCCGCCCTCAGAGTCGTCGGCACCGGAGCCGGAGCCCGCGCCGCTGCCGACGGAGTCGCTGCACCGCTCACTCGCGGCATTTTTCAACAATCTGGCCCCGCGAAACAAGTGGCTGGCCGCCGGGATTCTGGCGGGCGTGGCCGCGCTGGCCGGCCTGATCGGCCTGTGTCTGAAAGGAGGAAGCAGCGATATGGCAACGGTAATCTGGATCGGAGCGATGGTGCTCTTCGGCGTGGTGGAGGCCGCGACGGCGGGGCTGACATCCATCTGGTTCGTGCTCGGCAGCGTGGCCGGGCTGATCGCGGCCATCTGCGACGGGCCGGTGTGGCTGCAGCTGACACTGTTTTTCGTCGTGTCCATCATCTCGCTCGCGGCGACACGCCCGCTCGTAAAGAAGCTTATGGGCAAGAACATCGTTGCCACGAACGCCGACCGCGTCCTCGGCGCGCAGGCGCGCGTGACCGAGGCCATCGACAACACCCTACCCACCGGGGCCGTCTATGTCGGCGGCAAGACGTGGACCGCGCGCAGCGAGTCCGGCGAGCCGATCCCCGTGGGCACCATCGTGCGCATCGGGCGCATGGAGGGCGTGAAGCTCTATGTTCAGCCGCTGCAGGCGGCCGTCCATACAGAAACTGAAACCGAAACGAAGTGATTGATTAAAAGGAGGAAAAAGAATTATGGGATCTACCATTGCCATCGTCGTTCTGATCGTGCTGGTTCTGCTGATCGTCGTGCGCAACATCTATGTCGTGCAGCAGTCGAAAGCCTATGTCATCGAGCGTCTCGGCGCGTTCCACTCCGTCTGGGGCGTCGGACTGCACCTGAAGGTGCCGTTTATCGAGCGCGTCGTGAAGAAGGTCAGCCTGAAGGAGCAGGTCGCGGACTTCGACCCGCAGCCCGTCATCACGAAGGATAACGTCACCATGCAGATCGACACGGTGATCTACTTCCAGATCACCGACCCGCGCCTGTATACCTACGGCGTCGAGTATCCGATGAACGCCATCGAGAACCTGACCGCCACCACCCTGCGCAACATCATCGGCGAACTCGAGCTCGACCAGAGCCTGACGAGCCGCGACACGATCAACGCCAAGATGCGCACCATCCTCGACGAGGCGACCGATCCGTGGGGCATCAAGGTCAACCGCGTGGAGCTGAAGAACATCCTGCCCCCGCGCGAGATCCAGAACGCCATGGAAAAGCAGATGAAGGCCGAGCGTGAGCGCCGCGAGTCCATCCTGCAGGCCGAGGGCGAAAAGGCCAGCAAGATCCTCGTCGCCGAGGGCGAGAAGCAGTCCACCATCCTGCGCGCCGACGCCGCCAAGCAGGCCAAGATCATGGCCGCCGAGGCCGAGGCCCAGTCCATCCTGAAGGTGCAGCAGGCCATGGCCGATTCCATGCGCCTGCTCAACGAGAACGCGCCGAACGACCAGGTCATCAAGCTCAAGGCGCTCGAGGCGTTCCAGAAGGCCGCCGACGGCAAGGCCACGAAGATCATCATCCCCTCGGAGCTGCAGGGCCTTGCAGGCCTTGCGGCCGGACTGGTCGAGACCGTCCGCGAGCCGAAGCAGTAAAGAAAACAGGCGGCCGGCCCTGAAAAGGGCCGGCCGTTTTTGCAGAAAAAAGCCACCGGCCCGGCCGGTGATTGTGATTTGAAAGGTGGGGCGCTATGTCCGGAAAATCCCGCACGCTGCGGCGGGTCTTGCTCCTTGCGCTGGCAGTTTATCTTGTCTGCTCCATTGCCGCCGTGCAGGTCATGAACGCCGCCCTGTTCGGGCGCGCAGACGAGCCGGACGGGCTGACCGTGCGCTATGCGGACGTCGCGGCGGATTATCCGCGGCAGACGGTCACGTTCTCCTCCGGCTCCGCCCAACTCACGGGCTGGCTCTACCCGGCGGAGGATGCGGCAGCCCTTGTCGTCATCGCCCACGGACTGGGCGCGGACGCGGAGACATACCTGCCGGAGACGATGCACTTTGTGGACAGCGGCTACAGCGTTCTGACCTACGACGCGACCGGCACCGGGGCCTCCGGCGGCAGCGGCACGCGCGGTCTTGCGCAGTCCGCCCTTGATCTGGATGCCGCCCTGACCCGCGCAGAACAGGAGGACCTGCCCATTCTGCTCTTCGGCCACAGCTGGGGCGGCTATGCGGCCGCGGCCGTGCTGGGCGGCAGCCACGACGTGACAGCCTCCGTCTGCGCGGCAGGATTTGATACGCCGCTCGGCCTGATGCGGCAGACGGCGCGGCGCCTGTGCGGGCCGGTCGCCGAGCTGGGCGTCCCGTTCCTGTGGATTGACCAGCGGCTGCGCTTCGGCGCGGCGGCAGACGTCTCCGGCGCGAAGGCCGCAGCGGCGTCCGGCGTGCCGGTGCTCGTGCTGCATGGGTCGGACGACGGCACCATCCCGGCAGACGGTCCGAGCCTGCTGGCAGCCTGTCAAAAAGAGAACGCGCCGAACATCCGGACCGTCCTCCTGCCCGGTGAAACACACACCTCCCTGCTGCACGATGCGCAGGGGCGCTGCAGCGAAGCCGTATTCGCGCAGATCGATGCGTTCTATGCCGCCGCGCTGGCATGCGGCGCAGGCTGACGGGGAAATGGTACGCGCCAATTGCGTCTGTAGCGGCGCTCGTTGTGCACGGCCGCCGCGCGAGAGAAAAATGTAGCGGCGCTCAGGGAGCGCCTTGCAGGGTGGCAATACTTGCGGCACAAATTCATTGGCGCAACGCCTCCAAGTTTGTCATTGCGAGGAGGCCAAAGGCCGACGTGGCGCCCTGAGCGCGAAGCGCGAGGAAGTGCCCTTGGGGTGCAATCTCG
>ERZ507027.1184-NODE-1184-length-15197-cov-4.260402_pt1 | contig 15197 bp, 15 predicted proteins | sample MGYA00513163_ERZ507027 | MGnify/ENA metagenome assembly ERZ507027
CGATCTGGATATGGCACCGCGTGAGCGCCTCGGCGATCATGTACCCCTGCGCGGCCACGCTCGTCTGCCGCTCCTGCTGCGAGGTGGAGCCGTCGAGCAGGATGTCGACCGACAGCTCACCGGGGTCGGTCTGCTGCACCCGCGTGAAGATCTTGTCGTCGCGCAGGTAGACCCCGCGCCAGACGCGCCCGCCGTCGAGCGTACCGCCGGGCGAGCGGACGGTCTCCGGCTGCAGATACGCGAGCATCGCATTCCGGATCCGCGCCGTGAGACGCAGGATGCTCTCACGGTTTCGCTCCGCGTCCGCGGCGTAGGCGTCGCGGTTGAGCTGCATCCGCGCAAGCGCCTCCTTGCGCCGGGCGTTGGCGAAGCCGCGGATGCTCGGATCCCAGGTGTCCTCGCCGCGGGCGAAGTACAGGTGGCAGAGCTGGTGCGCGTCGGTGCAGAGCTCGTGCTCGAGCTCCGCCGTCTTGCCGGGGTCGAGCAGCGGCTGGCCGAAGTAATCCTCCACAAACTTGCGGATCGTCGCCTCCGACTGCGCAAGGCTCTGGTCGCTCAGGCGGCGCTGGATCGCGGCAGAGGCCCCGGCGTCGTGGCCGGTCACGGTGTGCTCGCTGTAGCCGCGGCCGAAGCGGCGGACGGGTGGCTTGCGGCCGGTGATTCTGCGGAAGAAGCGGCGCAGAAGCGGCGGGCGCGCCCCGGCTATGCCCTCCCCGGCCGTAAAGTGATAGTACTTTCCCAGAAAGGCCAGCAGGCGCTCCGTTAGCTCCTCCCCGCTCAGATCGCCCGGAAGCTCCAGCTCGTCGAGCATGTCCCGCTCCCGCGGCATGAGGTGCACCTTCTCGCCCAGCACGCGGCGAAAGTGCATCTCCTCGAGCAGAATCGGCAGCTCCTCCGTCGGAACGGGGCCGCTGCGCGCGATGACCTGGCGCGCGTACCGCCGCCGCAGGGCAGGCAGCGCCGGACGGTTCGGCGTCTCGCGCTGATAGACCGCGTTTTCCAGCCCCAGCCAGAGCAGCTGTTCATAGACTTCCTCATGATCCACATCGCGGATGGCGTCAAAGAGCGCGTCGACTGTCTCAGCGCCATAGCACCGGCGCGCCGCGCCGATGATGCTGTTCCAGTAGAGGTCGGCGCGGCCGTCCGGGTCGAAGACCTTCAGCGGCGGCTCAAAGCCGTATTCCCGTGCGGCGTTCCAGATGATGTTGCGCGCGCGGCGTTTTTCTCTGTCCGGAATGTTCATCCCTCAAACACATCCCCGCAGCCGATCTCCTCGGGGAAGCGCGCCTGAATCACGTCCGTCACCAGCTGGCGCTCGAACCCGTCGAAGGACTTGTTGATGAGCCCCATCCGCAGCGCGCGGTTGCCCTCGAGCCCCGCGCGCATCAGGCGCACGGACGCGAGCAGGCCGCGCAGGTCGAGCGGCTTCGTGGAGAGCTCACCGCCGTCGCACTTGCGCTGGATGTCCTGAAACAGGCCCGCGAGCTGTTCGGCCCACGCGCGCTTCAGCTCCGGGAACTCGCGCCGCAGGAGCTTCACCAGCCCCTCCGCGGTGATCGTGGGCATGTCGATGACCACAAAGCGCGAGGCGAGCGCCTCATTGAGCTCGCGCGTACCGGCGTAGCCGTAGTTCATCGTCGCGATGAAGCGCGTCGCCTCGTGCAGGCGGATGCGCTCGTAGCCGGGCATGTCGATGGCGCGGCGGAAGTCGAGCGTCGCGTGCAGCACGGCCAGCGACTCGTTTTTTGCCATGTTGATCTCATCGAGCACGCCGAAGCCGCCGCACTCCGCGCACTGGTAGATCGGCCCCTTGCGCAGCGTCACCTCGCCGTCGCGGAACGTGTCCGTCCCGAGGAGGGTGGCCGCGTCGGTGTTGATGTAAAAGGACACATCCCAACTCGGGCGGCCGAACACGGCGGCAAGATTTTCCGCCAGCACGTTCTTGCCCGTGGCCTTCGGCCCGGCGAGCAGCAGGTTCTCCCCGCACAGCAGCGCCGTCAGCGCCTCCTCCCAGACGTCCTTGCCGTAATAGAGATATCTCGACACCGGGACGCGGGCGGCAAGCCGCTCCCCGACGGGGTATTTCGCGCGAAAGGCCTCGACCTCAGCGATGATCTGCGGGCTGACGCCCTCGTCTCTCAAAAAATCCAGCATGATACATGCCCCCTTCAGCTACACTATATTTTATCTCGCGGACAATGTCAATCCATATCCAGGGCTGACGCTTTTTTTCCGTCCCACCAGCCCACAGTTTCCAGAAACGCAAGCACATCGGCCTTGTCCTCCTGCGTGGTATACACATAGAGCATTATCTGTCCACTGCGGATTTTTGCTGCGAAATTCGTGGGGCTGTCCACGGCATAGACCTGACCAGTAAAGGTATTGCCCTCCGTCACCTCACCGGTGATGGGGAGGGTCGCAGCGGCATAGAGGCGGCGGCAGCCGTCTGCGGAATCCAGCCTGCAGTAGTCCAACCGCAAGGAGTCCTCATGCACGGAAACAGAGCGGATCAGCATGGACCCGATGCCCCATCTCTGGCGAACGTCCTCCGTGGAGTCCACAGCGGTGTAGCCGGTCGCCGCTGCGGCATTGCGGAACTCATCCAAGTCCGCAGCTCCCGACGTGAGGAAAAATTTCACGAAAAGGACAACGGCGACGAACGCAAGGAGCCAGGCCGCAAGCCGGGGCACCCACTGCTTCGCCGGGATTTTTGCAATGGCCGTTGAATCAAATCCGGTATCTGTCTCCGAAGCCGATTTCTTCGGCTCCTCTGTGTGCGTCCTTCGCAGAAGGCTGCGAAGCAGCTCCAGCACCCCGGAGAGGAAAAAGCCCGCCACTGCGATGGCCGTTCCGAAAATCAGAAGAACTACCAGATTGTGGGTGTTGGGAGAGAGGGTCGCCGTGTTCTCTTCCGGCGCCCCCGGGTTATATTTCACGGTTATGGCAGTGCCGACCAGGCGGGGCGATGACATACGCCCTGTGCGGCCCGTATAGGTTTCTCCGTCCACGGCATACTCATACGCCATAATGTAGTAGGTGGTACTGCTGCTATGTGGTGGTGAGGAACTGACTACCTCGCTGGAGACATCCGTGACCGTGGCCTCTGTGGAGATCCAGTCGTTCTGGCTGGATTGTTCGGCGTAGTCGCCGATCCCGCCCACGAGCAGGTAGACGCCCACGATCATCATCAGATAGCCCATGAACCGGAAGTATTCGAATAATGTTCTATTCTGTTTCCACATCTGCATTTCTCCCCTCTGAAAAGAGAAAACGGTGCAGCCCCGATCACGGGGTTACACCGTATCCCCTCCAAAAAACATTCTTATGAGGCTTTGGCCGTCAGGCCTGATTCTGTTTGATTGCGGCAAGCTGCCGCGCTTTTATTCGATGGAGATGATATAGAAGTACACGGGCTGCCCGCCGGGGAGGAGCGTCAGCTCCGCGTTGGGGCAGGCGGCGGCGAACAGCGATTCTGCCTTGGCCGCGTCGTCCTCGGTGACGTCCGCGCCGTAGAACACGGTGATGAACTCCGCGTCCTTCTCTCCCGCGAACTTCGCAAGGCTCTCAAGCAGAGCGCCGAGGTCACGGTCCGTACCGTAGAGCTTGCCGTCCGTCAGGGCGAGATAGTCGCCCTCGCTGATGGCGAAGCCGTCGAAGTCGGAGTTGCGCGCGGCGTAGGTCACCTGCGCCGTCGTCACATGCTGCGCCGCTTCGGTCATGGCCTGCAGGATCACCTGCGGATCCTCCTCGTCGAGGTCGACGTTCATCATCGCGGTGATGCCCTGCGGCACGGTGGCCGTGGGGACGATGATGACCTGTTTTTCCGTCAGACCGACGCACTGCTGCGCGGCCATGATGATGTTCTTGTTGTTCGGCAGGACGAACACGACCTCGCTGGGGGTCTGGTTGACCTCCTGCAGGATTGCCTCGGTCGAGGGGTTCATCGTCTGGCCGCCGGAGACGATCCGGTCGACGCCGAGGTCGCGGAACGTCGCGGCAAGGCCGTCGCCCGCGCAGACGGCGAGGAAGCCGTACTTCTTCTCGGGCTTGGCCACGGCGGCCGCGCCGCTCTCAAGCTCCTGCTCGATCTGGTCGAGGTCGTCGGTGCTCTGCGCCTTGCGCCCCGCGGCGAGATCCGCCGCCTGTGTGCGCATGTTCTCGATCTTCGCGAGCTCGAGCGTGCCGTATTTCTGCGCTTCGGTGAGCGCTTCGCCGGGGATGTCGGTGTGGACGTGCACCTTGAAGGCCTCGTCGTCCTCGCCGATGACGAGGCTGTCGCCGATGCTGTTGAGGAACGTGCGGAAGTCGTCGAGAGGCCTATCCGAGGTCTTGCGGACGATGAAGACCGTGTCGAAGGTGAAGGTGATGTCATCCTCACCGAGGGCGGCGAAGTCGGCCTTGTCCTGCGTCTCCGTCTCCTCGACCTCGGGAACGGGCTCGCCCTGCAGCGCGCGGAGCATACCCTCGAGAATGATGAGGTAGCCCTTGCCGCCGGCGTCGACGACGCCCGCCTTCTTGAGCACGGGGTTCATATCGATGGTCTTTTCGAGCGTCTCATAGCCGACGCGGATCGCCTCGGTCAGAACGTACTCAGGGTCGTTGTTCTCATCGGCGGCCTTGAGCGCGCGCTCGGCCGCGAGACGGGAGACGGTCAGCACCGTACCCTCCGCGGGCTTCATGACCGCGCCGTAGGCCGTGGTGACGCCCTCCTGCAGCGCGGCGGCGAGCTGCAGGCCGTCCGCATCGCGCAGCCCCTTGAAGGACTTGGAGACGCCGCGGAACAGCAGGCTCAGGATGACGCCGGAGTTGCCGCGCGCGCCGCGCAGCAGGGCCGACGCCGTCGTCTTGGCCGCCTCGGCGATGCTCTCGGGCTGGGTGCGGCTGAGCTCGGTGACGGCCGTCTGGATCGTCAGGCTCATGTTCGTGCCGGTGTCGCCGTCCGGGACGGGGAATACGTTCAGGTCGTTGATGGCCTGCTTCTGCTGGGTGATACAAGCGGCGCCGAAGACAATCATCTGCTTGAAGACGCCGCCGCTGATTCGTTGTGTCATGGTTCGGTTTCTCCTTCTGTGCGGCGCGCTCAGACAGTGATCGAGTCCACGCAGACGTTGACGTCGCGGACCTCCACGCCGGTGTTTTTGGTGACCACATATTTGACCTCGCTCATGATGGAGCGGCAAACCGTGGCAATATTGACGCCGTTTTCCACGACAATATGCAGTTCGATGGAGACGGTGTTGTCGTCGTTATAGGTGACCTTGACCCCCTTGCTCATGGCCTCGCGGCGCAGCAGGCGGACCAGTCCGTCGGTCATGCTGCGGTAGGCCATGCCCTTGACGCCGAAGCAGTTGGTAGCGGCTGCGCCGGTAATGGCGGTAAACACGGCGTTGCTGATGGTGACTTCACCACGGCCGGTCTGGACCTTGATCATATCTAACTTCCTTTCTGATCAGGATTACGCTTAATCTATTTAAGCAATTTATTATATACCTTTTTCCCATGAATCACAAGCGTAATTTATGATTTTCTCGGATGGGTGCGCTTTTCGGGGCGTTTTTCCGCGAAAAGGGGCGCTTAATAGCCGCGCTTGCGGTCCACCAGACGCTCGAGCGGCCGCCCGGCGGCGTAGTTCTCCAGATCCTCGCAGAAGAGCTCGACGTCGAGGTCGCAGGTGAGCCCGAGGGACATGTTGCCGGAAATGTGCGTCGTGAGCAGGAGGTTCTTCGTCTCCCACAGCGGGTGATCGGCGGGTAGGGGCTCCGGCACCATCACGTCGAGTGCCGCGCCCGCGATGCGCCCGGCGTTGAGCGCTTCCATCAGCGCGTCCTGATCGACGGCCGTGCCCCGGCCGACGTTCACGACGATCGCGTCCGGCGGCAGGAGGGCGATCCGCTCGCGCGAGAGGATCCCCGCCGTCTCGGGCGTGGACGGCAGCGCCATCACGAGAATCTCCGTCTGCGGCAGCACGCGGTCGAGCTGGGAGAACGTATACATCTCGTCATAGCAGAGGTCGCCGGGTTTGTCGCTGCGGCGCACGCCGACGATGCGCTTCGCGCCCATCGCCTTGGCGCGGCGGGCAAAGCTCGTACCGATGTCGCCCGTGCCGAGCACGGTGATCTCACTGCCGTAGATCGATCGCATCGGAAGCGTGCGCACCCACTTGTGCTCGCGCACGAAGCCCTGAAACTCCGGCATGCGGCGCAGGAGCATGAGCGTGACCATCATGATGTGCTCGGCGATCGTCGTGCCATAGGCCCCGGAGGAGTTCGAGAGCAGCACGTCCGGGTTCGGGTACACGTCGTCGGACAGAAACGGATCCACGCCCGCGAAGCTGCAGCAGATCCACTTCAGCCCCGTCGCCTTCTTCAGCAGCCCCGGGTCGCAGTTGCCGTAGATCACCTCATACTCGCCCGCCTTCTCATCCGGCAGGACGTTCTTCGGGTAGAAGTCCACCGCAAAGCCCAGCCGTTCCGTCGCGGCGCGCAGCTTTTCCATATGGGCCTTGGTCAAAAAGTCCTCCATAACGGCGATTTTTCTCATTTTTCATATACCTCCCAAAGTTTTTCCGCCGCGCGCATGCCGTCGGCCGCTGCCGACAGGATGCCGCCCGCGTAGCCGGCCCCCTCCCCGCAGGGATAGAGGCCGCGGATATTGCTCTCATAGTTTTCATCGCGCAGAATGCGCACCGGGGACGACGAGCGCGTCTCCACCGCCGTGAGCACGGCGTCCGGCTGGTCATAGCCCGTGAGCTTCCCGCCGAGCAGCGGCAGCGCCTGCTCGAGCGCACCGCTCACGAAGTCCGGCAGGCAGCGGTGCAGATCCGTCCACACCACGCCCGGCCGATAGCTCGGCTGCACGCGCCCCGGCCCGGTCGACGGCCGCCCGGCCAGAAAATCCTCCACCCGCTGGCACGGGGCGCGGTAGTCCCCGCCGCCGAGGGCGAAGGCCGCCTCCTCGAGCCGCCGCTGCAGCTCAACGCCCGCGAGCGGGTGTGCCGAACCGAAGTCCGCCGGGGTGACGTTCACGAGCAGGCCACCGTTGATGTTCTCCTTGTCCCGCGCGTATTCGCTCATGCCGTTCGTGACGAGCCGTCCCGTCTCCGACGCGGCGGCGACGACCTGCCCGCCGGGGCAGACGCAGAAGGAAAACGCGCTCCGCCCGTCCGGCAGGTGGCAGGCGAGCTTATAGCTCGCCGCGGGCAGGCACGGGTGCCCCGCGTACTCGCGGTACTGCGCGGCGTCCATGTCCGCCTGCCGCTGCTCGATGCGCACGCCCACGGCGAAGGGCTTTTGCTCCATGTGCGCGCCCGCGGCATACAGCTTTTCAAAGGTGTCGCGCGCACTGTGCCCCAGCGCGAGGATGCACCTCTCGGCAGACAGGGTGTAAAGCCTGTCCCCGTCACGGACGGTGAGGGCCGTCAGGGCGCCGTCCTTCACAACAAAGTTCTCCACCCGCTGCCCGAAGCGCAGCTCCGCGCCCAGCGACAGCAGCCGCCTGCGCAGATTCTGCAGCGCGATGTGCAGCATATCGGTACCGACATGGGGCTTGGCGTCGGTGAGGATGCTCTCCGGTGCGCCCGCCTGCGTCAGCTGCCGCAGAATCCAGCCGTGGCGCAGGTCGCGCGTCCCGGTGTTGAGCTTGCCGTCGGAAAAAGCGCCCGCGCCGCCCTCGCCGAACTGGACGTTCGACTCCGTGTTGAGCGCGCCGCCCTCCCAGAAGGCGGCAACGTCCGCGCGGCGGCGCTCGACGGGCTGTCCGCGCTCGAGGACGATCGGCGCCATGCCGCACTCGGCCAGCACCAGCGCAGCGAAGAGCCCCGCCGGGCCCATGCCGACGACCACGGGCCGCACCCGCGGCAGCGCGGCGAGCGGCAGCGGCGGATGGTACGCGCGCTCCTCCCAGACGCTCACGCGCTTATCGCGGCAGCGGCGCAGTATCTGCTTCTCCTGCCGCACCTCGACGGCCACGGCATATACCAGCTGCAGCGGCGCACGCGCGTCCACCGCGCGGCGCAGCACCCGCAGCGACAGAATCTCCCCCTCCGGCACGCGCAGCAGCTTCGCCGCCTTTTTGCGCAGCAGCCGCTCGCTTTCGCCGGGGCTGAGCTTGAGCTGATCCAGTCTCAGCAAAAATTTTTCACCTCTTTTTGAAAATTTAAAGCTACAATTAAGCTTTCCGGATATGATAAATGATAGAAAGCGGGAACGGAAAGCCCCGCACCCACAGTATACATGATTTTCCCCCGCCAAACAAGAGCGGCCGGGAAATCTTCCGCACCCGCCCCGGCGGACAGCATAGAAGGAGGTATTGCACCATGTACAATAACCACAGCGACTTCAACGACGAAAACAATCTCTACCATTACAGCTACCGCGATTCCAGCCAGCAGCCCCCGCAGGAGCCTGTGCAGGATCTCAAGCCCCATAAGGAGAAAAAGCCCGCCCCCCGCTGGGCGAAGATCACGGCCATCATCCTCGCGGGAGCGATTGTGAGCGGCGCGTGCGGCTACGGCGGCGCGATGCTCGCAAACCACGCGAGCTACGGCAGCACGACCATCACGCAGAGCAGCCGCACCGCTTCGGCCGTCACGGTCAAGAAGGTCGACGGCCAGACGGCCATGAGCCCCGCGGAGGTCTATGCCTCCACCGTCAACAGCGTCGTGAGCATCAACTGCTCCTCGACGAGCACGAACATCTTCGGCCAGTCCACGGAGTCCGCGTCCTCCGGCAGCGGCTTCATCATCACCTCGGACGGCTACATTGTCACGAACCACCACGTCATCAGCGGCGCGTCGAAGATATCCGTCACGCTCCATAGCGGCGATACCTACGATGCCACCGTCATCGGCAGCGACAGCGACTATGATGTCGCCGTCCTGAAGGTCGACGCGAAGGATCTGACGCCCGTGACGCTCGGCGATTCCACGAACGTCAACGTCGGTGACACGGTGCTCGCCGTCGGCAACCCGCTCGGTGAGCTGACGTTTTCCATGAGCCAGGGCATTGTCTCCTGCTGCGACCGCGCCATCAACGTCGACGGCACGCCGTTCAACATGATTCAGGTCGACGCGTCCATCAACCCCGGCAACTCCGGCGGCCCGCTGCTGAACCTCTACGGTGAGGTCGTCGGCATCGTCTCCGCGAAGTATTCCAGCTATTCCAACACCAGCGTTGAGGGCCTCGGCTTCGCCATCCCCATCAACGATGTCCAGACCATCATCACCGACATCATGGAAAACGGTCAGGTGACCGACAAGCCGTATCTCGCGATCACGGCGGGCACCATGACCAGCCAGATGGCCGCGCAGTATCAGATCAACGTCAGCAAGGGCGTGTTCGTCTACTCCGTTGAGAAGGGCGGCGCCGGTGACAAGGCGGGTCTAAAGCTCGGCGACGTCATCACGAAGCTGAACGATACGGCCATCACCTCGATGGAGGATCTGTCCGCGGCCAAGAAGAATTACAAGGCCGGCGACACGGTGACGCTCACCGTCTACCGCGACGGGCAGGAGATCACCACGCAGCTGACGTTCGACACGCAGCCCCAGACCACGGGCAGCACCGACAGCGACAGCCAGCAGACCACGCCGGACAGCAACTCCGGCAGCTCCGGCGGCTATAACAGCGATCTGTACAACTACTTCTTCGGCAGACATTGATCTGCGATTTAAAATCTGCCTGTTCTTCTTTTTCATCTTCCCCTTTATAACGCCGACGGGCCGCCCCAACCGGGGCGGCCCGTCGGCGCGTCGTGTCTGACGCCTTGACTTCTGACGTGGCTGTGGGTATGATGACAGAGGGTACAAGGGAGGGACAGCTATGGAGCGAAGGACGAACGCGGCATCCGACCAGACGAAGTACGCGCTGGCGGTGGCTCTGAAGGAGCTGATGGCGCAAAAGCCTATCGACAAGATCACGATTCACGACCTGACGGAGCGCTGCGGCATCCGGCGGCAGAATTTCTATTACCTTTTTCCGACGTATACGACCTCCTGCGCTGGATGTTTCAGGAGGAGGCCGCGGCGCTGCTGCAGCAGCACGAGGGGACGTTCTTGTGGCAGGAGGGCCTGCTGCAGCTGTTCCGCTATATCGAGCAGAACCGGGCGGTCTGCCTGTGTGCGCTGAAGTCCGTCGGGCGTGAGCACCTCAAGCGCTTTTTCGAAGCGGATATCCACGCCATCATCCACCGCGCCGTCGAGCAGATCGGCGCGCGGGCATTAAAAAAGAGAACATGGATCTCATGACGCACTTCGATGTCGTGGCCTTCGCCGGGATGATCGAGAGCTGGCTGCTCGGCGAGATCGACCGCACGCCCGAGGAGCTGATCGCCTTTGCCGACACCGTTCTGCAAGAGCAGATTCTCGGCGCGCGGCTGCACTGGGCGGAGGAAATCAAAAAACAGTAGCGCAGGTGCGCCCCGACGGAGCTTCAGGGCGCATTTTTTGCGGAAAAAGCGGATTCTGTGCTTGACAAACGGAAAGGTACAGGGTACAATAAACACATGATTAAAATTTAAATGATTGCTTAGGAGGCGGTGGCATGACCCAGCGAGAGCGCCAGCTGCTGGAATGGATCCGCGAGAACCCGATGATCTCCCAGCAGGAGCTGGCCGACAAGGCGGGAATCACCCGTTCCAGCACGGCGGTGCACATTTCCAATCTCATGAAAAAAGGCTATATCGCCGGGCGCGGCTATCTGCTGCGCACCGCGCCGTATATCGTCGTGATCGGCGGCGTGAACATGGACATCGGCGCCGTTTCGCGTGGGGAGCTCGTCTCGCGCGACTCGAACCCCGGCCGCGTGGCGACGTCGCTCGGCGGCGTCGGGCGCAACATCGCCCACAACCTCTGCCTGCTCGGCGAGGAGGTCTCGATGGTGACGGTGCTCGGGCAGGACAGCTTTGCCCAGAGCGTGCGCGAGAATGCGACGGCCATCGGCCTCGACCTGACGCACAGCGCCGTCATCCCCGGCGGGCGCACCGGCACCTATCTCTTCATCGCCGGGCCGGACGGCGACATGGAGCTCGCCGTGAACGACATGGACATCTACGAGCACATCACGCCGGAGTTCCTGCGCCAGCGGATGGACTTCATCAACCACGCCGACCTCGTCGTGACGGAGACGAACCTACCCGCCGCGTCGCTGCAGTGGCTGTGCCAGCACTGCGCGGCTCCGATTCTGGCCGACCCCGTCTCCACGATCAAGGCGCCGAAGCTCGCGCCCGTGCTCGGCAAGCTCACCGCGCTCAAGCCGAACCGCATGGAGGCGGAGCTGCTGAGCGGCGTGAAGATCGAGACGGCGGCCGACGCGCCCCACGCGGCGGAAAAGCTGCTCGAGACGGGCCTGCAGCAGGTCTACATCTCCCTCGGCGCGGAGGGGCTCTATGCCGCCAACCGCAGCGGCGATTCGGCGCTCATCCCCTGCCCGCACGTCCACATCGCGAACGCCACCGGCGGCGGTGACGCCACGGCGGCGGCGCTGGCCGCCTGCATCATGCGCGGCCGCCCGCTCGAGGAGACGGCGCGGCTCGCCGTGGGCGCGGGCGCGCTCGCCTGCACATCGGAGAAAACCATCCACCCCGGCATGAGCTGGGAGAATATCAACTATATACTCAACAAGGAGGAACAATAACATGAATCTCAATCGTTATCTGGACATCGCCCCTGAGGTCAAGAAGGCGCTCGACGAGGGCCGCCCCGTTGTCGCGCTGGAGAGCACCATCATCTCCCACGGTATGCCCTATCCCCAGAACGTGGAGACGGCGCTGAACGTGGAGAAGATCATCCGCGACCACGGCGCCGTGCCCGCCACCATCGCCATCATCAAGGGCCGCCTGAAGGCGGGCCTCTCCGCCGAGGAGATCGACTATCTGGGCAAGACCGGTGCGGGCGTGGCCAAGGCCAGCCGCCGCGATCTGGCTGTCCTCGTCTCCAAGGGCATGGACGGCGCGACGACCGTCACCACGACGATGATGATCGCCGCCATGGCCGGCATCGAGGTCTTTGCCACCGGCGGCATCGGCGGCGTACACCGCGGCGCCGAGACGACGATGGACATCTCCGCCGACCTTGAGGAGCTGGCGCACACGCCCGTCATGGTCGTCTGCGCGGGCGCGAAGGCCATTCTCGACCTCGGCCTGACGCTCGAGTATCTGGAGACGCACGGCGTGCCCGTTATCGGCTATCAGACCGAGGAGCTGCCCGCGTTCTATACCCGCAAGTCCGGCTTCGGCGTCGACTACCGTCTGGACACCCCCGCCGAGGTGGCTTCTGCCTTTCATGTCAAGCGTGAGCTGGGTCTCGAGGGCGGCATGCTCGTCACGAACCCCATCCCCGAGAAGTACTCCATGGATCACGAGGTCATCAACGCCGCCATCGACAAGGCCGTCGCCGAGGCGAATGAGCAGGGCGTCCACGGCAAGGCCGTCACCCCGTTCCTGCTGGCCCGCGTGAAGGAGCTGACCGGCGGCGACAGCCTCGAGAGCAACATCCAGCTCGTCTACAACAACGCCGCGCTGGCCGCCGATACCGCGGTGGAGCTGCGCAAGCTGGAGAAGTAAGTGGACTCTCTGCTGACGGCGAAGGGGCTTCTGGCGGTGTATCTGCTCGCCGTCAATCTGGCTGCGTTCGTGCTCTACGGCGCGGATAAGCGCCGCGCGAAGCAGGGTACGTGGCGGATCCCGGAAAAGACGCTGTTTCTGCTGCCGCTGCTGGGCGGGAGCGTCGGCGGCATCCTCGGGATGCGGGTGTTTCACCACAAGACGAAGCACTGGTACTTCCGCATAGGCCTGCCCCTGATCCTGCTGGCCCAGATCGCGCTGGCGGTCTGGCTGAGGACAAAGTGATAAAAAAGAACAATGAAAGAGCCGTGCGTGAGCACGGCTCTTTCATTTATATATTCAAATTAGTATAACAGATGAAATGGTAAGATAGATGCGAGTGTGATACGCAAAACAAACTTTGAGTAAAAAGATGAACAAAAATGCAAGTAGTTATTAAAAAGATATGTTGACTTTACACCAGCCACTCTGCATAATATAAGCAGGAACTCCCTATTACTAAAGGGGGGATGCGGATGATCTGGAGGATGAGATTAAAAATCAGCAGGACGGGCGCATAGCTCGGGAGCTTGCGCTATGCGCCGGAAAACAGCGCGTTTTTATGAGCTTTTACTGGAACACAGGCGATAACGGAAAGGAGCTTATGATGGAAAAGACACTATGCTTTGTATTATCCATCGTGATGTTGCTTTCGCTGACCGTTACTGCGTTTGCAGCGGAGCCCGAATCCGACACGCCCAATCCGGCGACGTTTACGGAAAATGATGGTGACTATATCGGCGAAACGCAGGAGGGATCGGAACGAGCTATTATATATGATCCTCCGGCATTCAAGGCACTGAGAGCATCCTATTCTGGTTATGAAGCACATTATACCTATAATTCTAAACTCGAAGGCTCTTCTATGGGTTATATTTATGCACAGCGGGAGTGCCCGCAATTTGCAATCGGTGGCCAATATATGGCTGATGTGGGCTACGAAATTGCAGCTACTTATAACGCACTAAAACTGAGAGGGAGAATAATTCCTTGTTCCAGCATTATTCGTTCGTTTGAAAAAGATGGATATTTACTGAAATATAAGACCGTAGGGGATTGGGGGTCTGATCCTTATGCGATTGGAGACTATCTGGATGACAATTCTATCAATTACACGAAGTATACTACATATGAGCTGATGAAAGTACTTGTTGACCGGAGTGCAGGAAGTTCCTACGATGTATACATTGTTTCTTTTTGGAATGATGCTATCGATATGTTCCAAGGTTTACATACAGTAGCGTTCTATACGTCTGCATCGGATAATGTGATTCATGTATATAACTATTCAACTAAAAGTAGTACGGTAGAAACTAAGAACAGTTTTAGTTCTTTTGTGAGTGGAGGTAAATTTATTGTTGGTTACCAGATTCCACAACTGAGAGCGCGTAGCATCTAAAGCTTATTGCATTATGGAGGGAGCCCCATGTCAGATTCATTCAAGAAGGAACTGCTCTTTGATCTGGGGCTGCTCCTGCTGATTGCGGCGGTGTTTCTTGGCGGGTTTGCGTATTTCAGGCTGGAGTTCGGGCGGTTCGCGGAGAAGCGGTCGGCGCTGTCGGCTAAAATGGATGCCCACGGTCCGTGGGCGGAGCAGGGCGTCTGGGCGGCCGACGACGGAAGCGCCTATATGCTGCCGCCGGACGAGCCGTATACGCCCACGGCGTACTTCTTCATCCGCGGCGAATGGCGCGCCTTTGCGGTGGTCTGCGGCCCGTCCTATAGCCTGTGGTTCGAGGATCCGGAGACGGGAGAGCGGGCGTTCGAGAGTGACTTTGATCTGGACGAGACGACCGTTACCCTGCGCCGCGTCAAGCGGTCGGACTACAGCTATATCCGCCCCAAAAGACGTACCTACGTCCTCACCAAAGCGGCGGACTATGAACAGGCGCTCGCCGCGCTGCCGTTTGCGCCCACAGACAGCTGAATAACACCAGCCCCGGCGTGACATTGTCACGCCGGGGCTGGTGCAGTTACGCCCGCGCCCATGCTGCTGATGATGGGAACCCCGGCGCGCTGCGCCTGCTCGATGAGCTCGAGCTTGCCCGTCACGGTGTCGATGGCGTCGACGATGTAGTCATACTGCGTGAAGTCGAACTGCACCGCCGTCTGCGGCGCGTAAAACGTCTTGTAGGTGTGTACGACCGCGTCCGGGTTGATCTCGTGGATGCGCTCCTGCGCCACGTCGACCTTGTACTGCCCCACGGTCTTGCGCGTGGCGAGAATCTGGCGGTTCAGATTCGTCAGACACACCCGGTCATCGTCGATGAGATCCAGCGTGCCCACGCCGCTGCGCGCCAGCGCCTCCACCGTATAGCCGCCCACGCCGCCGATGCCGAACACCGCCACGCGGGCGCGAAACAGCCGATCCATGCCGTCCTGCCCCAGAAGCAGCTGCGTTCTTGAAAACTGGTTGAGCATATGCGCCTGCGCTCCTTTACTGCAGCGTCTCGTTCATGCTGCCGGTGCGGTAGCCCAGCAGGTCGAGCGTGACATAGGTGAAGCCGAAAGACTTCAGCTGCAGATAGACATTCTTGCGCACGTCGTCCGCCAGAATCTTCGGGAACTCCTCCGGCAGGAGCTCGATGCGGGCGATCGTG
>ERZ507027.1198-NODE-1198-length-14993-cov-4.708529_pt1 | contig 14993 bp, 14 predicted proteins | sample MGYA00513163_ERZ507027 | MGnify/ENA metagenome assembly ERZ507027
CAAGGAGCTGGGCAAGCAGCTCAAAAAGCTCGGAATGCTGATCGTGCAGGATCAGGTGTGGAACAGAGTCACCATCAACCGCGCCCAGCATAAGGCAACGCGCTACTACATGGACGAGTTCCATCTGCTCTTGAAGGAGGAACAGACCGCCGCATACAGCGTGGAAATCTGGAAGCGTTTCAGAAAGTGGGGCGGCATCCCGACCGGCATCACGCAGAACGTCAAGGATCTTCTTGCGTCCCGTGAGGTGGAGAACATCTTTGAAAACTCGGATTTTGTCTACCTTCTGAATCAGGCGTCCGGCGACCGGCAGATTCTCTCGAAGGCGCTGAACATCTCGCCCAGCCAGCAGAACTACATCACCAATTCCAATGCCGGTGAGGGGCTGATCTTCTACGGCTCGACCATCGTTCCCTTCAAGGACGATTTCCCGAAGGACACCCAGCTCTACCGCATCATGACCACCCGCTTAGAAGAAACCGTACAGAACTGATAGGAGGATTTTTGAATATGAACAACAAGATGATTACCATTCCCTATGCGGACGCTATCGAATACGGAGAGAACACCTCCGCACTGTTTAAGGCTCTGTGGGAGCTGACCGATCTGATCCGACTGGAAAGCGACCTCAAGAAGCATCACCGTGCCTACCTCCATGTGAGGGAGGACATCGACGAAAAGGTCAAGGAGGCACGTCAGATTATGACCAAGGTATCTGTGGATATGATCGGTTTCTATTTCAAGGTTGATGTTCCCGAAAGCAGCAACAGCGACGAGAATACCCCTTTCGCTGACGCGGCGGATGATGAAGCCGTATCTATCCCCAAGGACAAGTATGAGCTGATGATCGACGATCTGCTCACGATGTCCGAAATCATTCAGTGCGTCGCAGATATGCGCACGCAGGATGCGAAGGCAATCCGCGAGTTCGGCAAGTTCGTCCCCGCCTTTGCCGCCTTTGAGAAGAACCGCCTGAGCCTCTATCGTGAGGCGGCGAAGGAAGCCGAGGAAATCTTCGACCGTTGGGCGGACGAGATTGACGATCTCGATGAGGACTTCATGGAAGATGAGGACTACGAGCCGGACGAGTATTACTCCGACTGATATGCGCTCAAATCCGAAGAAAGGAGCTGGTTTTTATAGAGCTTGACATCATTCATACCGGCGATTGTCTCAAAATCCTGAAAACCCTGCCCGATGACAGCGTTCATTGCTGTGTGACGTCCCCTCCGTATTACGCGCTCCGCGATTACGGCATGGAGGCTCAGATCGGCAGAGAGACAACGCCGAAGGAATATATCTCGCGCCTGACGGAAGTGTTTACCGAAGTCAGGCGCGTTTTGCGTCCGGATGGAACGCTCTGGCTGAACATCTCGGACACCTACGCCGGGAAAGGCAATCAGGGCGATTTCGTTGACCCGAAGAACCCCAACGGCAGAAACGGTCAGGCTGTGGCTCTCAACAACAAGGTTGAGGGCTGCAAGCCGAAAGACATGATCGGTATTCCGTGGATGCTGGCTTTTGCCCTCCGCGATACCGGCTGGTATCTGCGCAACGACATCATCTGGATGAAGGATAACCCCATGCCGGAGAGCGTGAAAGACCGCTGCGCCCGCTGCTATGAGCATATTTTCCTGTTCTCCAAGTCCAAGAAGTATTTCTTCGACTACAAGGCGATCTCCGAGCCGATTGCCCTTGCAACGGCAGAACGCCTCAAGCGCGGCATGAAGGGCGGCAACAAATACGGCAAGCCCGTTCCCGGTCAGCCTCAGCCGCAATCCATCAACCGCCCGCGTGAGCATGGCGAGATCAAGGACGCAGACATCAATCCGCTCCGCAACAAGCGCGATGTCTGGAAGATCAACACCGTCCCCTTTAAGGGCGGTCACTATGCCGCCTACCCTCCGAAGCTGGTTGAAACCTGTCTTCTCGCCGGTTGTCCAGAAGGCGGCATTGTGCTTGACCCGTTCATGGGAAGCGGCACAACCGGCATGGTTGCCTCACAGATGGGGCGTCATTTCGTGGGCATAGAGCTGAACCCTGAATACACCGAGCTTGCCTACAAGCGGATTGGAGGTGAAATCTGATGTCCAAGGAACCGGAACTCAAAGCCCGCGACAAGGTAGTTCTGCGGATGACGCGAGACGGCGCGGTCGAGAAAAACCTGACGGCTGGCACCGAGCAGCGTGTGTCAAAGCGGCTGGAAGAAGCAGAGTTGGTGAAGTCCGCTGAGACAGTCGCGCCTTCCGAAGCTCTTTCTGCGGAGGAACAGAAAAAGGTGCAGATGCGCCGTCAACAGCGTCAGTTTCAGGCGGAACACGCTGAGGATAATAACACTCAGCCGCCCTCGGAAACGTCCGTCACAGAAGAGAAAAGGGCAGAAAATCCACCCCAGAATGTACCCGAACCGCTGCCCTCGGAAACGCCGTTCAAGCCTCCAACTTTAGAGCAGCACGGCGTTTCTTCTCATACCGGCACGGTGATTGCCGAAACGGTTGTCACGCACAAGCTGCGCAAGACCTCTGCGGTTGAAGCCGTTGACGCGGATGCTGTTCTCTCCCAAGCGGCAGAAACCGCCTCTGCAAAGCCGGTCTCGGACGATGCCGTCCCGCCCATGAAGAGGATGCAGAAGCTCGAAAGAAAGTCCGAGAAGGCGCATGAGCGTCTGGATGCTGCCCGCGAGAAGCTACCCACGCACAAGGTTCTCAAGAAAGAGCGCGTCTTCGATGAAGAAACCGGCAAGGGCAAAACCCGCCTTCATTTTGAGGATGAGCTGAAAAAGCCCAAGAGCAAAGGCAAGCTGCAATTTGAGGCAGATAAAACCGTCCGCAAGGTCGGGGACACCCTCGCTTCCGGCATTCACGGCAAAATCCATGAGGTCGAGCAGGAAAACTCGGCGGTTGAGGCGGCGCATAAAACAGAGATTGCCGCTGAGACCGCTGCGAGGCATTTCCGTCATCATCGGGAAAGCAGCGTCAACAAGCCTTATGAGAAGGTTTCCAAGCTGGAACACAAGGCGGATGTAGCTGACGCCAAGCTCCAATATGAGAGAAATCAGCAGGAGCATCCTGAGATGAAGAAGCAGAACATGAACAAGCACTACCAGAAGCAGAACATCAAGAAGGAATATGCTGCCGCTCGAAATGCCGGTTCTCAGACTGCCGGGACTGCCGCAAAAAGCACCGGCAAGAAGCTCGGTGAGAAGGCGTCCGACAAGATCAAGGAGTTCTTTGAGAAGAACAAGAAGGTCTTCATCTGGATCGGCGTCGGAATTGCCCTTCTCGTTTTGCTCGGTGCCGGAATCAGCTCGTGTTCGATGCTCACCTCTACCGGCTCGTCGGTTATCGCTTCCTCTTATCTCAGCGAGGATGACGCGATGCTCGGTGCGGAGGCGCAGTATTGCCGGATGGAGCAAGAGCTGCAAAGCTATCTCGACACCTACGAAAGCACTCACAACTATGATGAATACCACTTCGATCTGGACGATATTGAGCATGACCCCTATGTGCTGATCTCCATCCTCTCGGCTCTCCATGAGGGCGAGTTCACGCTGGATGAGGTGCAGGGTACGCTCCAAATGCTGTTTGAAAAGCAGTACATCCTCACCGAAGAGGTCATCGTCGAAACCAGATACCGCACGGAAACCGACACATGGACGGACGCAGACGGCAACACGCACACGGAAACCTATCGCGTCCCGTATGACTACTACATCTGCAACGTGAAGCTCGAAAACTTCAATCTCTCCCATGTCCCGGTCTACATCATGTCTCAGGAACAGCTTTCCATGTACGCAACGTATATGTCGGTGCTTGGCAACCGCGAGGATCTGTTCGGTGACTCTCCCTATGTGGACAAGTACATCACAAATCCGCCCGCTGACTACGATGTCAACCCGGAATACCTGAACGACGAGAAGTTTGCAGCGCTGATTACCGAGGCGGAAAAGTATCTCGGCTATCCGTATGTGTGGGGCGGCTCCAATCCCGACACGTCCTTTGACTGCTCCGGCTTCGTCAGCTATGTTCTCACAAACAGCGGGCTTGTGAACACCGGGCGGCTGGGCGCACAGGGGCTTTACAACATCAGTACGCCGGTTTCAAAGGCGAATGCACAGCCCGGTGATCTTATCTTTTTCGTCGGAACGTATGACACCCCCGGCGTGTCTCACGTCGGCATTTACGTCGGTGATGGGGTCATGATCCACTGCGGCGATCCCATTCAGTACACATCTATCAACTCTTCCTATTGGCAGCAGCATTTCTACGCCTTCGGAAGACCCGCCTATTAAAAGAAAGGAGTTTTGCATGAATCCCAAGTATCAGAAAGTCCTCTCCGACATTGAGAAGGCTGAAAAGAAGAAGTCCGAAATCGAAGGTCAGCTCAAGGAGCTGTACGACAAGAAGACAGAGCTGGAAAACCTTGAAATCATCAATACCGTGCGCTCTATGGTGATGGACAAGGATCAGATCATGGCGTTCCTGTCTTCCATGAAGGGCGGCACCAAGCCCGCCGGAAATACGGAGGTAATCGACAATGCGTAAGAAGTTTCGTTTTCTGACCGTCCTTGCGGTCTGCGTCATGGTGCTGTCCTGCTTCTCGGTGACGGCGTTTGCCTATGCCGATGACACCGATCAGAACCTTCCGGTCACAGAGGCAACCCAGCCGGAACAGCAGCCCGCAGTCACTCCCACGCCGGAAAAGCCGAAGGGTGAGCCGATTGACGATGAGGGCAACGCCTACACCCGCGACCTGCTCTATGACAAGGCAACCAACAAACAGTTCATCACTGTCCAGACGAAGAACGGCAACACCTTCTTCATTGTCATCGACTACGATGCGCCCATCAACGAGGATGAGGAACAGTATCAGACGTACTTCCTGAACATGGTCGATGAAAGCGATCTGCTTGCGCTGCTGGATGATGACACTGCGGCGGCTCTGACCACCTGTAACTGCAAGGAAAAATGCGCTGCCGGTCAGGTCAACACCGACTGCCCGGTCTGCAAGACCAACATGAGCGAATGCACCGGCACAGCCCCTGCTACACCTGATCCGGATAAGGATGCAGAAACCGATGCTCCCGCCCCTAAACCCGAAAAGAAATCCAACATCGGCGTGATCCTCGTCATCTTCGTTCTTGCCGGTACTGCGGGTGCAGCTTATTACTACATCAAGTTCGTCAAGGGCAGAAAGCCCAAGGATGAGGATATGGACTTCTTTGATGATGAAGGCTACGAGGAAGAGCCGTACATCAACGAGGATGATGAGCCGCAGATTGCGGAGGATGCTGAAACGGATGGTGATGAAGATTGATCTTAGTCATTGCTGAAAAGCCCAGCGTTGCCCAGTCCATCGCAAAGGTGTTGGGCGCGACGTCCCGCAAGGACGGCTACATGGAGGGCGGCAATTACATCGTTTCGTGGTGCTTCGGTCATCTGGTGGAGCTGGCAGACGCCAGCTCCTACGATGAGCGGTATGCCAAGTGGCGGTATGACGATCTGCCCATTGTTCCGGAAAGCTGGATGTTTGAGGTCACAAAGGACAAAGTCCAGCAGTTCAAGGTGCTGTCCTCTCTCATGAAGGACAAGCGCGTCACCGAGCTGGTCTGCGCAACCGATGCAGGGCGCGAGGGTGAGCTGATCTTCCGGCTGGTCTACAACAAAGCCGGATGCACCAAGCCCTTCAAGCGTCTGTGGATCAGCTCGTTGGAGGACTCCGCCATCCGCGAAGGCTTCAACCATCTCCGGGACGGCAAGGAGTATGATCGTCTCTATAAAGCGGCACTCAGCCGCTCGAAGGCGGACTGGATTGTCGGTATCAACGGCACCCGCCTTTTCACCACGCTCTATCACAAGAAGCTGGTGGTCGGGCGCGTCCAGACGCCGACCCTTGCAATGCTGGTGGAGCGTGACGGGAAAATCTCCACGTTCCAAAAGGAGAAGTATTTCAACGTCCACGTCGGCAAGGGCGATCTGACCGCCGATCTGGAAAAGGTCAAAACCGAAGAGGAAGCAAAGAAGATTGCGGCGGCTTGCGAGAAAAAGCAAGCCGTCGTTTCTTCTCTCAAGCGGGAGACGAAAACCGTCAGTCCTCCAAAGCTCTATGATCTGACCACCTTGCAGCGCGAGGCAAACCGCTACTACGGCTTCACTGCCCAGCAGACGCTCGATCTCGTTCAGACGCTTTACGAAAAGAAGCTCCTGACCTATCCGCGCACAGACAGTCAGTTCATCACGGACGATATGGAGGACACTGCCCGTCAGGTCATTTCCATCGTCTGCCGCCAGCTTCCGCTTTTCTCCGGCGTTTCGATTACTCCGGACATTGCCCGCGTGACCGACAACAGCAAGGTCACAGATCACCATGCCATTCTCCCGACCGTCCAGCTTGAAAAGCAGGATGTTTCGGCGCTTCCTCAGTCGGAGCAGAAAATCCTCAATCTTATCGGGATGCGCCTTCTGTGTGCGACCGGCGAGAAGCACACCTACGCAGAAACGCAGATCACGCTCTCCTGCGAGGGCTATGTGTTCAAGAGCAAGTGTAAGACCGTCGTTCAAAACGGATGGAAAGCCATCGAAGAGCTGTTCAAGTCCTCCCTCAAGACGAAGGAAAAGGACGATCCCATGAAGTCCCTGCCCGAAGTCCATGAGGGCGATGTTCTGGATGGTGTGTCCGCCAGCGTCACCGAACACTTTACGACACCCCCGAAGCAGTACACGGAAGACACGCTCCTGTCTGCGATGGAGACTGCCGGAAACGATCAGTTCGACGATGACACCGAGAAGAAAGGTCTCGGCACTCCCGCAACCCGCGCCGGTATCATTGAAAAGCTGGTAAAGTCCGGCTTTGCTGAACGCAAGGGCAAATCCCTCATTCCCACAAAGGACGGCTGCAACCTCGTCTGCGTCCTGCCGGAACAGATCACGTCTCCCAAAATGACGGCGGAATGGGAAAACACGCTCATGGAGATTGAGCGCGGCAATGCGGATGCAGACGCCTTTCTCAGCGGCATTGTCCTGATGACCGGGGATCTCGTGAAAGCCTATCCCTTCCTCTCCGATGCCGAAGCCCAGCGTTTCGGCACGGGCAAGGAGGAAATCGGCAAATGTCCCCGCTGCGGCTCTCCGGTCTACGTCGGCAAGGGCAATTTCTACTGCTCGAACAAGGAATGCTCCTTCTGCCTGTGGGAAGACAACAAGTTCTTTTCCAGCAAGAAAAAGAAGCTGACCAAGAGGATTGCAAAGGAGCTGCTGGACAAGGGCTGGTGCCGCGTGACCGGGCTTTACACGCCGAAGAAGCCTCAGCTCTACGATGCGGTGATCCGTCTGGATGACAGCGGCGGCAAATACGTCAGCTTCAAGATGGAGTTTGACCGATGATCCGTCCGAAGTATGTTGCCTCTTGCAGCGGAGGCAAAGACAGCGTAGCGACGCTCCTGCTGGCTGCACAGCACAATGAGCCGCTGGACGAGGCGGTTTTCAGCGAGGTCATGTTCGACAAGGACACAAGCGGCGAAGTCCCGGAACACCGGGACTTCATTTATGACCGGCTCAAGCCCTTCTGCGAAAAAGAGCTGGGCATCAAGTTCACCATTCTCCACGCGGACAAGACCTGCGATGAGGTGTTCCATCATGTCATCACCCGTGGACCGCACAAGGGTGTGGTTCGCGGCTTTGCATGGGCTGGTATGTGTGCAGTCAATCGTGACTGCAAAATCCCGCCAGTCCGCAAGTACAATGCCGCACTCTCGCCGGACACTGTGAGCTATGTCGGCATCGCGGAGGATGAGCCAAAACGCCTTGCGCGTCTGGACGGTGTGAAGAAGGTCAGTCTGCTTGCCAAATACGGCATGACAGAGACGGACGCCTACAAGCTCTGTCAGGAACACGGGCTGCTTTCCCCAATCTACGCTCACTGCCGAAGAAACGGCTGCTGGTTCTGTCCCAACGCCAGTGACTCGGAGCTGCTGCACATGGTCACAAAGCACCCGGATATGTTTGACCGGCTGATTGAATGGGAGAACGAGGATAACATCTTCCATCGTCGGATGACGCGCAGAGAAACCCCGTCTGAGGTAAAGGCTCGTTTACTGAGCAAATCCCAGACGGGGTTTTCTTCGCCCAAAAGCAAATAAGAAATGGAGGTTTGAGATGGCTGAAAACAAAAATGCACAGCAAGTCCGCGAAATCACGAACAAGCTGGAACAGGGCATCAAGGAGCTTTTTGAATCCGAGCGGTTCAAGGAATATCTCCGCACGATGTCCAAGTTCTACAACTATTCCTTCAACAACACGCTGCTCATTGCGATGCAGAAGCCGGAGGCAACCTATGTTGCCGGTTATACCTCGTGGCAGCGCAACTTTGACCGTCAGGTCATGAAGGGCGAAAAGGGCATCAAGATTCTTGCACCCGCGCCGTACAAGGCGCAGGAAGAGCGCGAGAAGATTGATCCTTTGACGCAGAAGCCGGTGATCGGCGCAGATGGGAAGGCTGTCACAGAAACAGTTGAGGTTCTGCGTCCTGCCTTTAAGGTGGTGAGTGTCTTTGATGTTTCCCAGACGGACGGCAAGGAGCTTCCGGACATTATCGTCGATGAGCTGAAAGGCACCGTCGAAAACTACGAGGCGTTCTTCGATGCGCTCAAGCAGGAATCTCCCGTCCCAATTTCCTTTGAGGATATTCCGGGCGGGGCAAAGGGATTCTTCTCGCCGGTTGAAAGCCACATTGCCATTCAGGAAGGCATGAGCGAAATCCAGACGGTCAAAACCGCCATTCACGAGATCGCCCACGCAAAGCTCCACGCCGTCAAGCCGGATGAGAAAGCCGCGCCAGAAGATAAGAAGGATCGTCACACCAAGGAGGTTGAAGCGGAAAGCGTTGCCTACACCGTCTGCCAACGGTACGGCATTGAAACCTCGGACTACTCCTTCGGTTACATTGCCGGTTGGTCATCCGGCAAGGAAACCAAGGAACTGAAAAGCTCTCTGGACACCATCCGCAAGACGGCGGCTGAGATGATCGAGGGCATTGACGCCAAGCTCAAGGTGCTGCTGGCAGAGAAAGCACAGTCCGCAGAGATGGAAGTCGAAGCTCCCGTAAAGGAAGCTGTTCCGGAGGAAAAGCCGGAAGTCCCCATTTACCGCGAGACGGCGAATTATGCCTATGAAGCCGGTGAGCTGGAGTCATATCGTGCTTCTCTCGCTGCAAACGTGGAATGCCGCCGTGCGATTGAGGCGGCGATCAGCTCCAACTACGGAGACAACGGGCTGGATGCGGATGCTGCCGTGAAAAGCGTCCTTGAGCAGTTCTCTCCGGAGCGCGTCCGGTATGTCCTCGCAAACACCATTCAGCAGAAAAACTTTGACGGGCGCATTCCCCAGCCCCTCAAGGAATGGGCGAAGACCGTTGATGTCTGCCCGGAGAACGCCTCGCGCTTCCTTGTGGATAAACCCAATCCCGGACTGACGGCACTTTTCGTGGATGCGTTCCGTCAGCAGACCGAACCCCAGAAGGAAGTCACTTCTGAGAAAACAGAGGAAAGAGACCCGGAGGTCGTTGCATGGGAGAACGATGAGATCACTTCTATTGAGGTGAGAACCGTGGAGGTCAAGTCTCCCGTTGCCTCCATGCCGGAGGAAGCAGCGAAAGCACCGAAGGCGCACCGCCTGACCGCCGAAGAGAAGGAAATCAAAGCCGCCGTCATGGACACGCTCAAGGGGCAGATTGCCTATAACAACGACGGTATGCGGGCGTCCTATCGCGCCTCTAACCATTCCTTCAATCTGCTGGCACGGAACGGCGTCAGGATCGAGGGCAACACGGTCACGCAGAACGGTGAGCCGCTGTTCAAAATCCATCGCCGTCATGCGGCGCGGAAAACACAGGGCTGTTACCGTGAGCTGATGCCGACGCTGGAATACGTCAAGCAGGAGCAGAAGCAGGAAAAGCCCTCTATCCGCGATCAGCTCAAAGCTGCCGCAAAACAGCAGCCGGAGAAGAAATCCCCGGTCAAATCCAAAACACACGACATGGAGTTGTGAGAAAGGAGAAGCATGAAGAAATACACAGACGTTGACATCATCGCGGAGCTGCAGAAGCTCGTGGACAGTCATGTAGACAGCTACAAGGAAGACTTCGACATCGACAAGCGTATCATCCGCCGCGCTGCCGAAAGCCGGAATCCCGAAGAGAAAACGCTGATGTGGTTCTGCCGTCCGCATGGAACGCACTGTCTCAACGAAAATCAAGTCTTTATTCAGGGAACGCGAGATCACAACACCTTCCGTTTTTACGCGGAACAGACCTACGACCAGTGCATTGCCCGTGTCATTATTCCGAAAGCCGTCAAGCGTGGCAAGGTGTTCGGAGATGTCTTTGAGATCAACTACCGGGAACAGGCGGCAAATGTAGCGCAAAACTCGGTTGCGCCGGATCATGACCGGCTGACCTTCGCAGATGGCTTTGTGCTGGACGCACCCTGCCGCAGCAGTTTCGATGCAGCAATGGCTCTGATCGGTGAGCATGGCAGCGTCAAGACCCACCAGACGCTCCCGAAGGACGCGGATGCTCTGGTGGAAGTGCTGTCTAAGCAGAAAAGCCGCCGTGACAGACTGCCGGAGGCAGATAGGACAGAGGTGCTTTCTCCGCTCCCTGTCGCAGAACTCCGCAAATATGAGGCAGTCAAAAAGGCTCATCCGGATGCGCTGGTCTGCTTTGCTCAGAACGGCTATTTTGAGCTGTACGGCAAGGACGCAAAGAAAGCCGCGCCGCTTCTCGGCACAAAACTCCTTGAAAAGAAGGTGCGCGGCAAGCCTTCCATGCCGGTTACTGGTTTCCGTGAAAGCGCATGGGTAGCCGGTTCTCATAAGCTCTGGAAGTCCGGCGCAGATGTCTTTCTCAGCAAGGACGGCGAGACCTTCAAGGAACTCAAAGCCGCAGATTACATTCCTGTCGGTGCGACGCTGAATGTGGATGGGATCAAGTGCAGAATCGACGCGGTTGATTTTGCCGCTGATGAAGTCCGGCTGACGAACATTGAGGACAAGAACCGCCCCATCCGCTTTTCTGAGACCATCCAGTATGTCCGCTCCTATGTGGAGGATGCCGGGACTGCCATCTACGACACCATCCCGAAGAAGCCCGCTGCCCGTGAATCCATCCGCGACAAGCTGAAATCCGCGCAGAAAGCACAGCCGCCCCACACACCGAAGCCGCAGAAAAACAAAGGAAAGGATATGGAACTCTGATATGAAAAACTTTACCGTGGAAGAAACCAACCTGATGTGCTGCTTCAACACGTCCAGCCGGAAGCGGCTGATCGACGATATGAAGAGCGTCACCCTGAACGACATGGACGGCGAGATCGCAGAGCTGATGTACAAAACCGTCCGGAAGCTCGAAGCCATGACGGACACGGAGTTTGAGGAACTGTATATCATGCCGGACGGCATGGTGGATGACTGAAAGGAGGATGCCTATGCCCGTATTAGACGGTGATTTTGAAGCCTTCGTCACGAACCTTGGCAAGTACAACGAGGGTATGCTGGTCGGTGAGTGGGTGAAGCTGCCCACCACCGAAGAAGAGATGCAGAAGGTCTTTGAGCGCATCGGAATCGGCAAGCAGGATGAGTTCGGTCAGCCCTACGAAGAGTGGTTTATCACCGACTACGAATGCCCGATCTATGGCGTTCAGAAGATGCTTGGCGAGTACGAGAGCCTTGATAAGCTCAACTACCTTGCCGCTTTGATTGACGAGCTTTCCCTGAGCGATCAGGAAAAGCTCGTTGCCATTATGGAGGCTGGCTGCGATGAGGTCAGCGACATCGACGATCTCATCAACCTGACGTTCAATCTGGACTGCTACGACATCATGCCCGGTATCAACGACGAATCCGACCTTGGCTATTATTACGCCCACGAAGCCGGTATTTACTCCGAAAAGGATCTCGGTCCTCTGGCAAATTACATCGACTATGAACGCTATGGGCGAGACATTGCGATGGATGAGCAGGGACGCTTCACCGATGAAGGCTATGTCCGCGTCGCAAGCGAGAGATGGGACAGACAGTTCGACGGCGACCTTGATGATATTCCCGATGAATACCGGATCACCGGCTCAGGGGAAGCCGCCGAGCGTGACAGCACTATTGCAGTTCTCGTTGTTGAGCCGGGAAAGGAGCCTTATGTGAAGGAGATTGACTCCGGTCTGGAGTCCTTGCAGCATGAGGTCGGCGGCTGCATCGAGGCGATTTATCCCTACGAAGACCCTGTTGCCTTAGTCTGTAATGAGGAAGGCAAGCTGGAAGGTCTGCCCCTGAACCGCGCTCTGCGGGATGAGGACGGTGACATCTACGACGTTGTTGCCGGAACATTCTTGGTAGTCGGCTTGACGGATGACAGCTTCGGTTCTCTGACCGTAGAGCAGATGCAGAAGTTCTCCGACCTCTTCAAAGTTCCGGAGCAGTTTGTTAAGTTGGGCGATAAGATTGTTGCGATCCCCATGATCTCGAAGGAGCAGCAGAAGCAGGAGAGCGTTGAGCAGAAGGACTTTGAGATGAATGCCGACACCTCCGGTCTGACGGTTGCCGGTCACATCGGGACGTGGCACACCATTGACCAGCACGAAGTCGGCGGTCACAGCTTTTATCTGATGGAGCATGACACCTACGGCGATGAAGCTGCTTGCATCATCGTCGATGAGCGCGGCAAGCTCGTCCTTGATGATGTCTACAACGGCTTTGACGATGACACACTCCGCCTTCTTGACCTTGAAGTCAAGAAAGTGCCGGAAATGCCCGATCCCGCGCTCTCCGTTCAGGATATGAAGGACTACGGCTACGCATGGGCTGGCGTTCTTCCCGCCGGTCAGGAGGCGGCTGAGAAGGCTTTGGAGAAGGGCTGCGAGGTTTACCGTCTCTATTCTGATAACACCGAGGGCTTGTGCGTAGATGCCAAGGAGATTGCCGATCATGCGGCAAAGGGCGGAATGCTCGGTATCAGCAAGGAAAGCTGGATGGCGGCTCTTGAGAAGGAAAACTACCTCAAGGCAGCGGAGATGTCGATGGAGGATGACTACGGCATGATTGACGGGATCATCAACAACGGTCCGAAGGAGGACAAGACCGCAGAGGTCAAAGCCCCCGAAAGGGGCGAAAAGTCCTCCATCATGGACAGGCTCAAGTCTGCAAAGGCTGAAAAGCAGAAGGAATGCTGCCCTCCCCAAAAGCACAAAGGAGAGATTGAGCTGTGAGCAGAAGTCAGAAATGGCGGCAGGAGTGGTCGTTCTTCATCGGGGACAGCGGACGCCGGAAGTATAACCGCTTCTGCGTCCGCTGCGTCCATAGCTGCAAGCAGAGCTTCCGTGCGGATCTCATCGCCTGTCCGCACTTCTCCCGCAAGGCATCGCGGTGTAGACAGTTAGGGGTCGAAAAAGCCTGTGATTGCAAGCCTCAGAGCGGCGCAAATTGACCAACCTAAGTGATTGTATTCCCTGCGCAGTTTCTTCTTTAGCGCGGAAATAAGTGTCGATTTCGGCACTTGTTTGAATGCCCGGAAAACGAACCAAGAGCCTCTGTCGATGCCCGTTTTGGGTGTCGGCAGAGGCTCTTTTTTTATGACATATTCAAAATAGCGGACAGCAGCTCTTGAACCTGTTGCCGGTATTCCGGCTTTATATCCGAAATACGTCTGGCAAGCGCAAGGGCTTCCGCTTCTGGCTCATCGGTCCCAAAGATAATTCGGTCCGCACTGACGCCCAGCAAACGGCAAAGACGCTGCAAGGCTTCAAGAGAAATACCGGAAGCACCACGCTCAATAGCACTCAGGTGATTCGGCGTCATGCCAAGCATTTCTGAGAGCGTGTCCTGCGTATAGCCCGCCTGTTCTCTTGCCACTTGAATATTGCCGCCGATTTCAATATTGATGTCCTTCTTCTCTCGCATAGCCTCACCACCTTTGCATTTAGTGTACCTAACGGCGGTGTCATTATCCACGGTACGCCGTCGTTGATTTTACTAACGACAATGCGTTGACTGTCCGTGATGAGGGTGATAGAATGGAGTTACCTACCAAAAGAGTGAAAGAAGGGGTGTCATGTCGCGCATTATTGAGTTTAGAAAGTCTGCTCAAAAAGCTGAAAAGCAATCCGTTCAAGGCAAGACTTGTGCGTTTACCGGTCATAGACCGCAGAGTCTTCCGTTCGGCTTTGATGAATCCGATAAGCGTTGTACTTCTTTGAAATCTGTTATGCGGGATCAGATTGTAGCACTCATCGAGAACGAGGGCGTCACGCATTTTATTACCGGCATGGCTCTTGGCGTCGATATGTACGCTGCGGAAATTGTACTCGATTTGAAATCAAAATACCCTCACATTACTCTGGAAAGTGCAATCCCTTGTGAGACACAAGCGATCAAATGGTCTGTGGCTTCACGGGAACGGTATTATAATATCGCTGCAAAGTGTGACAAGGAGACCATGCTGCAACGGGAGTACACGTCGGACTGCATGGACAAGAGAAATCGGTACATGGTCGATCACGCCGATTATATTCTCGCAGTATGGAATGGATGCCCCAGCGGTACCGGGAACACCGTGAGATATGCCCACAAAAAGGGCAAATCTATCATCGTTATCAATCCGGTTTCCCTTGATGTCACGCGGGAATAAGGCAAAAATCCCACTCCTGAATCAAGCGTTGCGAAAACCGTGAAGTATTTCCCGATAGCGAATACACATTGCATTACTCAGTGATTATTGGAAACGTGTACGGCGTATGCTGCCCAGTGAACATCTCCACGGAACACATCGAATTTTCACGGCTTCGTAAAACGGAAAGTGTCACCTTATGAACAGTCCCTTGCCGAGAGAAAAATAAATCGCTGGAAACGGGAACGCCCCCGGCACTGTGCGTCTGGCACAGTGTCGGGGGCGTTTTTCCGTGTCTTAGTTATGAGCCAGTTCATTTAGGAGCAGCTTTCGATAGTCCACAT
>ERZ507027.1208-NODE-1208-length-14862-cov-4.247113_pt1 | contig 14862 bp, 15 predicted proteins | sample MGYA00513163_ERZ507027 | MGnify/ENA metagenome assembly ERZ507027
CCTCGCGCTCGCGCGCTTCGGCTGTGGCGTAGTCGATGTCGTCCTTGTGCGCTTCCATCTCGGCGATCTGCTCGTCCGTGATGTCGAGCCCCAGCGCCTGCTCGGCGCGCGCCAGCGCGATCCAGAGCCGCCGCCAGGTACGGAACTTGAAGTTTTCGGAGAAGATATGCTGCATCTCGGCGCTTGCGTAGCGCGTGGAGAGGGGGGAGATGTAGCTGTCCTTGTTATTCGCCACGGCGCGCACCTCCCAGAGCGTTCTTGTTGATCAGGCGGCGCTCGGTGCGGCCGCTCTCCAGATCCACCATCCGTACATAGAGCGAGATGCGGTTTTCCTCGTTGAGGCTCTCCCACAGCTGCTGCGTCAGCTCGTCGATGTCCTGGGGGATGGCCATGCGCTCGGGCTCGCCCTGAAACGTCGGGAGGGGGTTGCCGTCGCCGACGTAGGTGTGCAGGAAGTGCCCCACGCCCGGCAGCGCCGGGTAGCAGAAGTGGTAGCGGCTGCAGGCGCTGCCCGCGGCGTCCGCGCTCTTGAGAATGCTCATCTCATAGCGGAAGTCCCTGCCGACGAAGGTGACCATGCCGCTGATGCGGGGGGTGAAGTTCGGCGCGTCCGGCTCGAAGCAGCGGCTCTCGAGCGCCTCTTCAAAGCTCTGGCCGCGCGCGAGACCCTCGCAGATGGTGTCGGTCTGGTCGCCGTTGGTCACGATGAGGTGGCCGCCCATGCGGCGCACCGCCGCGTAGATGATGAGCGACGGATCCTCGACCTTCGACTCGTCGAAGGGACGGGTGTAGACCGTGCCGCCGTCCTCGGTGAAGATGCGGTTGCGGCTGTTGGCGCTGCGCCCCATGATGAAATAGGCCACGGCGGCCTTTTTGCCATCCGGGGTCTTGCCGATGACGATGCCGCGGCCGGCATAGCTGTTGCCCGCGAGCAGCTCACGCGGGGTTTTCAGTTCGTAGACGTTCATGCCCTGCTCCCTTCTTTTTCTGCCTGCAGCCGCGCGGCGACCATCTCCGCCGCCTGCGGCAGCAGGATCCATTCGGCCTGCTCCATCACGCGCCGCTGCAGCGTCTGCGGCGTGTCGTCCGGCAGCACCTCCACCGCCTTCTGCAGCAGAATCCGGCCGCCGTCCGGAATTTCATTGACATAGTGTACCGTCGCGCCCGTCACCTTCACGCCGCGCGTGAGCGCGGCCTCGTGGACATGCAGGCCATAGAAGCCCTTGCCGCAGAAGGCGGGGATCAGCGACGGGTGGACGTTGAGGATGCGCTCGGGCCACTCGGCCGTGAACGCCTCGCTCAGGATGCTCATAAAGCCGGCGAGGATGATCATCTCCGCGCCGCTCTCGCGCAGCGCCCGGCGCAGCGCATCCTCAAAGGCCTCCTGACTGCCGCAGGCGCGCCGCTCGACGACGACGCTCTTTACGCCCGCGCGCGCCGCGCGCTCGAGGGCATAGGCCTTGGGATTGCTCGCCGCGACGAGGACGATCTCACCGCTCGGGATCTTTCCGGCCGCCTGCGCGTCGAGCAGCGCCTGCAGGTTCGTTCCGCCGCCGGAGACGAACACGGCGATCCGTGTTTTCAGCATAGAACCACCTTTTCTTCGCCCTCGGTGATCTCGCCGATGACATAGGCGTCCTCGCCGTTTGCGCGGAGGATCTCCAGCGCGCGCTGCGCGTCCTCCGCCGCGACGACCACGCTCATGCCGACGCCCATGTTGAAGGTGTTGAACATGTCACGCTCGGGGATACCGCCCGCGCGGGCGATCAGGTCGAACACCGGCAGCACGCGCACGGCGCTGCGCGTAATGCGCGCACAGAGACCGTCGGGGATGCTGCGGGGGATATTCTCATAGAAGCCGCCGCCCGTGATGTGGGACACACCCTTCACGCGCACGGCGTCAAAGAGGGCGAGCATGGGCTTTACATAGATCTTCGTCGGGGCGAGCAGCGCCTCGCCGAGACTCCGGCCGCCGAGCTCCGCGCGGGGGCTCCTGAGGTCGGCGTGCTCGACGTCAAAGACCTTGCGCACGAGGGAAAAGCCATTGGAGTGGACGCCGCTCGAGGGCAGCGCGATCACGACGTCGCCGGGGTGCATGGTCGTCTTATCGAGGATCTTCGCCTTGTCGACGACGCCCACGGCAAAGCCCGCGAGGTCGTACTCGTCCGCGGGGTAGAAGCCCGGCATCTCCGCCGTCTCGCCGCCGATGAGCGCCGCGCCGCTCTGCACGCAGCCCTCGGCCACGCCGCTGACGATCTCGGCGATGCGCTCGGGGACGTTCTTGCCGCAGGCGATGTAGTCCAGAAACAGCAGGGGCTTCGCGCCGCAGCAGATGATGTCGTTGACGCACATGGCCACGCAGTCGATGCCGACGGTGTCGTGCTTGTCCATGAGGAAGGCGAGCTTCAGCTTCGTGCCGACGCCGTCCGTGCCGCTGACGAGCACGGGGTGCTCGATGCCGGTCGTGTCCAGCTCAAACAGACCGCCGAAGCCGCCGATGTCGGAACAGACGCCCGCGGTCATAGTGCGCGCGATGTGGCTTTTCATCAGCTCAACGGCCCGGTATCCGGCGGTGATGTCCACCCCGGCGGCCGCGTAGCTCTCCGAGCGGGAATTATGATTCATGGGAAGTACCCTTGCCTTTCGAAATTTTTTCTTCAAAACGGTTCTTGTGCGTCTCGCTGGGGATTTCCGTGGGATAGGCCCCGTCGAAGCACGCCGTACAGTAGCCCTTGCCGTTGACGCCGCAGGCCAGACGCTTTGCGCTCTCGACGCTCAGATAGCCCAGAGAGTCCGCACCGATGATTCTGCTGATCTCCTCCACGCTGTGGTGGCAGGCGATCAGGTGCTCGCGCGAGTCGATGTCCGTGCCGTAGTAGCAGGGGTTGAGGAACGGCGGCGCGGAGATGCGCATGTGGATCTCCGTGGCCCCCGCCGAACGCAGGAGCTTCACGATCCGCGCGCTCGTCGTTCCGCGGACGATCGAGTCGTCGATCAGCACGACGCGTTTGCCGCGCACGACATCGGAGATGGGGTTGAGCTTGATGCGCACCTTGTCCTCGCGGCTCTTCTGACCGGGGGCGATGAAGGTGCGGCCGATATACTTGTTCTTGATGAAGCCGATCTCATAGGGGATGCCGGACTGGCGCGAATAGCCGATGGCCGCGTCGAGGCCGGAATCCGGCACGCCGATGACGACGTCCGCCTGCACGGGGTGCTCGAGCGCGAGGAACGACCCCGCGCGCACGCGTGCCGTGTGTACCTGACAGCCGTCGATCACGGAGTCGGGGCGGGCGAAGTAGATATACTCGAACACGCACAGCGACTGCGGCTGCTTTTCACAGTGGTCGCGGATGCTGCGTACGCCCTGCCTGTCAAAGACGAGGATCTCGCCCGGCTCAATGTCGCGGATGAAGGCCGCGCCCACCGCATCGAGCGCGCAGGACTCGGAGGCGATGACGTACCGGCCGTCCGCCGTCTGCCCGTAGCAGAGCGGGCGGAAGCCGTGCTCATCGCGGGCGGCGATGAGCTTCGAGGGGGACATGATGACGAGCGAATAGGCGCCCTTCAGCTTGCCCATCGCGCGGTTGACGGCCTCCTCGATCGAGCCGGATGTCAGGCGCTCCTTCGTAATGATGTAGGAGATGACCTCGGTGTCGCTCGTCGTGTGGAAGATCGAGCCCTCGAGCTCGAGCTTCGAGCGCAGTTCGTAGCTGTTGACGAGGTTGCCGTTGTGGGCGAGGGCCATGCGGCCCTTCACATGGTTGACGACGATCGGCTGGGCGTTGTTGCGGTCATTGCTGCCGGTCGTGCCGTAGCGCACATGGCCGACGGCGATGCTGCCGGGGCCGAGCGCGTCGAGCCGGTCGGGCGTGAAGACGTCGTTGACGAGCCCCACGTCCTTATACGCGGCGAACAGCCCGTCGTCGTTGACGACGATGCCGCAGGACTCCTGCCCGCGGTGCTGCAGCGAAAACAGGCCGTAGTACGTCATGCGCGCCACGTCGTAGTTGTCAGGGCTGAAAACGCCGAACACGCCGCATTCTTCGTGAATATTGCTCATGAAGTTCCTCCGCGCCTTATTCGCCGAACACGCGGTGCATCATCTCGCGGTAGGCATCCTCCACACCGCCCATGTCGCGGCGGAAGCGGTCCTTGTCGAGCTTCTCGTTCGTCTTGAGATCCCAGAAGCGGCAGGTGTCGGGGGAGATCTCGTCGGCGAGGACGAGCGTGCCGTCGGCCAGACGGCCGAACTCGAGCTTGAAGTCGACCAGACGCACGCCGAGGGTGCGGAAGTACTCGGTCAGCACCTCGTTGACGCGGAAGGCCATGGTCTTGATCGTCTCGATCTCCTCGCGGGTCGCGAGCTTCAGTGCGATGGCGTGATAGGCATTGAGCAGGGGGTCGTGCAGATCGTCGTTCTTATAGGAGAACTCGATGGTCGGCTCGTCAAAGACGATGCCCTCCTCCACGCCGTAGCGCTGGGCGAAGTGGCCGGCGGAGACATTGCGGATGATGACCTCCAGCGGCACGATGGACACCTTCTTCACGGCCGTCTCGCGGTCGTTCAGTTCCTCAACGAAGTGGGTGGGCACGCCGTTCTTCTCCAGCAACTGCATGAGGAAGTTCGTCATGCGGTTGTTGACCACGCCCTTGCCGGCGATGGTGCCCTTCTTCAGGCCGTCGAGCGCGGTAGCGTCGTCCTTGTAGGACACGATCACGACCGCGGGATCCTCCGTCGCGTAAACCTTCTTTGCCTTCCCCTCATAGAGCTGCGTCATTTTTTCCATGATAAAAATCCTCCGTATAAAATCCGTTTTATGTTGATAGTGTCAATGTGTATCGCTTTATTCGTCCGCCAGCAGGCGCGCTTCGACGGCGGCGTCGCGGGCGCGCACCTTGTCGGCGTCGGCCTTGCGGCGCTGCGCGAGCTTTTCGGCCAGCGCCGCGTCCTCCACGGCGAGGATCTGCGCGGCCAAAAGAGCGGCATTGGCTGCCCCATCAATCGCAACAGTCGCCACGGGGATGCCCGTCGGCATTTGAACTGTGGAAAGAAGGGCGTCCATGCCGCCCAGCTGTGCCGACCGGATCGGGATTCCGATGACCGGCAGCGTTGTATTGGCCGCGATCGCACCGGCCAGATGTGCAGCCATCCCGGCCGCGGCGATCAGCACGCCGAACCCGTTCTCGCGGGCCTGCGACGCGAAGCGGCTGGCCTCCTCGGGGGTACGGTGCGCGGAATAGACGTGTGCCTCATAGGGAATGTCCAACGCGCGCAGCGTGTCCACGGCCTTGCGGACAACCGGCAGGTCGCTGTCGCTGCCCATGATGATTCCGACTTTTCTCATTGTGCGCCTCCTGAAACAGAAAATGAAGACGCACGGCACCCCTCGGCCTGCCTATGGCATGCCCCTTGATGCAGTGCGCCCAGACGGTCGGCAAATACATTCTCCGGGTCCACGTGGTGCTCCACTTCAAAACCGTCAGGCCCCGGAAAACGGCTCCCTTGTCGCTATTCAGCATAGCACGCGCGGCGCGCGGGTGTCAAGGAAACGGGGGTGTTTGTATGATAGTTTTTACAAATCCTTGCCATTAATTTTGGTGATAACAACGATTCCTCAAATATACGGCAGGCTCTGCCTGCCGTATATTTGAGGAGTGGCTTCGCTGCGCTCTGCGCCCCGGCCGGATATGCCGGCCTGCGACGCTCGCTCCGCGCAGGGTGTTTTTTGCGGCGTACACGCCGCCGCAAAAAACGGATTGGATCTTTTTCGTGCCGTGCGCGGCGCGCACTCTGTGAGACATGAAAAGAAGGCTCTCGCCGGGGGCGGTGAGAGCCTTCTTTTAGGCGGTGGGGAGTTTTTTGTAGAAATAGATGGCGACGATCATGCAGATGCAGTCGACGATCGGCTGCACGGCGGCGCAGCCATAGAGCGGAAACAGCGCGTTGAGCACAAACAGCAGCGGGATGTCGAGCGAGCCCTTGCGCAGGATCGAGCAGATGAGCGACTCGCGCATGCGCCCCATCGCCTGAAACTGGGTGATCATCGGGTAACAGACCGACATCATCGGCATGGCCAGCACCATGATCCGCAGCAGCTTCGTGCCGTAGGCGATCGTCTGCGCATCGCCGATGAAAATCCGCACGAGCGCCGGGGCGAACACCTCGTACCCCGCGACGCAGACGACCGAGAAGCCGACCGCGACCGCGCAGCCGCAGAGGAAAATCCGGTGTCGCCGCTCGTGGTTTTCGGCGCTGTAGTTATACGCCAGCAGCGGCAGCAGGCCGTTGGCAACGCCGATGGAGAAGTAGAGCGGCAGCATGTCAAGCTTTTTGACGATGCCGAGCGCCGCGACCGCCGCCGTGTCATACAGCGACATGAACTTCGTCAGCGCGCCCACGGCCACGAGCGTCAGCAAAAACTGCACCGCCGACGGCAGGCCGATGCGCAGAATCCTGCCGATGTGCCGCCGCGTCGCGCGCAGGTCGCCGGGACGCAGCGCCACGACACCCACACGGCGGCGCGCCGCGATGATCCCCAGCAGGATGAGCATCCCGGCGGCATTTGAGATGGCTGTCGCGAGCCCCGCGCCCTCCGCGCCCATGCCGAGAAAGCGCGGCAGCACGAACAGCGGGTCGAGCAGCATGTTGATGATCCCGCCCGCCGAGACGCCCATCGACGCGGCGAAGGCGCTCCCGTCCGCGCGGATGAGGTTGGCGAGGACGGTGTTGAGGATGGAGAACGTGCCGCCCACGGAGATGACCCAGCGGGAATAGCCGCAGGCGAGGGCGTATGTCTCGTCCGTTGCGCCGCACAGGCGCAGAATCGGCGAGGAGAGCAGCGTAAACAGCACGCAGAACGCCGCGCTCGCGAGCAGCGCGAACCAGAAGCTCACCGCACAGACCTCCCGCGCGCCGTCACGGTCGCGGCGGCCGAGGAGCTGGGCGATGCGCCCCGCGCCGCCCACGGCGAAGAGGTTCGCGAGCGCCGTCATCAGAAGCGTCACCGAGTACGCCAGCGACACCGCCGCCGTCTGCGCCGCGTCGTTGAGCAGGCCGACGAAATAGGTGTCCGCGAGGTTATACAGCAGGATCACCATCTGGCTCGCGATAGAGGGGATGATCTGCCGCCGGACGGCCTGCCCCACGGGCATCCGCTCAAAGAGATACGTCCGGTCGATCTTCTGTCCCATCGCTTACCAGAGCCCCAGAATGTGCTGCATCAGAAGGCTCATGCCCGCGATGCCGACCCAGCAGCAAAAGCCCAGACCGAGCGGCTTGCCGCCGGTTCTGATGAGTTTGACGATGTTCGTGTTCAGGCCGATGGCGCTCATCGCGAGGACGATGAGGAACTTGCTGAGCGTCTTGAGCGGGGAGAAGACCGACGCCGGAACGCCGAGCGCCGTCGCGGCGGTTGTGATGACGGAGGCGAGGATGAAATAGAGGATGAAGAACGGAAAAATTTTCTTCAGCTCCACCTTTTTGCCGTCCGCCTGCGCGCTGCGCGTGCGCATCCACGCGAGCACGAGCGTGATGGGGATGATGGCGAGCGTGCGCGTGAGCTTGACGGTCACGGCCTTGTCGAGCGTCTCGCTCCCGAGGGAGTACATCGAGTCCCACGTCGAGGCGGCCGCCGTGACGGAGGATGTGTCGTTCACGGCCGTCCCGGCGAAGATGCCGAAGGCCTCGCCGCTCGTCTGCGAGAAGCCGAGCGCCGTTCCGAGCATCGGGAACAGGAGCGCGGCGAGCATGTTGAAAAAGAAGATGACGGAGATGGCCTGCGCCACCTCCTCGTCGTCGGCGTCGATGACCGGAGCCGTGGCTGCGATGGCCGACCCTCCGCAGATCGACGAGCCGACGCCGATGAGCGTCGAAATTTTGCCCGGAATGTGCAGCAGCTTGTGCAGCGCCCACGCAATCACGAGCGAGGTCGTGATCGTTACGAGAATGATCGGCAGCGACTGCTTCCCGGTCTGCAGAATGACCGAGAGGTTCATGCCGAAGCCGAGCAGAATCACGGCGTACTGCAGCACCTTTTTTGAGACGAACGTGATGCCGCTCTGCAGTGTGCTCCTGTCGCGGATGAAGAGCGTGACGATCATGCCGCTCACGATGGCGAACACCGGCCCGCCCACGATGGGGAAGCGCTTGCCCAGCCACCAGCACGGCAGCGCGATCACAAGGCACAGCAACGTGCCCTTCCAGTTTTTGCAAATGAAATTCATGCAATTTCTCCTTCGGTTTCCTTGCTGCTTCTGTCTGTGCCGGGCGCGCTGCGCAGCTCGCCGCGCACGCTGCGGAAGCGCTCCGGGATCTGCGCGGCGTCCAGCTGCTGCACGGCGCCGACCGACCCCGCCTCGCGCGCCGTCTCATAGTACCAGCACTTGTAGTCGAGGACGTCCATCGTCCGCTGCAGCTGCTCCATCTGCTCACGCAGGACCTCACGCTGGTGCTCGAAGAGCGCGAGACGCTCGCCGATGGTGTCATCGCCCTGCATGGCCAGCTCAATGTAGACCCGGATGTCCCGCAGCGGCATGCCCGCCTTCTTCAGACATCCGATGACCTGCAGCCACTCGAAGTCCTTCTCCTGAAACATCCGCATGCCGCCCGGGGAGCGCTCCACGAACGGCAGCAGCCCCTCCTTATCATAATAGCGCAGCGTGGAGGCCGGAACCTCCAGCATCTTCGCCATCTCGCCCACGGTATAGACCATTGTGTTTCCTCTCTGTGAATTCGTCAAAATGACACTTGACTTAAAGTGCAGTTTAACTTGTATGATAAGCTCATCAAGTATATAACACGCGGCGCGTTCCGTCAAGGAAATGCCGCGGGAGGAGGATATGAAGCCTATGAAGAAACCCTATGTAATCTGACATATGGTGACCGCTCGTGGATCGCCTGCGGCAAGGAGCGCGTCGACCTCGCCCGCGCGTGTGAAATCCTCGCTTCGGCCTTCGGCGTCGAGCGCATGGCCGTGGTCGGCGGCGGGCACATCCACCACGCGGCGAGCGGCGGCGGTCAGCTGCTGCTGTGTGCCGCAGCGAGTGGTGCGAGCCCGTCAGAGACGAGGAATATAGCAAGCTTGTTTAAAAAGGGCTTTGCCCTTTTTAAACAAATAGGTTTGCGCTCCGCCCCACGCGCAAAGTGTTTTTTGCGGCGTGTACGCCGCGAAAAATTCTCTGCGCGGAGCGAAGTGTATTTTTGTGTGCATGGCACACAAAAATACGCGCAGCGCAGCGAAAACGCTCGCCCCAAAGGACAATGTCCTTTGGGGCGAAGTGTTTTTAGGCGTGGAACGGGAACCCGTAGGTCAGCGGGTCATTTTCGTCGATGAGGAACGTGCAGCTGCCGGTCTTATAGGCCGTGCCGGAGATCTCGACGCGCACGGCGGGGAAGCCCCCGACCTGCTCGGCGGCGACGGCCCTCCCTGTGAAGCGCTGGCCCATGAGGTTATCCTGCGCCGTCTCCGCACCGATGGCGAGCCTGCCGCGGTGGACGAGGTCGGCTACCCGCGCACTCACGCCGGTGCCGCAGGGGGAGCGGTCGGTCTGCTCGCCCTCGAAGATGATGCAGTTGCGGCCGGAGTAGCCGGGGGCGGCGTCCTTGTCGGAGTAGAGCAGCATGAACTCAATTTTGCGGAAGGCGGGAAGCTCCGGGTGCCGGAAGGACGCGTCGTCGTTGACGTGCGCGAGCACGTCCATCGCCAGATTCGTCAGTGGGCGGAGGCTTTCGAGCGTCATGGGGATGCCCTGCTCGTCGACGTTGATGAGCGCGAACACGTTCCCGCCGAACACGATGTCGGCGCGGACGGTGCCGTGGTGATCGGTGTGAATCTCCTGATCGGTGCTGTAGACGAACGAGGGGACGTTCTGCAGCGTGACGCTCTGTGCGCGTCCGTCCTTCACGCGGATGCGCACCGGCACAAGGCCCGTGACGGTGTCGATCTTCATGACGGTCTCCGGCTCCGTCAGGGGGATCCAGCCCTCGTTGACGGCGGCGGTGGCAAGGCAGATCGTCCCGTGGCCGCACATGCCCTCATAGCCCACGCCGTTGAGAAACAGCACGCCAAAGTCGGCCTCCGGGCGGCAGGGCTTCGTCAGCACGATGCCAAACATGTTCTGGTGGCCGCGCGGCTCCTGAATGATCGCCGTGCGGAGGTTATCGTAGTGCTCGCGCATGTCCTGCTCTTTTTCCTGCATGGTGCTGCCGCGCAGCTCCGGCATACCGTCGATGACGATCCGCGCGGGCTCGCCGCAGGTATGCATTTCGATGGTTTTCAGTTCTCTCATCTGTCTGTTCCTCCTTAATAGCTTACAGCTCGATGCTGTCTCCGAGATGAAGGGCCTGTGCGCGGTCGTAGATCCGCTTCACCGTGACGAGGTCGAGCGCCGCCGTGCCGGTCGAGTCGAAGAAGGTGATCTCGTCTGCGCTTTCGCGCCCCGGCGTCCGGCCGAGGATGAGCTGGCCGAGCTCGCCCGTGATGTGCTCCTCCGTCACCGCGCCGGACGCGAGCGCCTGCATCAGGTCGCCCGCCTCGTGCAGAACGCCGTCGAGCGTGTCGGCGTAAATTTTCCCCGCCCGCGTGATGAGCTTCACGTCGAGCTCCGCCTGCTGCGGCGTGCAGGAGCCGATGCCGTTGATATGCGTTCCGGGGCGGACGAGTGCGCCGTCAAAGAGCGGGGTATACGCACCTGTGACGGCCGTGATGATGTCGGCATTCGCCGCGGCTTCGTCCGCGGGGACGTCCGCCGTGCAGAAGGCGCCGTGTGCCGCCTGCACCTGCCGCGCGAGCGCCGCGGCCTTATCGCGGCTGCGCCCTACGATCTGCACCCGCTCGATCGGCCGCACCGCGAGGACGGCTTCAATCTGCTCGAGTGCCTGTCCGCCGGTGCCGTAGATTGTAAAGACGCGGCTGTCCTCGCGCGCGAGCAGCCGTGTCGCCGCACCGGCGAGCGCGCCCGTGCGCAGGCGGGTGAAGTACGTCCCGTCGAGCAGGGCGCACACCGCGCCCGCCTGCGCGTCGAGCAGCACCATTGTCGACGGCGTCGACGGCAGGCCGCGCTTCGCGTTTTCCGGGAAGCTCGAGACGATCTTCACACCCAGCGCGCCCGCTGGGGCGGCGTAGCCGTACATGTACAGGCTGCTGCCCGGCCCCTCGGGGACGGCGATTGTCGTGCGCAGCGGAATGTCACACACCCCGGTGGAGTAGAGACGCAGCGCTTCGCACGCGGCGTCGATGGCCTCCGGCATGGTACAGGCGCGGTGGATGTCCGCTTCGCGCAGAATCAGAATGTTCATGCGTCCTCCTTCTGCCCTTGCGGGCGGTTTGCGTTGTATTTTCCATGGACGTCAAAAACGTCGCGGATGCCCTCCATATCGTCGCCGAACACCTCACGCGCTTCAGGCGGCAGCTGCATGCGCAGGCGCGTGCAGTACGCGTCGTGGCGGATGCACTCGCACGCGAGCAGCGTCATGTGGAAGTTGCGGGTGTAGATGGCTTCGGTCATCTGCTCGCGGCTGAAGCCCGCGTAGATCATCTCCTGCCCGTCCGTCTCCAGCAGCAGCCACCGGCCCTTCCACTCGCGCAGCTTGTCCTGCTCAAAGCCGTGGCAGTAGAGGTTCGGGATGCACGTCTCGTAGCGCTGCGCCGCGTCGTAGAAGATCACGACGACCTTCTCAAGCTCCGCCTGACGCCGCTCAATGGCGTCCTCCAGCTCCTCGTCCAGCTCGTCCGCCCAGATCTGCAGCATCACCTGTTCGCGCGCCTCGCGGATCATCCGCAGGCAGCGGCTGCGCGCGCTCTCCCAGCTGCCGAGGTGCCAGATCCGCTCGTCATTCTGGCCGCAGACGAGCCCCTCGGCGGCGAGTGCGAGGTTGCGCAGCCCCCGATCCATCTCGCCGCGCAGCAGCTCCGCCAGATGCGCCGGTGATTCCGCGCGGTAGAGCGTCGCGCGCCCGTCGCTGCTGCTGAGCACCGCGCCGCGCTGGATGAGCGCTTCGAGGATCGTGTAGATCTTCGACCGGGCGACGCCCGAGAGCTTGCTCGCCTCGTACCCGCTTACCGCGCCGCCCTCGAGCAGCGCGACATACACCTTTGCCTCCGACTCCGTGAACCCGAACTCCCGCAGCTGCGCGATCATGGAAATATCCGTCATCGCAAGTCCCTCCTCACTATTAGTAGCTCCTTTTGGTGACTACTATAGCGGCGGGAAGCGGCGCTGTCAACAGCAGTTTCCAATCGGCGGAATTTTGTGGAAAAATATCCGCGCCGCCGAGCAAAGACGCGGCGCGGATGCTACAATGTCTCTGCAAAGGACAGACCGCCGGCCGCTGCCGTTGAAGTAGCCGACCATGCTGAAGAGCACCACGGTCATGATCGTCTCCGGCGCGAAACCCTTCAGATAGGCAAAGCCACTGCGCACGACGGCCGCGTCCATTCCCAGCCTGGCCACGAGCAGCAGATCCCCCGCGACATTGACCAGACAGGCGACCAGCACGAACAGCAGCGGCGAGCGGCTGTCGCCCAGCCCGCGGAAGATGGCCGAGAGCAGGTTATACGCGACGATGAAGAAGGTCCCGCCGCCGCAGATGCGTACATAGCTCGCCGTGAGCGTGACGGCCTCGGCCGGGGCCTGCATCACCACGGCGATTGGCCGCGCCAGACCGACCGGCACCGCAAACAGCAGCGCGGACACGAGCGCGAACACGACCGCCGCACCGCCGATGACCGCGCCGATCTGTTCGGGGCACCTCTCGCCGAGATAGCGCGCGATCAGTACCGTGACGCCCACGGCAAGCTGCGTCACCACGAACGTGACAAGGTTGAGCACTTGACTGCCCGTGGAGACGGCGGAGAGTCCCGAGGTCGAGCCGAACCGCCCGACGACGAGCAGGTCGACGGCACCGTAGGCTGCCTGCAGAATCAGCGCGCCGAGGACGGGGAGCATAAAGAGGCAGAGCTTGCGCAGGATGCTGCCTTGCGCTCCATCTCCTTGACGGTACGGGTCACACCGCCGCGCGGAATTTGTCAAGCCCTCCTGACAGATGTGGCCTATGAGCTTTCTGTAAAATCCGCAGCAAAATGCTTGCAGATTTTCGCCTTGCGCCTATAATAAATGCTTTCCGGACAAAAAAATCCATGATTTCAGGTGATAGCGTGCAAATTTTGACATATCTGGTTTATACCGCGGCCGGTCTGGGCGCCGGCGTTGTGACGGGGCTTGCGGGGCTGTCCGCGGCGGTGGTCATCACGCCGATGCTCATGAGTCTCTGTGGCTGGGAGAGCTATGACGCCGTGACGGTTGCGCTGGCCTCCGACGTGCTGGCGAGCATGCTCTCGGCCTATACATACTATAAAAACAAGAATATCGACCTTCGGCGCGGCGGACTGGTGACGGTCACCGCCTTTCTTGGAACGATCGCCGGCAGCTACTGCGGCTTTCTCTTCAGCCGGCACTCGCCGGACGGTCTGGGCTATATCTCCATGCTCACGACGGTGTTTCTCGGCGTGAAGTTTCTGGTGAAGCCCATCACCGGCGGCACCGACGCGTCGGCCGCCGCGGAGCAGTCCGGCCGCAAGACGGTCCTTGCGATGCTGCTCGGCTGCGGCATCGGCTGGGTGTGCGGCTTTACCGGCAGCGGCGGCGGGATCCTGATGCTCACGGTGTTTACGCTCGTCCTCGGCTATAATCTGAAGGTTGCCGTCGGCACGAGTACCATGATTATGACGCTCGTGGCGCTGACCGGCGCGGTGAGCCATATCTCGCTGGGTGCGCGGATTTTCCCGCTGCCGATGGCCGTCGTGGTGCTCTCGTGCCTGCTGGGCGCGGTTGTGTCGGCGAAGTTTGTCAACCGCTGTGAAATTGCGCGGCTCAACCGCATCGTGGGAATTGTCCTCGTTCTGCTCGGCATTGTCACGATCGCCATCAAGCTGCTGTAGCCGCCTGGCATGGCGGTTGCCTTGACAGACGGAATTGTGCTATACTGGTTCTGCGCTTTACAGGCAGTCTATGACAATGGAGGGAGATCCCGTGGAGCAGACAGAGGGATTTTATGCGCGCGTCTATGCGCTCGTGGGGCAGATTCCGCCGGGACGGGTCGTGTCCTATGGACAGATTGCATGGGCGCTCGGCGCGCCGCGTATGGCGCGGCAGGTCGGCTGGGCCATGCGGCGCTGCTCGGATGCGCTGCCGTGGCAGCGGGTCGTGCGCGCCGACGGCAGCATCGCGGGCGGCGGCTATGCGGCGCTGCGGCGAGCGCTGCTGGAGGGGGAGGGCATCCCCTTCACCGCCGACGGGCGCGTGGATATGGCGCGCTGCGCGTGGGAGATTCCGCCGCAGGAGGTGCACCATGGCTAAGCATCGGGACGAGGCGGACTTCCGCGTGTGGTATGAGGAGGTTTACTGTAAAGAGAAAGGCTGAGAGCAGTTGCTCTCAGCCTTTTGTTATTTCTGTGCAGCCCTTGTTGAATTCTTTCACATGCTGTTTATCCAATTTTTTCAAAGATTCCCTCGCATACTTACGCCATCCTGTACCTCGTCAAACTCTGCCTTGAACTCATCGGTTTTCAGCTCCTCCCGGAAATCAAACCAGCTGCTGAAAAACCCGTTGCCGTCTGTATCCATGTCTGCCCGGAGGTGGCCGATCAGTCCGGTTTACATGGAAATTTGCGTGCTCTGACGGAAGGTATATTTGTCCTCCGCCTCGATCATTGCTCTTTTTTCATACTCGATCATCTTGCGTCACCTCATTTCTAATTATTGCTGTTGCTTCTGGAAATAGAAAAAGCCGCCACTTCAAAATTAACAGTGAAGTGACGGCTCTTTCTATCGCCGGAATACGAGTTCCTGAAATGAAAAAAG
>ERZ507027.1218-NODE-1218-length-14693-cov-4.078358_pt1 | contig 14693 bp, 8 predicted proteins | sample MGYA00513163_ERZ507027 | MGnify/ENA metagenome assembly ERZ507027
AAAGTACCCCGCCGGAGGCTCCTCTCTGACAAAAAACGCATGAAAAAAGCTCTGTGAGAACTCACAGAGCTTTTCATCATTCAGATTGCGCGGGTAACCTTACCGGAACGCAGGCATCGGGTACAAACATATACATGGCGGGGCGTACCATTAATCATTGCCTTGACGCGCTTGACATTGGGCTTCCAAGGACGATTGGAACGTCTGTGGGAGTGGGAAACCTTGATCCCAAAGGTAACGCCCTTGTCGCAAAACTCGCATTTAGCCATCCGTTGCACCTCCTTGCTGTAACGAACATTCAAGGCTTGCATTCACAAGCATTTGTTATAATAGCAGATACGGACGAAAAATGCAAGAGTTATTTGCAAAGAAAAAGGAAAAAATTTGCGCCGGGTTGTGGGTATTGCGAAAAAGCGGGGCATAGGCTATAATGTAAAAGGATAATTGCCACCAAATTTACACGCCGCCGGCTCACCTCGGCGGGATTGTGAGGGAAGATATGGAAAAAATCAGACGCAACCCGGCCAAGCTCAGCCAGCTGGTGAAGGAATTCGATCTGGAGATCCTCTATCAGGCCACGAGCTATGAGGAGCAGACGCTTTCGATCTCGGACGTGAACCGCCCCGCGCTGCAGCTGGTCGGGTTTTACGACTATTTTCAGCCCAGCCGCCTGCAGATCCTCGGCCGGGCCGAGGTGATGTTCCTCAAGGCAATGGCCGCTGAGCCGCGGCGCCATGTGCTCGACGAGCTGCTGCGCTGCGAGATCCCGGCGCTCATCATTTCGCGGAATATGGACGTGTTCCCGGAGCTCATTGAGCTCGCGGCCAAGTATGACCGCACGCTCCTGCGCACGCCGAGCACGACCGTCGACATCAGCAGCCGCATCATCGATTTTCTCAACCGCAAGCTCGCCCCGCAGATCACGCGCCACGGCGTGCTGATGAATATCTACGGTCAGGGCGTTCTGATGATGGGCGACTCCGGCATCGGCAAGAGCGAGACGGCCATTGAGCTCCTCAAGCGCGGCCACCGGCTCGTAGCGGACGACGCGGTGGAGATCCAGCGCGTGTCCGGCAGTCTCTGGGGAACGGCCCCGGAGATGATCCGACACTATATTGAAATACGCGGCGTCGGCGTGATCGACGTGCAGAGACTCTTCGGCATGAGCGCGGTGCAGCACGACTCGGAGGTGGAGCTTGTGATCCAGCTCGAGCCGTGGGAGGACGGGAAGTTCTATGACCGTCTCGGGCTCGAGGGCGAGACGTATACGATGCTCGGCGTGTCGCTGCCGTATGTGACGATCCCGGTGCGTCCGGGCCGCAACCTCGCGGGCATCGTGGAAATCGCGGCGATGAAGAACCGGCAGACCTTCTTCGGCTATAACTCCGCGCAGGAGTTTGTCGACCGCGTCGACCGCCAGATCGACGAGCTGAGCCGTCAGGCGGCGCGCAAGACCGACAACTGATATTAAAAAGGAGAACAGCATGAGCTGGTATGAAGAACTGGATCAGAAGATGGCGGACTATCTCCCGGACGTCCCCGTCCTGCGAGAGGAGCCGCTGAGCCGGCACACCTCGTTTCGCATCGGCGGGCCGGCACGGCGGATGGCCTTCCCCAAAAGCGGCGAGCAGCTGGTGCTGCTCGTGAGCTTTGCGCGCGGGTGCGGCGCGAGGCCGTTTGTCCTCGGCAACGGGACGAATCTGCTCTTCGGCGACGGGGAGACGGACCGACTTGTCATCAGCACGCGCGACCTTGCGCAGCTGCGCCGGGGCGGGAGTGAAAACGAGATTATTGCCGGGGCGGGCGTGCCGCTCGCGCGCCTGGCGGTCTTTGCCCAGCAGGTGGGGCTGACGGGGCTGGAGTTCGCCCACGGCATCCCTGGGAGCGTCGGTGGCGCGGTGTGCATGAACGCGGGCGCCTATGATGGGGAGATGAAGGGCGTCGTGAAGTCCGTGACGCTCCTGCTGCCCGAGGAGGGCGTCCACACGCTCAGCGGCGCGGACATGGCCTTCGGCTACCGCAGGAGCTTTCTCACCGATCATCCGGAGAATGTCGTGCTTGAGGCGGCGTTTTCGCTGCGGCCGGGGAATCCGGCGGCCATCCGCGCGCGGATGGAGGAGCTGATGGCGCGGCGCAAGAAGAGCCAGCCGCTCGAGTGGCCGAGCGCGGGCAGCACCTTCAAGCGCCCGACGGGGTATTTCGCCGGGCCGCTCATCGAGCAGGCCGGGCTGAAGGGCTTTTCCGTCGGGGGGGCGCAGGTGTCGGAGAAGCACGCGGGCTTTGTCATCAACCGCGGCGGGGCGACCTGCGCGGATGTGCGCGCGCTCATCGGCGAGGTGCAGCGCCGCGTGCAGGAGCGCGCGGGCGTGCTGCTCGAGCCGGAAGTGAAGTTCGTGGAGAAGTGACAGGGGGTCGGATCCGTGGAAATTCTGATTATCACCGGTCTTTCCGGGGGCGGCAAGAGTAAGGCTGCCTCGTTTCTGGAGGACATCGGATACTATATCGTCGACAATCTCCCGACGGAGATGATGGTGAAGTTTGCGGACTTCTGCGCGGGCTCGAGCGGCCGGTATGACCGCGTGGCGCTCGTGTACGACATCCGCGCGGGCGAGCCGTTTGACCAGCTGCTTGACACGCTCGACCGTCTGCGCGCGAGCGGCGTGACCTGCCGGATGCTGTTTCTCGAGGCGTCTGTGCAGACGATCATCAACCGCTATAAGGAGACGCGGCGGCGCCATCCGCTGATGGGGAAGGGCGTGAGCATGGAACAGGCCGTGCGCCGCGAGCAGGAGCTGCTGCGTCCGGTGCGCGACCACGCGGATTTCGTGCTCGATACGACGTCGTTCTCGACGGGGAAGCTCCGCAGCGAGATCCTCGACCTGTTCGGCGGCCAGTGCGACCGCGGCGGCATGAACGTGAATGTGCTGTCCTTCGGTTTCAAGCACGGGCTCCCGATCGAGGCGGATCTCGTCTTTGACGTGCGCTTCATGCCGAACCCGTTCTATGTGGCCGAGCTGAAGCACCAGACGGGGCTTGACAGGCCCGTGCAGGACTTTGTCTTTTCCTTCGACCAGACGCATGAATTCATGAGGCAGCTCGAGAAGATGATTTCGTTTCTCCTCCCGCTCTACAGCGAGGAGGGCAAGAGCGTGCTCGTCATCGCCATCGGCTGCACCGGCGGGCACCACCGCTCCGTGGCCGTGGCGCACCGACTGGCCGACTACATCGCCCGCGCGGGCTATCAGGTGACGGAGAACCACCGGGACATCTCCCGCTGAGAGGAACGCCTATGGAATCGTATCTGTATCGCATCCCGCCCGAGCAGGGGCCGCGCGTGACGGTGATCGGCGGCGGCACGGGGCTCTCCACGCTGCTGCGCGGGCTGAAGCTCTATACGAAGAATCTGACGGCCGTTGTGACCGTGGCGGACGACGGCGGCGGCTCGGGCGTGCTGCGCCATGACCTCGGCATGCTGCCGCCGGGCGATGTGCGCAGCTGTCTCGAGGCGCTGGCGAACACCGAGCCGCTCATGCAGCGGCTCATGCACTACCGCTTCACGGAGGGGACGCTCGCGGGGCAGAGCTTCGGCAACCTCTTCCTCGCCGCGCTGAGCGAGATCCTGCCGAGCTTTGACCAGGCGGTCGAGAGTCTGAGCCAGATTCTGGCCATCACGGGGCGCGTGCTGCCCGTGACGAATGAGAATGTCCGGCTTGAAGCGGAGCTGGAAAACGGCGCGCGCGTGGCGGGAGAGTCGAGCATCTGCGGCTGCAAGCGGCGGCACGGGTGCCGCATCCGCCGCGTCCGTCTGCGTCCCGCTGGGGCGCAGGCGCTGCCCGCCGTGCTCGAGGCCATCCGCGAGGCCGATATGGTCATCCTCGGGCCGGGGAGTCTCTATACCAGCATCATCCCGAACCTCCTCGTCGGCGGCGTCGTGGACGCGATCATGGACTCCGGCGCGCTGAAGGTCTATGTCTGCAACGTCATGACGCAGGCGGGGGAGACGGAGGGCTATACCGCGGCGGATCACATCCGCGCGCTGTTTGACCACGCGTGGCCGGGACTGTTCGACATCTGCCTGACAAGTGACTCGCCCATCCCGCGCAGCATCGCCGAGCGCTACCTCGCCGAGGGGGCCGAGCCGCTGCTGTGCGACCGGGAGGCCTGCGAGGCGCTGGGGGTGGAGGTCATCAGCCGCCCGGTGGCGTCGGTGGAAAATGATCTGGTGCGCCACAATCCAGGGCACCTCGCGCGCGAGCTGATGGCGCTGCACGCGGAGCGGAACATGCGGCTCGTGGAGCCGTCCACCCCCGGCCATACGCGCAACAAAGTGGAAAGGTAGGCGGTCTATGCAGTCTTTTTCCTATAAAGTCAAAAGTGAGCTCTGCCGCACGGCGGTCAGCCGTCTGTGCTGCGCGCGGGCGGAGGCCTATGGCGTGCTGCTGTACTGCAACACGTTCACGCCGACGCTGGTGCGCATTATCACGGAAAACGCCGAGTTTGCCGCGCGCTTGCCGCGCCTGTTTCAGCGGGCGTTTTCTGTGAAGTTCGACCGCCTGCCCGAGGACGACGGCGGCCACGGAAAGCTCGTTTTCCAGATTACCGATCCGGAGAAGCTCGACCGGATCATCAACCAGCTCGGCTATGACCCGCGCCAGACGATGGTGCTGCACGTCAATTTCGCTCTGCTTGAGGACGAGTGCTGCCGGACGGCGTTTCTGCGCGGGGCGTTTCTCGCGGGCGGGAGCGTGACGGATCCCGAGAAGCGCTATCACCTCGAGCTGACCGGCTCGCACGCGCAGGCCAGCCGCGAGATGTCGGCGCTGCTGACGGAGATGGGCTTTCTGCCGCGCAGCGTCCGCCGCGGCGGCGCGACGGTGATCTATTTCAAGCAGTCCGAGCACATCGAGGATCTGCTCACGACGATCGGCGCCCCGGCCTCGGCCATGGACGTCATGACCGCGAAGGTGGACAAGTCCATCCGCAACGGCGCCAACCGCGCCATGAACTGCGATATGGCGAATGTGAACAAAACGCTCGACGCCGCGGAGGAGCAGCTCACGGCGATTGAGCGTCTGCGCGGCGGGAGCGCGTGGGAGAGTCTGCCGGAAAAGCTCCGGCAGACGGCGCAGCTGCGCCTTGCCTACCCGGAGCTGTCGCTTGCGCAGCTTGCGGAGCGCTGCGATCCGCCGGTGACAAAATCATGCATGAACCACAGAATGAGAAAACTGCTGGAGAAAGCGAGGGAACAGAAATGACGAAAGAAGAACGCTGCCGCGCGGCGAAGGCATACCGCGAGAAGGGACTCAACTGCGCACAGTGTCTGCTGGCCACTTTCCGAGACGTGGCGGGGCTGACGGAGCAGCAGGCGCTTGGCCTTGGGGCCGGGCTTGGCGGCGGTGTGCGCTGCGGCGGCATCTGCGGCGCGGTGAGCGCGCCGGTGCTCATCCTCGGCGCGTCCTGTCCGGATCCGTCCGACCGACCGCACACAACGAAGCTGACAAAGGAGTTCGAGAGCCGCTTTGTCGAGCGCTTCCACCGGCTCGACTGCCGCGAGCTGCTGCCCGCGCAGGATCTCGAGCCGTCGGAGCTGGCGCAGGAGCTTGCCGCGGGGGATCACTGCGGCTTGCTGATTGTGACCGCGGCGGGCATCCTGAGCGATATGCTGGGAGAGACCGCCTGATAAAAGGAGAACCGCTATGTCCTTTGTGCATCTGCATGTCCATACCGAATACAGCCTGCTCGACGGTGCGTGCCGCATCCGCGACCTGCCGAAGCTCGTGCGTGAGCTGGGTCAGAACGCCGTCGCCATCACCGACCACGGCGTCATGTACGGCGTCATCGACTTCTACCGCGCCTGCAAGGCCGAGGGGATTCACCCGGTCATCGGCTGCGAGGTCTATGTCGCGCCGCGCACCCGCTTCGACAAGCAGCACGAGTTCGACAGCGAAGCGCGCCACCTCGTGCTGCTGTGTCAGAATGAGACGGGCTACCGCAACCTCTTGTACATGGTCTCGCAGGCGTACATCGAGGGCTTTTATATCAAGCCCCGCATCGACCTCGACCTCCTGCGCGAGCACTCGGAGGGGCTGATCGCGCTCTCGGCGTGCCTCGCCGGCGAGATTCCGCGCCGAATTTTGGCGGGGAACCTCAAGGGGGCGAAAGAGTACGCACTACAGATGCAGGAGATCTTCGGCGAGGGGAATTACTACCTCGAGCTGCAGGATCACGGCATCCGCGATCAGGCGGAGGTGAACCGCGGGCTGCTGCGTATCCATCAGGAGACGGGCATCCCGCTTGTGTGTACAAACGACGCGCACTACCTCCGCAAGGAGGACGCGGAGAGCCACGACGTGCTTCTGTGCATCCAGACGGGCAAGACCGTCGACGATGAAAATCGCATGCGCTATGAGCCGAAGAACTTCTACATCCGCTCGACCGAGGAGATGGAGGAGCTTTTCGCCGCCTATCCGGAGGCCGTGGAAAACACCCAGCGCATCGCCGACCGCTGCCAGCTGGAGTTCACGTTCGGCAAGTATCACCTGCCGGAATTTCAGCTGCCGCCGGGCTATGACTCGCCGACGTACCTGCGAAAGCTCTGCGAGGAGGGCTTCGCCCGCTGCTACGGCGAGGGGCATGAGAATTACCACAAACAGCTCGATTATGAGCTGAATATGATCGAGAAGATGGGCTTTACGGACTATTTTCTCATCGTTGCCGACTTTGTCAACTACGCCCGCGGCGCCGGGATCCCGGTCGGGCCGGGGCGCGGCTCGGCGGCTGGCTCAATGGTGTCGTACTGCCTGCACATCACGGACATCGACCCGATGCAGTACAGCCTCTATTTCGAGCGCTTCCTGAACCCGGAGCGCGTGTCCATGCCCGATATCGACATGGATTTCGGCGACACGCGCCGCGGCGAGGTCGTGGACTACGTCCGCCGCAAATACGGCGACGATCACGTCGCCCAGATCGTGACGTTCGGGACGATGGCGGCGCGCGCCGTCATCCGCGACGTGGGCCGCGCGCTCAACATGACCTATGCCGAGGTGGATGTCGTGGCCAAGCTCGTGCCCGCCGGGCAGGGCGCGCTGCACATCACGCTCGACGACGCGCTCAAGCTTTCCAAGCAGCTCGCCGATCTCTACGAGACGGACGCGCGCGTGAAGAAACTCATCGACACGGCCAGGGCGCTCGAGGGCATGCCGCGCCACGCGTCGACGCACGCGGCGGGCGTCGTCATCACGAAGCGGCCGGTGTATGAATACGTCCCGCTCGCGCGCAACGACGAGTCGATCGTCTGCCAATACGTCATGACGACGCTCGAGGAGCTGGGCCTTTTAAAAATGGACTTTCTCGGCCTGCGGAACCTGACCGTGCTCGATGACGCGGTGAAGATGGTGCAGCGGCGCGAGCCGGACTTCCACCTGCAGAATATCCCGATGGACGACCCGGCGGTTTTTGAGATGCTCTCACAGGGCAAGACGAACGGCGTCTTTCAGATGGAGTCGACGGGCATGACCGGCGTGTGTACGGGTCTGCGCCCGCAGAGCATCGAGGACATCACCGCGATTATCGCGCTCTACCGCCCGGGGCCGATGGAGTCTATCCCGAAGTTCATCGCCTGCAAGCACGACCCGAAGCTCGTGAGCTACAAGCACCCGTCGCTCGTCCCGATCCTCTCGGGGACATACGGCTGCATCGTCTATCAGGAGCAGGTCATCAAGATCTTTCAGGAGCTGGCCGGGTACTCGCTCGGACAGGCCGACATGGTGCGCCGCGCCATGAGCAAGAAGAAGGCCAAGGACGTCGCGCGCGAGCGCGAGGCGTTCCTCCACGGCGACAGTGCCCGCGGCATCGACGGCTGCGCCGCGCGCGGGATCCCCGAGCCGGTGGCCGAGTCCATTTTTGACGAGATCTACGATTTCGCGAACTACGCCTTCAACAAGGCGCACGCCGTGAGCTACGCGGTCGTCGCGTACCAGACGGCATACTTCAAGTGCCACTATACGAAAGAATACATGGCGGCGCTGCTGACGTCCGTGCTCGATAACTCCGACAAGGTCGCCGGCTACATCGCCGAGTGCCGCGAGTGCGGCATCGCGCTCCTGCCGCCGGATGTGAACCGCTCGTATGACGGCTTCACCGTCGAGAGCGGCGGTATCCGCTTCGGCCTTGTCGCCATCAAGAATATCGGCCGCGGCTTTATTCAGGAGCTCGTCCGCGAGCGCGGCCGCGGCGGCCCGTTTGAGTCGTTTCAGGACTTCTGTGAGCGGATGTTCGACTGCACGGACATGAACAAGCGCGCCGTGGAGAATCTCATCCGCAGCGGCGCGTTCGACGGGCTCGGCGCGCGCCGCTCGCAGCTGGCGGCGGTGTATGAGAAGGTGCTCGACGCTATCTCCGCCAGCCGCAGACAGAACCTCGAGGGGCAGCTGGACTTCTTCGGCATGGCCGCCGTTTCGACCGGCGCGCAGCATAATAAGATTGAACTGCCGGACATCCCCGAGTACTCCGCCGCCGAGCGGATGGTCATGGAAAAGGAGACGACGGGGCTCTATCTCTCCGGACACCCGATGGCCGACCTGCGCGGTGCGGCGCGGCGCGCGGGCGCGGTTCCGATCCATGAGATTCTGGCCGATTTCGCCGCGGAGGACGGCCCGCGCCGCTTCGCCGACGGGCAGAATATCACCGTCGCGGGCGTCGTGACCTCCAACCGCACGCGCACCACGCGCAACAACTCCCTCATGGCCTATGTCATCATCGAGGACGAGATGGCGTCCATCGAGCTGATGTGTTTTTCCCGCTGCATCGAGCAGTGCGGGAGCTTCATGCAGGTCAACTCGCCCGTGCTCGTGCGCGGGAAGCTCTCCGTACGCGACGAGAAGCCGCCGCAGATCCTCTGCGACACGGTCTATCCGCTGCAAAAGGACATGGCCCCGCCGCCCGGCCCGCCCGCATCGCGCCGGGAAGCGCCGAAAAGCGCGACGATCTACATCCGCGTGCCGGGGCTGGAGAGCGACGCCTTCCGCCACATCCGCCTTGTCATGACGATGTTCGAGGGCGAGACACCGGTGAAAATCCGTCTGGCCGACACGGGTAAGCTCGTCGGTACGCACTGCCTGAACCACCCGGCGCTCCTGCAGGAGTGCCGCGAATGGCTCGGGGAGGAAAACGTGGTTGTAAAAGAGAAATAATAAATCTACAGAAAAAGGAGGGAGCTGCGCTCCCTCTTTTTTGTAATAGGTCTTTGCTCCATGAATGCTGTGCAGGTGTGTCCTGTTTTCAGGACAGCCTGCCGGTTGTGCTTTGCGCGCGGATACGGTATAATAGGGGCAATTACGCAAGATAAGAAGGGGGACGAGCCATGCTCTCCATCTGGATCGGCCGGGCGGGGTCCGGCAAGTCGGAAAAGGTGCTGCGCACCATCGCGGCGGAGCGGACGCAGCGCGCGCAGGTGCTCATCGTACCGGAGCACACGTCGCACCGCGCGGAGGTAGATCTGTGCCGCGCCTGCGGCGAGACGGCCAGCCGCAATGCCGAGGTGCTGAGCTTCCAGAACCTCGCCACGCGCGTTTTGAGCCGCACGGGCGGTCTGGCGGACGTGACGCTCGACGGCGGCGGAAAACTCCTGACGATGCGCCTTGCGCTGCAGGAACTGAGCGGGCAGCTCAAGGTGTTCCACCACCCGTCCCAGCGCGCGGCATTTCTGCAGCAGCTGGTGGAGCTGGCGGAGGAGTTCTATGCCTATGAGATCTGCCCGGAGGAGCTGTACGAAAAGACGCAGGAGATCGGCGGGGCAATGGGCGATAAGCTGCAGTCCGTAGCGCTCCTCTTTGGCGCGTATGATGCGAAGCTCCACGCGGGCGGGCGCGACGCGCGCTCGCGGGTGGAGAAGCTGCGCGACGCGCTGGGATCCTCGCAGTACCTCGCGGGGAAGGACGTGTACGTCGACGGATACGCGTATTTTAACCGACTGGAGGAGGATATTCTCTCCATCATCCTGCGTCAGGCGCATCAGGTGACGGTGACGCTCCTCGGCGAGAAGGGAAATCAGGAGCTCTTCCAGAACGCCCTGCGCCAGCGGGAGCGGCTGGTGCGCATGGCACACGAGGTGGGCGTTCCGTGCGAGATCTGCTGGTTTACCGCGCAGGAGCGCACGGCGCTCGATCGGCTCGAGCGCTGCTTTTTCGGCAGCGACGAGGTCTGGCCGGAGCCGACGGAGCAGATCGCGCTCTATGAGGCCGCCACGGCCTACAGTGAAGCGGAGTATGTCGCCGCGCAGATCCGCGAGATGGTGCGCAGCGGGAAGTACCGATACAGAGATATCGCTGTCGCGGCACGGAATATGGATCGCTACGGCCCGATTCTTGAAAACGCCCTCCGCCGCGCGGAGATCCCCGCCTATCAGGCGCGGCGGCACGACATTCTCGAAAAATCGGTTATCACGCTCCTGCTCGGCGCGGTCGACGCGGTGACGGGCGGGCTGGAATACGAGGACATGTTCCGCTATCTCAAGACCGGCCTTGCCGGAATCACGCCCGCGGAGTGCGACCTGCTGGAAAACTACGTCATCCTCTGGCAGATCCGCGGCAGCATGTGGCTGCGGGAGACGCCGTGGACGGCGAACCCCGACGGCTACGGCGCAGAGATGACCGACGCGCGGCAGGCGCGGCTCGATGAGATCAATCGCATCCGCGAAAAGGTCCGCGGGCCGCTCACTCAACTGAGCGACGGGCTGAAAACCTGCAGAACCGCGCGGGGGAAGGCGGAAGCCCTTTACACATTTGCGCAGCGCTCCGGCGCGGCGCAGACGCTGCAGCAGCAGGCCACGGAGCAGATGGCGTGCGGCGAGGTGCAGCTCGCGGAGGAGAGTGCACAGCTGTGGCAGATCTCCTGCGACGTGCTCGACCAGTTCGTGGAGATTCTCGGCGGACAGGAGATCGGCGGAGAGGAGTTTGCGCGGCTGCTGCGGCTCGTTCTGACGCAGTACAGCGTCGGCACCATCCCTGCGACACTCGATCAGGTGCGCGTGAGCGAAATTACGCGCAACGACCGCCACCGCGTGAAGTGCCTGTTCCTGCTCGGTGCGGGGGATGACGTGCTCCCGACGGTCGAGCGCCGCGGCGGCGTCCTCGACGACGAGGACCGCGAGACGCTCCAGCAGCACGACATCGAGCTCTCGAACGCGACGTTCGACGCGCTGGATAACGAGCTGCAGAACATCTACGCGGCGCTCACCCAGCCGACGGAGTATCTCCATGTGAGCTGGCCCGCGGGTGACCTCGCGGGGAGCCAGCTGCGCCCGTCGTTTGTGGTCGAGCGCATCCGGCACCTGTTCCCGTCGGTGCCCGTCACGCGCGAGACGGGGGATTACCGTCTGCTCACGCCCGCGGGCGCGCTCGAAGCGGCGGGGGAGCACCCCGGCGGCGCGCTGTGGCAGAGCTTCGCGCAGAGCGGCCACTGGGGCGCGGCGCTCGAGACGATGCGCCGGGCGCGCAGCTTTGATCGCGGTCGGCTCTCGCCCGAGGCGGTGCGCGCGCTCTATGGCTCGTCCTACCGCATGTCCGCGTCCAGAATGGATAAGCTCCGCAGCTGCCATTTCGGCTATTTCATGCAGTATGGCCTGTGCGCAAAGGAGCGCAAGGCCGCGGGCTTCGACGCGCCCGAGATCGGGACGTTCCTGCACTATCTGCTCGAAAATGTCAACCGCGAGGTGAAGGCGCGCGGCGGGTACGGCGCGGTGGAACGCGCGGCCCTGCGCGGCCTTGTGCGGCAGTATCTGGAGAAGTACAGCGAAGAGCAGCTCGGCGGCTGCCGCGAAAAGAGCGCGCGCTTCCGCTACCTTTTCTCGCGCCTGCGCACGACGGCCTACGCCATCGTGGAAAACGTCGCGGACGAGCTCTCACAGTCCGACTTCGTGCCGCTGGAGTTCGAGCTGGGCTTCGGCGGAAGGGACGGGCGGCTCCCGGCCATCACGATCCGTGAAGGGGAGAGTACCCTCGCTGTCACCGGCAAGGTCGACCGCGTGGACGGCTGGCTCAGGGACGGAAAGCTCTATATCCGCGTGGTGGACTATAAGACGGGCAAAAAATCCTTCGACCTGACGGATCTGCGCTATGGGCTCGGCGTGCAGATGCTGCTGTATCTGTTCGCGCTCGAGGGGGAGGGCGAGCGGTACTTCGGCCATCCGGTCGTGCCGGCGGGGGTGCTGTATACCCCGGCGCGGGACGTGATCCTGCGCACGGAGCGCGGGGCGACGGAGGAGAAGATCCGCGCCGCGCTCGACAAGGAGCTGCGCCGCAGCGGCATGGTGCTCGCCGAGCCCGAGGTGCTGCAGGCGATGGAGCACAGCGCACTCGAAAAGCCGTGCTTCCTCCCAATCGAGGTGAAAAAGGGCGGCACGATCACGGGCGGGCTCGCCTCGGCGGCTCAGCTCGGGAAGCTCGGGCAGTACGTCGAGCGCCTGCTGCACGAGATCACAGACGAGCTCAGCAGCGGCAACATCAACGCCGACCCCTGCAGCCGCAGCCCGCAGGAGAGCAGCTGCGACTGGTGCGAGTACGCCTCGGCGTGCTGCTTCGAGGAAGGGCGCGACAGGCGGCGCATGATGAAAAAGGTCAGGGACAGCGAATTCTGGCGCTTTATCGAGCAGGAGACGGAGGAGGTACGGCATGGCTGAAATCCAACTGACGCAGGCGCAGCAGGCCGCGGTCGATAACCGCGGCGGGAGCCTGCTTGTCTCGGCGGCGGCGGGCTCCGGCAAAACGAAGGTGCTCGTCGAGCGGCTGTTCGCGTATATGGAGCGTGAGCGCTGCGATGTGGACGACTTCCTCATCATCACCTATACGAAGGCGGCGGCGGCGGAGCTGCGCGGGAAGATCGCCGCCGAGCTCTCGCGCCGCGTAGCCGTGCACCCGGAGAGCGGCCACCTGCGCCGCCAGCTCTTCCGTGTCTATCAGGCGGACATCAAGACGGTGGACGCGTTCTGTGCCGCCGTGCTGCGGGAGAACGTGCATCTGCTCCCCGGCGACGGGCAGCACGCGCTGACGCCGGACTTCCGCGTGCTCGACGAGCAGGAGGCGCAGCTGCTGCGTGAGCGCGTGCTCGAGCGGGTGATGGAGACGTTTTACGCCCGGCTCGAGGCGGGCGACGCGGAGGGGGAGTTGCTGGCCGAGACGCTCGGCGCGGGGCGCGACGACCGCGCGCTCACGGCGCTTGTGCTCGAGCAGCACAGCAAGATCCAGAGCCACCCCTATCCGCTCGCGTGGCTCGAGCAGGTTTATGCGCAGTGGGAGCAGACGCCGCAGGCGCTCGCGGACTGTGCTTACGGCCGGATCCTGATGACAGACACCTGCCGCAAGGCAGACTTCTGGGCGCGCAGGCTGCTGCAGGCGGCAGAGGAGATGGCGGACTGCCCCGCGCTCGAAAAGGGCTATGCCGCGGGCTTTCGCGACGCGGCCGCACAGCTCGCACACCTGCGCGAGAGCGCTGCGGACGGCTGGGACGCGATGGGCGCGGCCGTGCCGAAGTTCCCGTCCCTGCGCCCCGTGCGCGGGGAGGAGGAGCGCAAGGTGCGCGCCAAGGCAATCTGGGACCGCTGCAAGGCGGAGATGAAGAAGGCCGCCGCGCCCTATGAGACGGCGGAGAGAGACTATCTCGACGACCTACGCGAGATGGCCCCGGCCATGCGCGCGCTCATCCGTCTGACGGCGGATTTCACCCGCGCCTATCAGGCAGAGAAGCTGCGCCGCAACGCCGTGGACTTCTCCGATCAGGAGCACTATGCCATCGAGATTCTGACGCAGCCGGACGGCGCGCCCACGGAGCTGGCGCGGCAGATCTCCTCGCGCTATCAGGAGATCATGGTCGACGAGTATCAGGACACGAACGAGGTGCAGAACTGCATCTTCCGCGCCGTCTCGCGCGATGGGCAGAATCTCTTCACCGTCGGCGACGTGAAGCAGAGCATCTACCGCTTCCGTCTGGCTGACCCGACGATTTTTCTCGAGAAATACCTCGCCTACCGCGACGCGGCGGAGGCGGAGGACGGCCAGCCGCGCCGCGTGCTGCTGAGCCAGAACTTCCGCTCGCGCCGGGAGGTGCTCGAGAGCACGAACTATGTCTTTTCCGGGATCATGTCCCGGGAAATGGGCGAGATGGACTACGGAGAGGACGAGCAGCTGCACTTCGGCGCGTCGTACTACGTCCCGCGCACCGACACGGCGGCGGAGTTCCACCTCGTGAGCGTGGAGGACACGGAGGACGAGCAGTTCGACCGCGAGGAGGTCGAGGCGCGCTTCGCCGCGCGGCGTATCCGGCAGATGCTCGACGAGGGCTACCCCGTGCAGGACGCGGACGGTCGGCTCCGCCCCATCACGCCCGAGGATATCGTGATCCTCATGCGCTCGCCGCGCACGCGCCTGCGGGCGTTCACCGACGCGCTGCGCCGGGAGCGGATCCCGTGCAGCAGCGGCGAGCAGTCGGCCTTTTTTGCGACGACGGAGATCGCCGTGCTCTTCTCCTTCCTCCAGATCATCGACAATCCGCGGCAGGACGTGCCGCTCATCTCGGTGATGCGCTCACCGCTGTTCGGCTTCACGCCCGACCGGCTCGCGCAGATCCGGACGCTTATTCCGGAGGGGGACTACTACGACGCCGTCTGCGCCGATGACGCGCCCGATACCGCCGCGTTC
>ERZ507027.1234-NODE-1234-length-14509-cov-5.494119_pt1 | contig 14509 bp, 15 predicted proteins | sample MGYA00513163_ERZ507027 | MGnify/ENA metagenome assembly ERZ507027
TGCGATTTGGTTCAGGACACTTCTCCGAAAAATGTAGGACACTTCTCCGAAAAATGTAGGACACTTCTCCGAAAAATCTAGGACACTTCTCCGAAAAATGAAAGACATTTCTCCGAAAAGTATGTTGTATTTTAGAGTGAAAAATTATGATTTAGTTTTTCCATTATGTGGAAATTTATATACTATGTCGAGAGAAGACATACTTGGTACATCTGTGCTTAATGGTAGTTTAATGTCTTGATAGGTTTCTTTTAATTTTGTGTGTTTTGGTAATATGTCCCAGGCTTTTGAAAAAGCTCTTTTTAGCATTTTATTTTTGTCTGATGTTGTTTTACAATTATCAATGCTGTTTTTTAAAATAGGGATTCTATCTATGATAGTTTTTGCTTTTATATGGGGACAGTGATTACCTGATTGTTCGATTAGTGATACGATAACAAATACTATTTCTACGGCTTTTTTATTACGTTCTTTGCCTATACTGCTTTTAATCATGTAAGAGTATGCTGGTAAGAGTTGAGGATTTCCGTCTTTTTTTAGTTGTGGTAGTCCAGTTTTGTTTTTTCGAATGCTTGCGTTGAATACGTTTTTTATTACTTTTACCATATATGGCGATGCAAAGCTAATAGTGTTTTTTTCAGTATCATTTCCCATATAGACTAATACAGGGATTATTTCTGTTCCTTTGGAACCGTTATCTATGATACCCATTATGGTTTGAAATTGCATTATACTGTCAATGCAAGATTGTACGTCTGATTTGCTTATATTTGAAGATTTGCCAAGTTTTTTTGCTAAATCAGGGTAGTATATTGTGACATAGCCTTCAATAGATTGATCTTCTTTCCATGTTTTCGCAAAACGATTAAGTATTATACCATAAAATAGACGTAGTAGTGGTAGGTCAAAGTTGTCTATTTCGGTGGATGTGAAGTATTCTTTTAATGTTGCAGCGCTGGCAGGTAGTCCTTTGAACAATATTTGTCCGTTTTCGTATACGAGATTATCAACGGATGAAAATGGTTGTAGGTAGGCCGTACTATCTGTATTTAGCGTCATAGCGTTTTGGTATTTTTTATTGGTAATAGTTGGAATTACTGTGGGTACTTCGTCTATTTCTCCAGCTTTTTTTTTCGTTCTATTTGTTTTTTTTGTATTTTCCGGATTTGTAATTTTTCCGAGTATATATTCAGGATATGTATCGGTTGCTTGTTGTGCTCCAATATGTGGGGTTGTATTTAATATGGCTGCATATGTTTCCAAGGAACCAATTTCTTCGCGTGTGAGGTTTTCGTTATTGTTTTTTCGTGTCATGAGATTCACAAAGCCCTTTCTCACGTCCTCTGCGATAAGCACATGGACAGTGTTATTTTGTTTGAAGTAATACCACCAGTGGCCCTCTCCTGTGTCATTATCGCTACGAAGCCAGTAGGGGGGATTAAAATTGGTGAAATCGAGTATTACGTTTATATAGTTAGCAATAGTGGAAGTTGTGCGTGGGTCCTTGACAGGTATTTCCAGTATGTCAGATTCCCCTATTTTTCCTTCGAAATTTTTTTCCATTGTTACCCTTCCTTACTGTAGTATGTTAGATTGTGTATTTTTTTAGAAGAAAATTATCTTGCTTCGGACATTCGTTTAAATTCTTTGTATTTTTCGAGGTTTTGTTCTAAATCACGTTTGATTAAATCGTTGATATATGCGGTTTTATTACCCTTGAAGAAGAGGCTGGCGCCTATTTCCATTTCTTCATATAATTCAACTGGGATTGATAGGGTTATTTTTTTTCTATCTCCTTTAGATGGTCTGCCAGCTTTTTTAGGAGTGGCAGGTGTAGCTATAGGCTTTTCCTGATTTAGTACAGTTGCATTTATTTCTTTTGCAAAATTAATTTTGCTACCTTTTTTGGTTGTTGTTGCCGCCATTTATTAGTCCTCCTTTAATTCGTCTAAAATTTCATCAATTAATTTATTATAGTCTATTGCAGTTGTGCAGGTAGGGGCATAATCATAAATAGATTGTCTCATTGTTTGCGCTTCTTGGCATTTAACACTTTCTCGAATTTTTGTTTTAAAAACTTTCGTTTGCATTGACTTCGCGTAATCTGGCAATAGATTATCTTCAATGTCTTTTGTAAGGTTTTGCCTGCCTTTGTATTTGATAATTAATAATCCAAGTATAGATAAGTCCTCATTATCTTCCTGGTATTCTTTGATGGTTTCATAAAAATCAGTAATGCCTTCTATGCCAAAAGAATCGCAAGTGACAGGTGTAATGATTCGTTGGCAAGCCATTAAGACGTTGCCAAGTAAGATACCAACATGAGCTGGTGTATCGAATAATATATAATCATAGTTGTTATCTACTTCTTTGAGGGCTTTTTTAATATATTTGTACATAGTTGGACTTGGTCTAACCTGTGTGTCTGAGTTTTCCAAACTTTTATCAGAAGCAATAATGTCTCCATAATTTGTATGTTGGACGCAATCAGATGCTTTATATCCGGAAAAAATAATGTCATACAAGGTTGCCACGCCATCTATTTTGGCTCGATAAACTTTGGTTGTGTTACATTGCGGATCAGTATCAACCATCAAAACTTTATATCCTCTGTTTTGTAGGCCAGCTGCTAAAGCTAGAGCTGTTGAACTTTTGCCAATGCCACCTTTTCTATTTGCTATACCTATTTTTATCGCCATAATTATCCTCTTTTCCTTTTGCTATACCTGTTTTACTACTTAAATATATGATACATCTAAAATACTGATTTGTCAATATTAAATATAATTTTATCCATATTAATTTATATTTAGTATGGATAAAATTATATTTAATATGTTTTGAGAGTATTAAGCATAATATATATTTTATCTGTTTGAAACTTTTAAAATATAAAATATATATAGCAATGTTTGTACAGCTTTAATTGTAAACATATCTGTAATATAATTTAATATAGATAAAATTGTATTATAGATATATATTATATGTAAAATTGTTTGCATATATAAAATATATAATATTTATTATACATATTTTATGCATAATAAATATTATATGTGTGTAATGGTATATATGTATGATATTTATATAATATATTTTAATACATATAAAATTATTGAATAAGACACATTTTTCTTTCCATTTCCGTAAAGAATTTTTGTCTAATCTTACGAATATTTTTATTTTTGCTATTGGTGTAAAATAGGTAGTGAGAGAATGTCCCCTATTTTGAAACAATAAAACAAACTGTAAAATATAAGAAATGGTTCTTTGGCCATTACTACTTAAAATGGATTTGATAGCTAGAGATAGAAAGAGTTATGGTTGCTTTGCTCTAAAAATTAAGCACGGGAAACATTTGGTAGAATTAAAGCGAAGATTAAATAAAATTGTGGGATATAAAGGAGTAGAGCTTATCACAATTTAGCGAATATGCTCCATATCAATTTATCGACACGGAGCAGGAATTTGGAAAGGGGTAGTTTTTTATGCGGAAATATTTAAGAAAAAGAGAAAATGGTGTTTATTATATTGCCGAAGGGTATAATGAAAAGCAAATGGTTGCAGATGGCTTTAGCAATGTAACAGCCGGTATATCTGCTGGAAGAAAAATGATCCGTGCGATGGGTGATAATTTTTCTGAGCCTGTATATGGCGTAAAATGGGTAGATGCCTATGCTATTTATGCTGCCTGTGAAAAACAGGATGAGAAGAAACTGGAAGGCTATAATATAGTCGGTACGCCTGGTGAACTAATTGGTAAGGGTGGTGGGCTTTGGTCCAGACATACACCTGCTTGCATTGCGGAAATGGTTGGATAGCTACATAATATTAAGAAAAGACCTCAAATGAAAAATCACTTGAGGCCTTTTTTTATTATAATAGCTTTAAAACTAGGCTGTTAAGAGTTTTGTCTCTCATAATTGCAGGTAGTTTATCGGCAGTCTGTAGGACTTTAATCTGTCCGTCTTTAGATACGATTATTAATCCCCAAGTATCCAACTTAATCGATAATGCAGCGTTAACTATATCTTCTTCATCCGGGGCGGCCAGATAAAACTGGTCTACAAAATCGGTATATTCTTGCATTTTACAATCATTTTTTAAGTCGTTGACGTCTACTTTGATTTCAACTCCGATTAGATTCACTTGATTGTCAGTATGAGGCGGTACGCTTATATTTTCGGCAATCAAGGCATCCAGACGGCGAGAATGGCGGGACGTTCCTGGATCAATTGCAAACTCTTCAAAGACTCTATATTTTTCTTTTATGTAAGTCTTTTTAACTGACTCTCTTGGGTCTGTTATTACTTTTTCCCATATAGGATTATCTGTTGATTGACTAAACAGCCAGCTAGAAGATTGTAAAGCAAGAATAATATCTGCAGCAGTTATTTTTTCTTCCATTTCCGTTCTATCTTTCGCCTGTACGCAGTCAAAACGACTTTTTGCTACAAATTCACCTGCAGCCTTTCTTGCTTTGGCAGCCTGCCGCAAATTTTCTCGTGTCAAATCACCGGCTACCACCTGATCTACCAGCTTATCCATCTCAACAGCGTTTTTTCCGGCAACTTTAGCGCATAGGTTAAGACTATCGGGTGATACATCTATTTCTTCTATTTTGGGCACTGTGCGCCCCTGATCCCTGGCTCTGGAGGCATACTCAGCATAGTTTTTTCCAGCTTTCAGCCTAGCCCATAGCGTAGATACATGAATTGATAAACTGTCAGCTAAGTGGTTAACCCATTTAGTGTAGGAGCGATAATTAACTACATATAGCTCCTTATCTTGTACTTCAGACATTAATAGATAGGTCTGTATCCAATTCTTTTTGTCGGCCGCCAAATACTGGCTTAATTGCCCTTCGATTTCGTTTAAAGCTTGTAACCTTTCTTCTCGATCCATTGTGATTTCTCCTTCCTACAGATTTAAAATTATCATATCATGTAACTTATTTAAAAGATTTTTAGAGCCAGAATCAAGTGTATTATCAATACTTGTAAGTTTTGATAATGGCTATTAAAGCACGTTTTTAAGCCGTTGTCAGCTTATCAAAACCTATTATCATAAGTGAGTATCTTTTTGATGGATTATCTTACAGAATTAATATGATATTTTGATAACAGTAATATCATTATATCTTTACTGTAAAATTTATGCAATTTACAAAACAGGCAGTTCGACCCTTGAGAACTTCTAAAATATGTATAATTATGTTAAAATACAAAATAAAATATTTATATTAACTTAAATGTTAATAATATTAATATAAGTCGTATTTTAACATGGATAATATTTCTATATTTAGAAATTGTAAATTACCAGTATAAAATATAATTGTTTTACAAATACATATAATTTTAAAATTCGTTATTCCAATACCAATTTTTCTTTTTACAGCAAATAAATATAATTAATTAATTTTTATCTATTAATAGAAATATATTACTGCTATTTTCTGATTTTTATATCCATAAATTAACATAATAATTAATTATTGTTAATTATAAAAATAATTAATTATTTAAAATATTATAGTATATTTTTTGCTTTAATTAATTTTAATAAATAAATAGAGTTAAAATATAGAATAATTGTAAATAGGTAATTTACAGTAAAATAATCTATTTTAGTACTTATTTAGAATAAAAATATATTTATTATGTATATTAGAAATAAATAATTATTTTAAATTAAAAGTATAAAAATAGAATTAAATTAATATTTTTACTTATTAGATAAAAATAAAAAGCAGGAAAATTTTTCTCCTGCTCTTAAAAAAAATTATTTGCTATTTTTCTCATTTTCTGAAATTTTCAAGTCCTGTAGTGCCTTTTCATACTCTGGCTGCAAGGCATCATATTCTTTTTTGACTTCTGGATTTTGTAATGCCTTATTTTTATAGTTCTGATAACTACTCATAACCATATCACCTCGTATCTAGTATAAAGCTTTTACCAGATGTTAGCAACATACGACTTTTTAACCATCTTTTGTCTATTCGGTCCATGATTTAGCCACAAGCTTACTTTTGATAATGCGTCCATGCGAGTCATGCCAGAGCCTCGATAAGCGTCATACTTATCTTGAGCGATTCTCCTGCGGACGCTATGCCAACTGTGGTGGTCTAAGCCTAATTTATCTTCAGTCCTACGCAACCATTTATTTAAACTATTGTCTTTTGGTGCACGTAATTTACCTCCAGCATCAACCATTTTCTGCATATAATCAGTTGTCCATACTCTGCGTAACTCTGGAGTCCATGGACGTAAACAAATTTTACCGTTTTTACAGCGGATAGATATTCCTTCTTCTGTCTCTCTTACTCCATACGCTATGTCACCGACCCTCACACCAATCTGCATTTCTAACAGATAACACGATGCCGATTTAGATGGATGCTCCATTGCATACGCTGCGATTTTATAAAAATCTTCGGTTGGCATAACATCCTCCGCACCTCTGTCTTCTGCCGGATCAGCCCATGCAATCACCTGTGGGCAAGATAAATCTAAGCCCATGCATTTTCCAACTGTTTTCATGTCATAGCGATAATCGTTCAAAGTTTTTTGCGAACAATTTCCAATTACTGCTTTCCTGTCCAAGTATCTTTGAACGGCTTCAGGTGTTAAATCTTCTACTTTTCTTATCTCAGGACAGGTTTTACAAAAATCGTTAATCCGGTCTAAAAATTGATTACGGGACGTCATACTATATATCTTAGGTGTTGTATCTAAACTGGACTTATGCTGCCGTTTGTCTATCCCAAAATCAAATGCAGCAAAGACAGCAGAGCGCATTTTGTGCCTTAATGTTTCGGACATTTTTATTTCCCCCTTTCTAGCTCTAGAGAATCTCCATACACCACGGTTTCTAGCCGTTTCCGTATCCCCATAGATTTGCCGGGAGCAAAGCGTTGTCCCGACAAATCTATGGTGACACTGTGACAGTGATTTGTAGAAAAAATTTAAGGGTTCCGGGACAACCGGTAGACCCTTAATAACCTAAATAATTGATAGTTACAAATACATTTGACAGTTAAATGATTCAGTTCCTCCGCCCATTCAGTGGGCTATATATGGTACCAGTCCTGCCTGTCATAACAGGGCTGTCGTGCCTTTCTCCGCTTTTTGGAGCAGATACAATTACCTACTCCAAATCGCTATATCTCCGTTTTTTCACTTCCATATTTTGCTACAATTTTACAGTAAAATTGTGTAATTATCTGTAAATTATAATTTAGGAAATCCGAGAAAAAACTAAAAACTCTGTTGCTATAAAATTTACAAGTTGTATGCTGCATATCTATTTTTTTAGACATTAAGAGCAGCGTCTTAACATCCACCTTATTTTCAATGATAAATACATATACATCGGACACAATAAGGAGGTCACCAACTATAACAATAGTTACATGCTCAGGCATTGCCCTATCTTTGTAAGACAATCATATATCATATCGTATTTATACCTGAGACTTAGTGCCATTGGCGCCTCCTTATCTGAATATTTACACAGATAATGTGCAGGATTTGAAAAAATTTCTTTTTCTACTCAATCTACTATCTACTACATATACCTGCAGATAATCAAGCAGCCAGACACATATATCCTCCAAACATCTTTAACTAATCTACAAATATAGAGTGATAGATTGGAGCAACAAATAAAAGAACTAGATTAAATAAAACGAATAAATAAAAGAATCTGATTCCATCTTACTATGGCGAGCAATACTAGAAAAGAATCCACTTCCATTAAACTATTGCCTGCCAGAGTAAACAACAGCATATTAACGTCTAACGTCATATCTAAAAATATTTAATTACACGCATATATCAGTGAAAAAACTACACAGCTATATGTGTGCCTTTTAATACATAGATATAGCTGTGCTATTTATACACACAACTTATTCCTCTCATGACCTTTTATACTTTACTTCAACAACAACTAATGATAAAATATTTTATATTATAAATTATAACAATATTTATTAAAATAAAAAATAAGTAAGGGGAACAAATGAATAACCTAGATAATATAAAAGAAACAAAAGAAATAGGTACATTAACTAAAAAAGAATTGGAAATGATGACTGTACTGTGGGGGAGTGATACTGCCTTAACAGCTTCAGAAATTTTAAAAGCATCTACAGATAAAACCTGGAAAGACAAGTCACTTCATATACTGATTAATTCACTATTGAAAAAAAATTTAATAGTAGTTGATGGATTCAAAAAAATGGAGAAAGTATACGCCCGATCGTTTAAACCGGCTATATCTCAGACTGACTATATTTGGACCCATCTGACTTCAGGATTGGACAAGAAAAAAAGAAGAAATCTTATTGAAGAAATAATAAAAAATTTCGATCAGGAAGAACTCTTAATAGCGAAACAAATTATAGAGTGCATAATCCAATAAAAAAAGAAAAAAGGTCTAGCTGCTGCCAGACCTTCTTTTAATACTATATCATCCGATTCAATCAACAATAAAAAGAATCGAATTCCATTTATTATTTTTTCTTAGACTTTTTATCAGATTTCTTCATTTTCTCTTCCAGTATCATTTTTTGATACAATTTCATAAGTTCCTCCACACAATCTTCTTCACTCATTTTAAGACTAAAACCATATGCAGCCATTACAGCTTTGTCATTCGCTATATGAGCTTTTCTGAGTTCTATAGGCATCAAAAGAGGATCATATAAATCTGCAAGACTGCTATTTGGATAAAAGGCTCTGGCATCCAAAATAGATTTTGCAGTTTCTGATATATTCTTTTTATGTTCCACTGTAAGTTCTGGTATTGGAAAAGTATTATATACAAGGTCCTTTGAATAAGAATAATCATTTTTTAACCGTACCGCAACTTTTCGCATCCAGGCATTATGTACATTGGAATTCAGTATTCCAAACATGAACAAATCAGCATTAGGAATTAAAAATACACGATTATTAACAATGGTATCTCCATCTACATATCCCATAGGAATGTACCTTCGACGTGAAGATGAAACAATAGGAACAATTACAAAAGGCTCTCCAACTGGTTGGGTTTGCTGTGCAAATAGAGTTGGAGTTTCAGCAAATTTACGAATTTCTTTTGCTTTACTCGATAATCTAAAATCTTTTACAGCTTGTATGCGTTCCATTACTTTAGGTAAAGTTCTCAATTCTTTTGGTTCTGCATCTTTAAGAAATAAAATCCACCTTTGAGTATTATTGATGTATTCTTTAGAACCGAGAAAACGATACATAAATTTAGCTGCATTAGGCTCCTCTCGTAGAAATTCTTCTTTTTCATCTTCAGTAAATGTATAAAATCCACCATCTCTTGGGATATTACCATATACCATAGGTTGACGATCTGAAATAGGTTTATTTCGACTTCTTATTACAACCGTGTATTTATCATCCAGATATGGACTAATATAATCTACAATTCTTCCGTTAGCTGCATTTTGATCGAATGAATCAAATAATAGTTTTTCTTTTTTATCTACAAGTGAAAATCCGATTATTACACAAAAGACTGCAGCTTTTTGAGATGCTTCGCTTTCCCACTTAAAGGTGTTGTATGCAAAATTTATCTTTAAATGATAATTATTTAATAATGTATACCACAAACTCTCTAAATGGGTTCCTTGCACTACAGTATTAGTAGAAACAAAACCACACTCTATCTTAGAATTTTGAATATACCTACTTGCAAGCAGATACCAAGCAGATACATAATCTAAACGACCCTGTTTATTATTAAATATGCGCTTCATATCCTCTTTTTGTTCAATGGATACATTTTTATGACCAACAAAAGGAGGATTCCCCATTATATAAGATAATTCATTAGCCGAAACAACACTATTCCAATCAATTTTTAAAGCATTACCTTCCGTGATATTAACATATGTTTTTAAAGGTAAAAAATCCCCATCAAGACCATATATAATATTTTTTGTTTCATCCAGCATCTGAGACTCAGCTATCCATAAAGCTGTTTTAGCAACTGTAACAGCAAAATCATTTATTTCAATACCATAAAACTGTTGGATAGACACTTTAATAATATCCGATGCCGCAACACCTAAAACTCCTTGTCCTTCACCATACAATACCCGTAATACTTTGTTTTCCAGTCTTCGTAAAGATAAATAAGTTTCTGTAAGAAAATTACCTGAACCACAGGCTGGATCTAAAAATTTTAAATGAGCTAATTTTTCCTGAAAATCCATAAGTTTTTTTCTTTTAACATTCAAAGTTTTATAGGCTTGTATCGTCTCAAATTCTTCTTGTAATTCATCCAGAAATAACGGATCAATCACCTTATGTATATTTTCAATAGAAGTGTAATGCATACCTCCAGAACGTCTTGTCTCAGGATTTAATGTACTTTCAAATACTGCACCAAAAATAGTCGGAGAAATATCCCTCCAGTTAAACTCCTCAGAAGCCTTTGTTAATAATAATTCTCGAATTTCTTCTGTAAACTGAGGTATTTCTACACTTTCATCAGCAAATAATCCACCATTTACATACGGGAAATCAACCAATTCTTCTTCTAAATAATCCTCACGGTCTTCTTCTTCTGTATCCAACACTTTAAACAATTCGATCAATGCTCTCCGGCAATCTCGCGCTTCATAACGTGCCAGATAGTCATGGAACATATTATGTTTTTCACCAAAAATGCCAGCATCTTCGGCATATAAACAAAATACCAAACGAACACATAAAGCATTTAAACTCTTTAGCTTATGTTCTCTTTTTTCTTTTTCTACTGCTGTCTCATTCTTTTTTTCTTCAGGAATCTTATATTGCTTCAAGAAAGCATTATAAAGTAACCCGACAATATCTCCTGCCTTAATAGATACTTCCATCTCATGAGATATTTTTTGGACTTCTTTTTCTATCAAAAAATCTAACAGAGAATACTTTGTCTGCAATTCTTCCAACATGATTTTTGTTGGCTCTGGCTGCTTCTCATTCATATCATAAATCCAGATTTCCGCAAAATTACAGGTAACTATCCATCTTGCTCTCTCGTCAAAAATAAGCTTACTGTTATAACGATCAGCCTGCTCGAAAGGGGTAAGGTCTATATCACCTGAATTGCGAATCTTTTTATTTAAAGGGACATTTAAGCTTTTCTGCTCAATAATGACTCTTGTCTCAGGGATATAAACATCAATTCGCTTTGTATTACCATCTACAACCACCTTTTTTTCAAAATCAATACGTTCCGTTACATTTTCTACACCAAATACATTAGATAACAGTTCTATCCAATAAGACCGGCCATCTTCGTCCTCTTTCCCTTTTCCACGCCATCTATTAATAAACTGTCTTGCAGCTTCTCTCTGTTCTGAGCCTGTCATTAAAATTTTCCTCCAATAACTTCAATATCAATCTTTACAAAAATTTTAACATAGGCATACGGAAATGGAAAGAAAAAGACTTGGAATATATCAGTATGTTATAATAAATTATAATAATCAATAAAGGGAGGAAATAATATGCAACGATTATATAAAATCAATCCAACATGCCCTGGCTGCGGCGAAGAGCATTTATATTGGCAAGTTGGATTAACAGATGAGGAACAAGCAATTTTAGACACACACACGGAAGAACACAAAGGAGAATCATCCATCGTCTCTTTGATGTCCCCTCCAGGTCTTATAATCACGCGAAGATTAAAGTGTGGGCTGTGCGGAACAGAATTTGAAGCACGATGTGCAATTTACAAAGAAGATGAGGTCGGCTACACTCACCCTGATATGATCCCAGGCTGTCAAATGGGAGAAAAACCAGTATTTTAACATTTTATTTTTTTTATACACAAAAAGTCCTAAACATGATACAATAGCAAGGCTACCGCCCCTTATACAGGTACGGAAAGGGGGTGCGTTATTGTGAATATAATTTCTTCGTTTATGCTTTCTATTCTGGCAAGTGTAATCGCCTACTACATTTGCAAATGGCTGGATAGAAAATAAGCAGCTGGTAGTCAGCCTGGGGACTAATCCACCTCGCCAAAACGGAAAAAAAGCCCCGGAGTTTGCGCCTCCGGGGCTTTTGCTGCGTTACTATGAACACATTTCTTCGTTTGCCTACAGGCATTATATCATATGCATTTTTCATTTTCAATATGTCTATTTCCAAAAAAGAATTCGATTCCTTTTAATTTTATAATCCCCCCTTTTCTAAATTATACTAAAGAATCAGATTCCTTCCTACTATTGCGTATCACAGTTTAATAAATCTTCATTCCAATCCTTACTCTCTGGTAAAATATAATCTAAGTCATTATTTCTTACTCTGCAGGCTTCTCCTGCAGCATCATTATCAACAGCTAATATAATCTTATACCCTGCCGGTTGCCTTTTTAATCTGTCTATTGTCTGCTGATTAGCAACACCCCCTAAGCTAACATATATCGCCTTCTGCGACTCTTTTGCTAACGCATGAAGTTGGTACAAGCTAATTGCATCAATCGCCGCCTCGCAGACATACACACACTCCACAGTACCTTCCCATGGTTTAAACCACCAAAACCGATCGGCTTGTCCCTTATATACCCGATGATAAGGTTTACCATATGTATATGTCCCCCGTGCCTCTGCAAAATCTCGTTCTTTATTCACAAAAATAATATTATTTCTCTCTGCAGACTGATAAATAATTTTTTGCCGTATCAGTAAATTTATAATATCCACTGATATCCCACGAGCTTGCAGATAAGCATATAACTGCTTCCAACGCCCTTCTAATGGCTTCGGAAACTCCACCGGCACAACTATATCCTGTTTCTTTTCTATCCTAACAGCAAGCGGAGAACTTTGTCCAACAAGAGCAAAAACTGCATCATCTAAATCATATCCCATGTATCGCACCAGAAAATCAACCGAATTTCCTGTTTCACCCGAAGCAAAATCCTTATATCCAGCATACCCTTTTTTTACAGATATACTATGATTACACTTAGGTCTTAAACTATTACCATCCTTAATGCAATCAGATAAATGATTACACATCAAATAATCATATAAATTAGCTTTTCTGGCAGACTGCATCTGACTTTTTGTAAAATGCTGCATATAATACCCTCCCTATATAATAATCACGCATCAAAAGGCGTGTTAAAACTCTCCGGCAAACGTACAAAACCATCTGGATCAGCATTTTCCATCGACAACTCACTCACATTTTGCGGCATAACTGGTCTAAACAAGTCAAACTGCGGAAAATACTCAAAATTACAAGTATAACTAGATACACCAAAACGATTTTTCAAACAAACTAGCTCCACACGCCGAGGATTGGCCGCTTTGGCTTCTTTAATTTTTTGCCGTTTTTCATTAATCTTAGCGGCAGAGTTAAAAAGTGCGTCATGCAATACTTCTAACTGCAATCCCCAAACTACATCTGCAGTATATTCAATTCCACCCGACTCTTTAAAACTTTCAAAATCTACCTGTGTTAGATAATTCTGCCTGTTAAATGATGATACTACCATCATAACTAATTTATGCTTTGCTTGCAATTTCTTGAGCCGCGATACATGCATATCCACAAGATCTTTTGCCGTCTTGTTACTGCTCTCCGGCGGCTGTATAACCTGCAAATAATCAATCACAACAACAGGTTTTTGCCGCTTCTCCTTAATAAAAATCTCTACATCGTTTTCAATAGATTCCATCGTTGCACTAAATGTATTTTCCACAACATATACGTTATTTGCGTACTCATTATATATCCGCTCAGCAGCCATAACACGCTCATCCACACGCCCTTTACGTATCTGCAAGGATGTCCTAGCTGTTCTGGCATCCACCTGCGCCATAATTCTCGATAAACTCTTAGTTGTAAGCTCCAGACGTGTCTGCTCCAACGAAAAAAATAATACTGGTTGCCCTGCACAAGCAATCTGATCAGCCATCTGATGAATAAATGTAGTCTTACCAAGAGAGCTAACAGCCCCCAAAACATAAAAGCCAGGATACAGATTGGTTATCAAATCTAAATTACGATAACCAGACTTAATACGTCCACCCTTCACAAAATCCTCAATATCTGCAGACAAACTATTAACCATATAATCTTTATTACTTATAAATTTAGACTGCTGCTCCATAATTAATACCTCCCGTATAAAAAATGTCTTACGGGGATGGAAAGAAAAAATTATATATGGATTAAGATTATTTCTTAAGTCAAGGATATATAAGACTTAAAGAATACGATTCCTTTTGTCTTATAAAACCTATAGATTGGATGGAAATTCTTTTTTATTTCCATCTCCGTAAAATTTATTTTTTAGTTATATTGATATTATAAAGAAGAGGGCATTGCTAAGGCAAATGCCCTCTTTTCGTTAATATAATATTAGTATATTATATTATTAAGAGAGTTCTTACGTCGAAATATTCTGTAAATATGCGGCTTTTGCGATTTGGTTCAGGACACTTCTCCGAAAAATGTAGGACACTTCTCCGAAAAAT
>ERZ507027.1255-NODE-1255-length-14364-cov-4.003844_pt1 | contig 14364 bp, 5 predicted proteins | sample MGYA00513163_ERZ507027 | MGnify/ENA metagenome assembly ERZ507027
AATACCAGAACCTCAAGAGCCTGATTATCAAGACGGCGGACACGGTGCAGCGGCGGATGGATCAGCTTTCGGCGCGGCTGGAGGGCGAGTATGTGGCTTCGTCCGAATTCGGGAGCTACGTTGAGAAGCTCTCGGCCTATATCGAGGCGCATCCGGACGCGCTGACGCAGTATTACAGCTTCTGCTCCGACCTGCAGGGGGACGTGGACGCGGTGGACGCGGCGTTTGGCAGCTATAAGGCCGGGACGGAGGGGTATATCCGCACGGGTGTCGTGTACTATGAGGGGGCGCTACCGGTTTACGGCGTGGCGGTGGGGCAGAACCTGACGACCACGCTCGTGGACGGCGTGGAGACGGTCGCGCAGAACGACTTCCGCGCGACGTTCACGGCAAAACGGCTCTCGTTCTGGCAGGATAGCACGGAGGTGGCGTATGTCTCGGACAACCGGCTCTATATCCGGGACATCACGGTGCTCGACAGCGTGACGCTGGGCGGGTGGAAGCTCGCGAGCGAAAACGGACTGGCATTTCAGTGGATCGGAGGATAAACGATGGCAGGATCCGGGAGCTTTACGGGCACGACGGCCAACAGCGCCATCGTGCCGACGATTACATGGTCGGCGGCGCAGTCGCAGGAGGGGAACTACTCCGATGTGACGGCGGTGCTGACCTATGACCGCACGAACAGCGGGTACACGACCTACGGCACCTGGTCGGGGTCGATCACGATCAACGGAGCGGCGACGGCGGGCAGCCGGTATCTCGAGATCGGCTATCAGACGCACACGGAGGCCATCCGCGCGACGGTACGCGTGTATCACGAGACGGACGGCAGCCGCAGCGTGACGATCTCGGCCGCGGGCGGCATCTCGGGGACGAGCCTGTCCTCGACGGAAATTGCGGCGTCGGTGACGCTCAACACGATCCCGCGCGCGTCGGCGCTCAGCTTCGGGACGTTCACGCTCGGTGCGGCGGCGGGGATCACGGTGCAGGCGGCGAGCGAGAGCTTCCGCCACACGATCCGCTGCGCGCTCGGGTCGAAAAGCGCGGTGATCGCCGACAGGACGTCGGCACGAAGCGTCAGCTGGACGATGCCGCTGGCGTGGGCGGCGGAGCTGCCCGAGAGCACGGCCGGGGCGGGAACACTGACGGTGGAGACGTATCAGGGGAGCACGCTCATCGGAAGTCGGTCGTATGCCTGCACGGTCTATGTGCCGGAGAGTGTGAAGCCGTCGGGGACGCTGACGGTCTCGGTGGTGAACGAGGGCGCGGCGGCGGACTGGGGTGTCTGCATCCGGGGACGGAGCAGCCTTTCGTATCAGGCGGCGGTGACAGGCGCCTACGGCGCGGCGGTGCGGACGTGCCGGGTGAGCTTCTCGGGAGCGTCGGCGGACGGACTGAGCGGAACGGTCGGCCCGGCGGAGCGCAGCGGCAGCCAGAAGGCAACGGCGGTGGTGACGGACGCTCGCGGCCGCTCTGTGACGCTCACGAGCGCGGCGGTGGAGGTGCTGGACTACTATCAGCCGGTGCTGGAGACGGTCTCGGTCGGACGATGCGGCGCGGACGGGACGCTGCAGACGGACGGGGCGTATGTGCGCATTCTTTGCACGGCGCGGTGCGCGCCGTGCGGCGGGCACAACGCGCTGACGCTGCGCGCACGGTACCGGCGCGTCGGCGGGAGCTGGGGCGCGTATCAGTCGCTTACGAGCGGCACGGCAAGCGTACTCGCGGGCTTTGAGACGACGGGCTCGTATGAGGTACAGCTGACGGCGTCGGACAGTCTCGGCGGGAGCAAGACGGTACTGGTGCCCGTCTCGACGGCGGAGGTGACGCTGCATCTGCGCTCCGGCGGCAAGGGCGCGGCCTTCGGCAAGTACAGCGAGAAGGAAGCACTGGAGTGTGCGTGGAACGCGGAATTTCAGGGAGAGGTGCAGGCGGCGTCGCTGCGTGTGGGCGGACGGATGCTGCTCGACTGGATCTATCCGATCGGCGCGGTGTATATCTCGGCGTCGGCGACGGATCCGAAGACACTTTTCGGCGGGACGTGGACGCGGATCAAGGACCGCTTTCTGCTTGCTGCGGGCGACACCTTCGCCGTGGGAAAGACCGGCGGTGAAGCGAGCCACACGCTGACTGTGGACGAGATCCCGGATCATACGCACAGCTATCAGTACACCGGCCAGAGCACGGTCATAGGTACGGACACGATCCGGCTATATGACCGCAACGGACAGCCGAACCAGTACACGGGGCAGCAAAGCAGCAACTGCGGGGGCAAGGCACACAACAACATGCCGCCGTACCTGACGGTTTACGTTTGGCAGCGGACGGCTTAGAAAGGAGCAGCATATGGCAACACTTCGAAAGGGCAGCACCGGGCAGGACGTGCGGGAGCTGCAGACGGCGCTGAACGGGAAGGGCTATACCCTGTCCGTGGACGGCATTTACGGCGACAAGACCGCGGCGGCGGTGCGGGACTACCAGCAGAAAAACGGGCTTTCCATGGTGGACGGCATCGCGGGAAACGAGACGTGGGGGAGCCTGCGCGCGGCAACGCAGAGCAGCACCCCGGCGCAGACAACAAATAACCAGCAGTACGGTTATGACGCAAGCGGGAACAAAGCGTATCAGGACGCGCTCAAGCGGCTGCAGGAGATGGAGGGGACGAAGCCCTCCTACGACGCGACGTATGACAAGCAGCTGAGCGACCTCTACGAGAAGATCATGAACCGGGAGAAGTTCAGCTACGACGCGGCGAACGACCCGCTCTATCAGCAGTACCGCGAGATGTACACGCGCGAGGGCAAGGCGGCCATGCAGGACACGATGGGGCAGGCGTCGGCGCTCACGGGCGGCTACGGCTCGACGTATGCGCAGAGCGTGGGCCAGCAGCAGTACGACGCGTACCTGCAGAAGCTCAATGAGGTCGTGCCGGAGCTCTACAGTCAGGCGCGGCAGGCCTATAACGACGAGGGCGACCGGATGATGCAGCAGTATCAGATGGTCGGGGACCTGCGCAGCGACGAATACAGCAAGTACCGGGACGCGCTGAGCGACTGGTGGCAGGGGCTGAACTATCAGACCGACCGGGCGGACAGCGCGTATAACCAGGGCTTCAACGAGTGGAGCAGCGAATACCAGAACCGGTATCAGGCCGAGCGCGACCGGATTTCGGACGAGCAGTGGCAGAAACAGTTCGACGAAGCCAAGCGGGAGTATGAGCAGAGCTATGCACTGCAGCAGCAGGCGGCGAGAAGCGCCTCCGGTTCCTCGAGCAGCCGTTCGAGCGACAGATCGTCGAAGAGATACGACAGCCACGGATACAGCGCGGAGCAGATCAAGGCGCTGCAGCGGGCGGCGGGCATCACCGCGGACGGCATCTGGGGCGCGCAGACGCAGGCCGCATATGAGGCGGGCTACCGCCCGGATTCCGGCGGGGATCTGAGCGGGTACACGCTGGTGAACAAAAACGGCAGCGGCTGGATCGCGCTGCAGAATAAGGACGGCCGCACGGGCGGGCGATTCTCCGAGGAGGAGATTCAGCGGATGATCGCGCGCGGCAAGGTCGAGGAGATCGTCGACCACAACAAGAAGACGGTCACATACCGAAAGAAATAACGGGAGGGAGCCATGAGCGATTTTCTGAAACGGAGGATTCAGGAGCGCGACGAACAGCGGCGGGGCACGCAGGAGACGAGCGCGCCCGCCAGCTCGTTTTTGCAGCAGCGGATCCAGCAGAGGGACACGCAGCGCGCGGAGAGCGGCTACCGCGCGCCGACGGGGACGCACAAGACGATGCTCGGCATGTCGCTCGAGGAGTACAAGGCCAAGCTCGACGAAGCGCTGGCGGCATGGAAGAGCACAAGCGCGACGACGGAGAGCGGCCTTGCAAACCCGAAGGAGGCACAGGCGCGCAAAACGTATCAGACGATGCGCAAGCAGTACAAGGCCCTGCAGCAGCGCGAGAGCGAGAAGCAGCAGGCGCAGGCGGCGCAGCAGGAGTATGACGAGCTGCGCGTCGCAGACCTGAACGCGCTGAAGGCAAAGATGGACGCGGCGAAGGAATCGGCGGACGGCTCGGCGAAGGAGCGCGTCGTCGCGGGGAGCATCGTCAAGCAGAAGGACTCCGGCGCGCAGGCCGCCTATGAGGAGGCGGCGCGCAAGTATAACCTCGCGCAGCAGATCCAGTACGACGAGCGCGGCGCACAGGCGCTGGGCAAGCTCTCGGAGGAGGAAGCGGCGGCGGTCGACACGCTGGCAAAGAGCACAAACAAGGGGCGGAAAACGGACATCGTGGGCGCGGGGATCATCGACGAAATGCGCCGCAAGGCAACGAAGGTGCTCACGGACGCGGGGTACAGCGCGGAGGAGATCGACGAGCTGGCGAACTGGCGGGCGCGCCAGCAGAACGCGCAGAAGTATGACGCGGCGGTGGAAAAACGCGAGGCGCTCGCGGACAAGGGCCTCTGGGGCGCAGCGGCGGCGACGGCGCTGTCCGTGCCGGAGACGCTGCTGAGCGGCATCGGCGTGATCGACGTCGCCGTCCAGAACTACGAAAACCGCGGGACAGACCGCCCGGCGGATTACAAGCGCACGGCGATGCTGCCATACGCCATGGCGACGGCGGGGCGGAGCACGATCTCGAACAAGCTCGAACAGAACACCGACGCAGAGATCTTCGGGCAGAACGTCGCGGCGGGTGCTTACAACATCGGGACGAGCGTGCTCGATTCGACGGCGGTGGCGGGGCTGGCCGCGCTGGGCGTGCCGCCGCTGGCGGCGACGTCGCTGCTCGGCGGCGCGGCGGCGACGAGCGCGATGGTCGACGCGAAGGATCGGGGCGTTTCAGACGAGCAGGCAGTGCTCACGGGCCTTGCGGCGGGCGTGGCGGAATCGCTGTTTGAAGAAGTGTCTCTTGAGAAACTGCTCAAGCTGAAGCCGGCGGTCGGGACACTGGGGCAGCGAGTGCGCACGACGATCAAGAACGTGGGATTGCAGGCGGCGACGGAGGGCTCGGAGGAGTTCTTCACGACGCTGGCGAACACCATGACGGACAACCTGATTAACGGGGGACTGAGCGAATTCCAGCAGAATCTCCGGGGCTACATGGAGCAGGGGATGAGCGAGGAGGAAGCCCGGCGGCGCGCGTATCTGGATCTCGCGGGACAGCTGGCACTCGACTTCGGCGGCGGCGCCATCGCGGGCGGATTGATGGCGGGCGGACAGACGGCCATCCAGACCGGACAGCGCAACGCGGCGATTGCGCAGGAGTACGGCGACATTGCGCGCGGCGCGGCGCAGGAGCGGCTTGAGACAAACGAGGGCGACCGGCTGGCGCAGGACGTACAGAACCGTGTAAGCTCCAACCGGCGGGTCGGCGGCGGGGCCATCGCGGAGCTGGTGAGCCGAAACGTACAGGCGCAGAACGCGCAGACGCAGACGGCCATCGCGGAAGCGGCGGCGCAGCGGCTGACGGAGCTGGGCGAGACGGAGAACGTGGAGACCGTCGCGCAGGCGGCGGCGCAGCTGACGGCGGACCCGACGATGAGCGCGGGCCGACGCCGGGCGGCGGAGAACGTCCTGAAGGGCAGCCGGTACGGCGAGCGCGTGCTCGGCGAGCTGACGGAGGGGATGCAGGCCGGCAGCGCGGAGAGCGCCCCCGCCGCGGTGCAGGAGCAGAGCGCCGTGCCGAGCGCGGAGCAGGTGCGGCAGGCCGTGGAGAGCACCCAGCGGAGCCGAGGCGCGCAGAACCTGACGGAATCGCGCGGGGGCGAGGAGCGCACGCAGAGCGGGCGGCGGTTCGCGTCCGAATGGGCGGGGAACCTGCCGCAGGTGCTGACGGAGGACGCCTACGTCCGGCGGCTGAAAGAATTGCGCGTGAATCCCCAAGCGACGGACAGCCGGACGGTGACGGGCACGGCCTACAACAAGGAGAGCGGCAAGCTCGACGTGATTGTCCGGGGTACGGACGGCAAGGTGGAGACGATCCCGGCGGCGAAGGCGGCCACTACGGCGCGGCAGGAGCGGCTCATGGAGCTGGCGGCGGACGTGGGCGAGGCGGGGCCGCAGATGTTCGCGGCGATCCGCGACGGGCAGGACGTGGAGACGTATGCACGGCAGTGGAAGAACGCCTACACCTACGGCGAGAGCAACATCCCGCGCGCCTACGCGATGCAGTCGAACGCGGTGAAGTATCTGACGGCGGAGCAGCGGGACATCGCGTATGAAGCGGGAAAGGCCGCCTACGACCAGAAACAGGCACAGGCGCGCGAGAAGCGCGCGGCAAAGGGGAACGACACCCCCAAGGCAAAGAAGGGCACTGTGAAGCTCACAGGGGCCGTTATCGGCGGCAAGCGGTATGACGGGGTGAGCAAAGCGTCGCTGACGGAGCGGCAGCGGGCGAACCTCAAGGTGCTGGGGCAGGTCGCGCAGGCGACGGGCGTTGACATCGTGCTCTATCAGAGCCGGGCGAACGCGCGCGGCGAGTACGAGGGGCAGAACGGCGCCTACAAGGACGGCACGCTCTATCTCGACATCAACGCGGGGAGAAACCGCGTGGGGGATCTGAGCGAGGTGGCCGTGGTGCGGACGGCGGCGCACGAGCTGACGCACTTTATTCAGGACTACAACCCGGCGGCTTACGCAGAATACCGCGATTATGTGGTGGGGCTGCTCACCGAGGAGCAGGGCATGGACTTCGACGCGCTGGTGGAGCACAAGCAGGCGCTGCAGAACGACCTGAGCTATGACGAGGCCGTGGACGAGGTGGTCGCGGACGGCAGCGAGATGCTGCTGCGCGACACGGCGGCGGTGCAGCGGCTGGCCGAGGAGAACCGGGGGCTGTTCCAGAAAATCCGTTCGTGGCTGCGCAAGTGGCTCGAGAACATCAAAAAGGCGTTCGACGGCGTGGGTGCGGAGCACGCGGAGGCAAAAGCGCTCGAGCAGCACCTCGAGGAGCTGCAGAAGCGCTGGGACGACGCGCTCGTCGGCGCGTCGCGGAATTTGCAGCGGAGCAGGGCGGAAGCGGAGGACAGCGGCAAAACGCAATATCAGATCCGCCAGCTGGACGGAAAAACGACGGTGGTACTCGACACGCAGAACGATACGCGAGACTACAAGGCGGCGGAAACGTATCTGAAAACGCTGGTAAACACGGCAAAGCCGTTTTCCACCATTCTGACGGACGCGCTGCCGGTGTATATCGGGAAAGATCTTCCGAGCGAATACAAGGGATCTGAGTATACACTCGGAATGAATCGTGCGCTGCGTGAGGTAAAAATGCAGGCGGCAACAAACCTCGATGAGATGCTTCTGCTGGCAGAGAACGGCGAATGGCGCGAAAACGTCAAGGACAAACATCGAAGAGACGCACAGAACGGATGGTATCGCTACGAGACGCAGTTCGCCGTCCCGGTTCTGAACGCAAAAAAAGCTGTAGACCATTATACGGTCTACAGCGGAACGCTCCTGATTCGCAATGACGCAGACGGGAAATCCTATCTCTATGATATGATTGATGTTGAAAAAAAGAAGGTAATCAGCTCACCATCCTTCTCTGCGCAAGCGCATTCGGACGTATTCGAGCCAAAACCTTCTCAAGCACAGTATACGCGGGGGAAGGGCGGAAGTCAAGCGGAAAATTCCGGAAAAGAACAGCTTTCCGTGCGCGAAAGCGCAGGGCGGATTGTACACCTAGGCAACGGGGAAAGCTATTGGAATGATCTGTCCTATCGAGGCTATACAGAGGACAGCGCGATTCCGAATTCCATCGGGTATGCGATGTTCGCGGATGATCCACATGCGATTGCCAATTACGGCGACAAGTTTTCCGCCGTGTTCCACGGCGACCTCGCACCGATCGACGACTTTAAGGATGCCATTGCGAGAGCATGGGAGCGGGACAAGGCAAAATATCTCCTTCCGCCAGAGCTTGAGGTATTCAGCGACCGCAGCGGGACAGAGATGGCCGACCATTTCGACCCCGCAGACATCGTTGACGGAGCGGACGCATGGGATACGCCGGAGCTTATCACATGGGCGTTCTCGCACGGGATCTTCGACGAGGTCGGCGGCGTGAAAACGTCTGATGGCGCGATTGTGTGGGATGAGTCTCTTCTTCACGGCACGAGCGATGACGGCGGTGTGTGGGGTGGGAACCTGCACGGGGAGGACTATTCCGCTTTTCGCAAGAGCACGAATTCCGAGCGCGCGGACATCCGGTATTCCGCGCGGGATTATGGGTTGACGGAGGACGAGGAACATGCTATCGTCAGTTATAAGTCGGGCGACAGCTACGCGCTGAACGGGAAACTCGCGACAGGCGGGAAGCTGACAGAGCTGCAGAGGTCGCTGCGCGACCATCTGGACACGGCGCTGGAGAAGCTGCCGGTCTACCGGGGGACGGTGTACCGGCACTACGACTTCGATTCTTTCGGCGGGTACGAGGCAATGGCAGAGTTTCTGTCCATGTTCGAGAAGGGTAAACCGACGCCGATGAAGAGCTATCTCTCGGCCAGCACGGTACGCAACGAGGATCGGACGAACGGCGAGTACACAGTCGACATGGTGATCCAGTCCGAGACGGGACACAGCCTGAACGGTTTCGGTCGGGACACCGAGAATGAGGTGCTGCTGCCGAGGACGGTTCGTCTGGCTGTAGATTCTATGGAGCTTGTCGGCCCACACAAAATCAGGATGATTGCAAGGGAGGTTGTCGAAAATGGAGAAGGAACGACCGCTGATGCCCGGTCGAATGGTATGCGCGACGTGCGAGAAAGCGCACTTTGGCGTTCTGGACTGCGACCGGTATCCGAACGGGATTCCGAAGAAGTATTGGGACAAGGTCGTCGGGATTCCGGACGAGACGGGGACGCCGGACTGTCCGGACTTCGAGAAGGAGAAGGATCCGGATCGCTGGGCGGATCCGGAGTGGAAAGCGATTATCGAGCAGCTGAGGAAGGGCTGAAATACCAGCCGAGGGAGCAGCGCGTGAGCGACCGGCAGATTCTGGCGAACGCGCTGGAGCGCGTGGCGCAGAACGAGCGGGAGAGGTCCATCCTCACGGACTACCGGGAGAAGGCCGCAAAGATGGCCTTTTATGAGAGAGAGCTGGCTAAGCGCGAGCAGAAGATCGCCGACCACCGCAGCGGAAAGGCCGTGCTCGAGCCGGACAAGATCCGGCGGGCGGAGGTCTCGGCGCAGAAGTACGCCGCGCTGATCAGCCAGCAGGACGAGCGGCTGCTGCGGCTGGAGAAGCTCAAGCCGCTGCGCGACGTGGTGACGCGGGAGCGCGACTACATCGCCGAGCGGCTGCGCGGCGCCGCGGAGGAGAAGAGCCGCTACACGGCGGAATTCGAGCGGCAGCTGAGCGAGGAGCGCAAGCGCGGCGAAGAGCGGCTGCAGCAGTACCGCAAAGGCCGCGAGGAGCGCGACGACATCCGCGTGGAACGGCGGCAGATCGAGAAGCTGGCGAAGCGGCTGACGACGTATCTCGAGGAGAACACGGACAAGAAGCACATCCCGGAGGCGCTGAAAAAGCCGATCGGGGAGCTGCTGCAGTCGCTGGACTTCTCGTCCAAAACAAAGCTCTCCGGCGGCGCGGCGACGAAGGCAGATCTGGCGTACATCCGCTCCATGCTGCAGATTGAGACGGTACTCGCGGCGCAGGAACGCTTCGACGAGACGGGCGAGGGCGGCGACCTGATCACAGGGACGCTGGATCTGCCGAAGGGCTTCCGCGAGGCGCTGACGGAGCAGATCGAGCGGGTACAGACGATCATGGAGACGCACCAGCCGGGCGAGCGCGCGGTCATGCGGATGAATCTCACCGACCTGCGGAAGCTGAAGACGATGCTCTCGACGCTCTCCAGCGCGGTGACGAAGATGAACGAGCTGTTCGCAAACGGGCGGTTCCGGCACGTCGATCAGGCGGCGCAGGACACGATTTTTACGCTGCGCGAGAAGGGACAGCACCAGTCGCTCCTGCCGAGGGTCGAGAGCTTCGTGCGGTGGGACAACACGCTGCCGTGGTACGCGTTCCAGCGGCTGGGCGAGGGCGGACAGTCCATCTTCGCGGAGCTACAGGACGGCTGGGACAAGCTGGCGTTCAACACGCAGAAGATCCTCAAATTCCGCAAGGAGCTGATCGACGACAAGACGGCGCGCAAGTGGGACACGGAGGTACACGAGGTCGAGCTGACCGACCAGGACGACAACACCGTCAAGGCGAAGCTGACGACGGCGCAGCTGATGAGCCTTTACTGCCTCTCGCGGCGCCGGCAGGCGCTGGGGCATCTGCTCGGCGGCGGCATCCGGCCGGCGGATATCGAGCTGACGGCGAACATCAAAGACAAGGTGCTGAAAAAGACCGAGAAGCAGGACACGCACTATCACCTGACGGACGAGCGGCTGGGGCAGCTGCTGGGTCTGCTGACGGACGAGCAGCGCGAGATCGCGCAGAAGATGCAGAAGTACATGACGGAGCAGGGCGCGACGTGGGGCAACGAGATCACGATGGCGCGCTGGGGCTACCGGGCGTTCACGGAGGAGAACTATTTCCCGCTGACGACCGACCGCGAGGACCGGCCCGCCCGCGCGGACGACGCGTCGGAGGGAAGTCTTTACCGGCTGCAGAACATCTCGGCGACGAAGCCGCTGACGCAGAACGCGAACAACGCGGTGATGCTCTACAGCATCTTCGACGTGTACGCCGACCACATGGCGGACATGGCCAAGTACAACGCGATGGTGCTGCCGATCCTCGACGCGCAGAAGTGGTACAACTACAAGGAAGGCCACAAGAACGAGGCGGGGCAGGTGAGCACATGGACGGTGCAGCGGACGCTGACGCAGGTTTACGGGCGGGACGCAAACCGGTTCGTGATCCAGTTCCTGAAGGACCTGAACGGCGTGAAGGAAAACGGCGCGCGGGGCGAGGGATTCGCGAAGAAGATGATCTCGAACTACAAGCGGGCAGCGGTCGCGGCCAACCTGCGCGTGGCGCTGCTACAGCCGACGGCGTATGTGCGCGCGTCGGCGGTGCTGGACGCGAAGTATCTGACGCGCGCCTTCGGCGAGCGGACGAGCACGAAGGACGCAACGGCAGAGATGCTGGCGCGCAGCGGCATCGGCCTGTGGAAGAGCATGGGCATGTTCGACACGGACGTCGGCCGGAGCATCCGCGACCAGATCAAGGGCAAGGGCAGCGCGGTGGAATCGCTCGTGGACAAGACGATGGTGCTCGCGGAGAAGGGCGACAGCATCACATGGGCGCGGCTCTGGCGCGCGTGCAAGCTGGAGGTTCAGGACAGGCAGCACCTCTCGGGCGAGCAGCTGCTGGACGCGACGGCGAAGCGGTTCCGCGAGGTGATTTACCGGACGCAGGTGATCGACAGCACCATGACGCGCAGCCACATGATGCGCTCGGGGTCGACGTTCGCGGCGATTTTCACGAGCTTTATGAGCGAGCCGACCGTCTCCTACAACCTCATCATGACGGCATCGGAGAAGATCTGGGAGGACACGAAGAAGTACGGCGCGAAGATGGCCGTGAAGCGCAACTGGAAGACGGCGGGGCGGGCGTGGCAGGCGTACATCCTGTCGGCGGTCGCGTCGGCGATGGTGGAAGCGCTGGCGGACGCATGGCGCGATCCGGGCGACGACAAAGACACGCAGAAGCTGCTCAACGCCTTCCGCGACAACCTCGGAAGCGACCTGAACCCGCTCAATAAGCTGCCGGGCCTGCGGGACATCTTCTCGATTTTCGAGGGGTACGACACGAACCGGACGGACATGGCGGCGTTCAGCAACCTGAACAAGGCCATCGCCATCTGGAAGGAGACGGTCCAGCTCGCAAACGGCACGATCGACGAGGCGACGGACACGACGTACTACGGGAAAATGACGATCTACGGCAAGGTCTATAAGACGGCGCAGGCGCTGTCGCAGCTGAGCGGCCTGCCGGTGTCGGCGACGATGCGCGAGGCGCAGGCGCTCTGGAACAACACGGTGGGCCGGTGGGCGCCGGGGCTGAAACAGAAGACCTACGACAACGAGAAGCAGCGGCTCATCCAGAAGGCCGGAACGGCCATGTGGAACGGAGACAAGGACGCATGGCAGGACGCATACGCGGCGCTGGAGCAGTACATGCTCGCAGACGGCAAGAGCAAGCGCGAGGCGGAGAGCGCCGTCTACAGCGAGATGCGCAAGGCCGTGAAGGATTCGTATCTCGCGGGCGAGCTGACGGAGACGGAAGCGCAGCAGAAGCTCGTGGACTTCCTCGGATCGGACGCGGAGAAGGCCGCGCAGCAGGTCACGAGCTGGAAAAACGGCTCGGAGTTTGCGAAGGAGGCCGGGTTCGAGTACGGCGAGATGCGCAGCGCCTATGAGACGGGGCGGATCCAGAAGAGCGAGGCGGTGCGCCTGCGCCAGAAGTACGGCGGCGAGACGCAGGACGAGGCCGAAAGCAAGGTGCGGTACTGGGATTTCTGCATCGAATATCCGCAGTACGACGACATCAGCGAAGCGCGGGCGAACAAGTACTACGACTACTGCCGGCAGGCGGGCGTGGGCGTCGCGGCGTATTACAAGGCGGCGCAGTACACGGCGGCCATCGTGAGCGAGAAGGACGAGGACGGCAACAGCGTCTCCGGCTCGGTCAAGCGGCAGTACGTGGAGTACATCCAGTCGCTGGGGCTCTCGGCAGCGCAGCAGAAGGCGCTGTGGCAGGCGCTGAAAAACGCGACATGGAGCGACAAGGGGACGCCGTGGGAGTAAAACTTCATCAAAGGCCACGGCCTTTGATGAGTAAGATTCGCTCCGAACCGCGCGTTTCCGTGCGTTGAACGCACGGAAACACACTCTCTCCGCGCAAGGTGTTTTTTGCGACGTACACGCCGCCGCAAAAAACGATTTGACTTTATTCGCGCCGCTGCGGCGGCGAGAACTCTGCGAGACATGAAATGACAGCCCCGGAGGGATAACCTCCGGGGCTGTTGTGGGTATTCAGGACTTTATCTTTTGAAGGAGCGTTCCGACAGAGAACGGAAGAGGGGGCAGGGTATTTGACCGGTAGCGCTTCATGAAGTCTAAAACGGTTACACCCGTCAGTTCGTCCGTGTCGATGTCCCTCAAGTAGATAATACCGGCTTCGCTGTCGTCACCATAGGAATTGTCTCTATCTCCAAGGGCGACATACAGAACGTCGTATTTGGCATCGTAATCAAATTGCAGGCTTGCCCTCTGCGACATATAATGCATCTCCCTTCGAGCTGCCGCTACGCGGATTTTTAGAGGTTTCCCTCACGGCAAATCTATTCTACCACGAAGGAGACCTCCAGACAAGAAATTTTTGGATTTGGGGTTGACAAACGTATCCACGTAATATATTATAAACGTGGATACGGAAATGGAGGTGAACATGTGTCTCCTAAAGGACGGCCGACGGACGACCCGAAAACCCTGAATACAAGAATCCGGTTATCCGAAGAGGATACAAAGCGACTTGAGTTCTGCGCAGAAGCGCTGGGAATCACAAAGTCGGAAGTGATTCGGCGGGGAATCAAGGAAGTCTATGACGGACTAAAAAAATAACAGAAACGCCCTCCAGTCGAAAGTTGAGCGTTTCTGCTATTGAACCAGAGGTTTCCCAACTGGATAAATTCATTCTATCACAGTGGGAGCCTCCAGACAAGAATTATTTTGGAGGTAACTATGGAAAACAGAACGATCCTGACCGAGCAGATCGAGCGACTGCTGGCGCTCGCAGACGAGAGGAAGCTGCGGCTTCTGTATATCGCCGCGCTGCAGCTGGTGTAAGGTGGTGGCGGCATGAACGATCTGACGGTGTTTCAGAACCCGGAGTTCGGGGAGATCCGCACCATCGAAGAAAATGGCGACGTGCTGTTTTGTGGAACTGATGTTGCAAAGGCGCTGGGGTATATTAACCCGCGCGATGCAGTTGGGAGACGCTGCAAAGGCGTCGTGAAACGCGACGCCTATACAAATAGGCGACAGACAATGTCCTTCATTCCGGAAAGCGACCTGTACCGGCTTGTATTCGGCTCGAAGCTGCCGTCCGCGGAACGCTTCGTGGACTGGGTGACGGAAGAAGTCCTCCCCAGCATCCGCAAGACGGGGCGGTACGAAGTCCAGCCGAAGCCCATGACGATGGCCGAGAACGTCGCGGCGCAGGCGCAGTTGCTGGTGGAGCAAGAGCAGCGCATCGCGCGGATCGAGGAGCGGGTGGAGACGGCGCTGACGGCCATCGCCCGCCCCAGCGGGGACACATGGGTGGAGGACATGAAGGCGGCCATCGCGGGGTACTGCCGCGCGACGGGGCTGACGGAACCGGCGGGGCGGGGGCGG
>ERZ507027.1274-NODE-1274-length-14039-cov-6.012729_pt1 | contig 14039 bp, 10 predicted proteins | sample MGYA00513163_ERZ507027 | MGnify/ENA metagenome assembly ERZ507027
TTCCGAACGACTACGGAAAAGCAGTCAAGTGCCGTGGGCACATTGCCTATCGGGAGAGAAACGGAAAGCCCTCGTGGGAAGAATGGCAGGCGGATACCCTTGCAGCAGAGCTGCTGATGCCAACATTTCTGATCAATGCCGAAATAGAACGTGTAGCGTTGACTCTGCCAAATGGGATTCTGTACAAATCAGTGTCTGACCCTAACTATGAAAAAATTCTGGAGATGGCTCGACGGATTGGGGTTTCTTGGTCTGCAATCAGGATCAGACTGCAGCAGATGCAGGTTATAAAAGGCAAACCCATCCACTGCCATCCATTGGACATCATGCGATTTGGAGAATGAATATGATTCAGTTAAAGAACCGTCCCTTTGCCGGTAAAGCACCGACTACTACACAGCAGGCAGAATTTAGCATAGGCTGGAGATTTTGCCCTGTTTGTGGAAATAAGTTATACCAAAAAATCGAGGGGTGTTCAGGTATACTACAAGTGAAGTGCAATAGATGCAAAGAAACCCTGAGACTTGATCTGGCATTTAGATGCCGGTGATTTTCCAGTCATTTTAACAAATACGGGTGCATTGCACCCTGAATATGGACTGTTCGCTCCGAGCAACGGGCCATTGCCGCAAGGCAATGTATGAAACGTGCTCCAAATAGCCGGGCAACAGCTGATTGAGAGATTTTCTTTGAAGATCCCTCAGTTGGTTGTTGTCCGGCTATTTTTTTAGCCTTCAGGAAGCCTGCTCCCGTAAAAAGGAGCAGGCTTTATGTTTGTCCGTTTTTCGTGGATGCCCCAAGCGGCTAGATATCCGTAGCAACTCCGAGTTTTCGACTTCTCACGCTTTATCGAAAATTTGGAGGTCACACATGAGTTTTGATCCGAATGCTATTGGTAACCGTATTTTTACTTTGCGTACAAATGCGAAGTTATCGCAGGAAAAACTTGCTGAAAAACTTGGTGTTTCCCATCGACACCTCGGCGATCTTGAAAGGGGAAGCTCCAATGGCTCTGTAAAAATCCTGATCGATATTGCAGAATACTTCCATGTCAGTATGGATTATCTTCTTTTGGGCCGAGATCCTTCTAGGGATCAGTTTCAAAATGAACTGCAAGCCGCTATAGATCATCTTGAAAAAATCAAAGGTCTTTTATAATCACTTCAACAAGAAACGCTCCTGCCAGTTTTACACCGGCAAGAGCGTTTCTTGTGTTATTCAAAAATATCGGCAAGGGCAAGTAGCTGTACTTCTCCGCGTTCCTGTGCCTGAAGTAGTCCGTCCGTAAATCCGCCTTTCGAGAAAATGTAGTAGTGGTAGTTTGTTCCCTCCCCAAAGTGTATTTATCGAATTTATATACTCGTAAGTTAGTTTCTTACGAGTATAATACTTCATTTCTTACATAAAGTCAGGAAATATATTTTTGACGGCTCATCGAGAAATAGGAACGATACTTCCTATTTTCCTCAAAAATTGTGAACTCTGAGTTCCTGTTCATTTCGTTCCGCATCGGTTACAATACAGCCATAGCTTCGGCAAGCGTTCAAAGCAGCCCTCAAGCTATCCCGCCCCTTGAAAATTGAACACGCATTCTTCAGTCACGTTCCTGTGATGATGAGCCACGTCCGTAACAAATGCGATGATCTCCCACTGAGGGAATGAGCGGTAGGTTGACGGTAAATGGATGACAGCTTCTCCATAGCTAAGAGCCATCACAGAATAATGATACTTCTGCCTTCGGGCAGCTCGGTGAGAACCACGGAGAGGTGAGAACCCTATGGATTCGGTACGCTGCCGGACGGCTGAAAGATTTCCCACACGAAAACTGAGTTTTCGTTTTCCGGGGATGTCGGGGACAAATACGGAAAGGTATAGAACTATAAATCACAGCATTTTTGCTGTTTGAGATAGTAGGGTGGGCTGTGCGAGCAGCCCACTGTTACATATACGGATAGAAAGGAGAAATCCAAATTGGCAACACGAGGCAAAAAAGAGAAAAAGTATCCGCCTATGCCCGCAAACTGGATGTACAAGCGCGGGGATGTCTACATGATGGATCTGAATCCTTACAGCGGTTCCGAACAAGGCGGCATCCGACCTGCCATTGTTGTCCAGAACGATGACGGTAATTTTTATTCCAATGTTCTTCTGGTCGTTCCGCTGACAACACAGATCAAAAAGCGAAATATGCCGACGCATTTTATTCTGCACAATCGCTTTTTGAGTGCGCCATCTATGGCGATTTGCGAAAGTCCGCGCCCCGCAGATAAATCCAGAGTGTTAAGCTACCTTGGGCACCTGTCCAAATATGAAATGCGGCAAGTGTCAGTGTGTCTGCAATACAGCTTTGGCTTCATTGGGTATAAGTCATTCCGAAAATACCTTACGGCTCCTCCGCAGGAGGATGTTCTCGCCGCTGCAAAAGAGCTGCTCTCCCAGCAGTTTCAGAATCTTCGTGTGCTGAACAGTCAGCCCCCTGCTCTCACCAAGCACACAAAAGGCGATTTACATAGCATTGAGCAGATATCGGAAAGGATGCTCTCCACCCCAACAGAATCTTCTGTTGAGTTCATGGTCGCAGAACTGGATGATGCACTTCAATCGCTTATGTTCCGCTGGAATATCTGTTATGAACGGTATTCCAGTTTTCACTTATCCGATAACGAAAAGAAGAAAATCGGTTCGATTATCCAATCAGGAATTGATTTTCTGCAAAAAAAGAAGGAGGTTCCTTTATGATGAACGCAGTGGTAAAACCTTACCATGAAATGTGCCTGAACAGCAGTGAGCTGATCGTGCCGCGCGACACTTATCAGCGTGCTCTTCACCCCGCTCGTGTTGCCCGTATCGCAAAAGAATTTGACGAGCGGGTTGCCAATGAGCCGAAGATCAGCTTCCGGGATGGTCACTACTATGTGATGGACGGGCAGAACACCATCGCTGCACGGAAATTTCTGAACGGCGGCGAAGATTTGCAGATTCGCTGCAAGGTTTATTTTGGTATGACAGAACGAGAAGAAGCCCTCCTGTTTGCACAGCAGACAGGCATTTCGGAACGGCTGAGTGCAGGACAGAAGCTCCGTGCCCTGATTTTTGCAGGGGAGCCTGCTGCCGTTGCATTCCAGCAGGCCACCGAATTGGCTGGCGTTCATCTTTCTTTTGAAGAAGGCCGAGGCAAGCAGCGGATCAGCTGCATTGCAACCGCCTATCATGAATTCATCCGGCTGGGTCCGGAACTGTATATCGAATCCCTTGATGTTTTGCTGAATGCGTGGAACGGAGAACCCGATTCCATGAGTTCCGCAAACCTGCTCGGCATTTGCCGCTTTGTAGAACTGTATCACTCCGAATACAACAAAGGCCGTCTGATTGCCAAACTGCGGCAGGTCGATGCATTCACGATTTTTCGCCTTGCACGAACCGCAGGCGTAAGCCTTCCCGGCAAGACGAAGTACCTTCAGCAGGTCTATACTATTTATAATGGTGGCAGCCGCCGGGCTGCATTGCCGCTCAAGTTTTAACTTTAAGTATATTTAACGAGGTATTATCCAATGATTATCCATGAAGAACCTTCGCCCAACTCGGTTTCCTCCCCTGTTTCCACAGCAAAGGACAGCCGCTGCTATACCGTAGAAGACCTGATGGAAATGCTGCTCCTGAGCCGTCCCACTGTCTACCGTCTACTGAAGCAGAACGAATTCCGCTGGTTCAAGGTAAGCGGCGCTTACCGTATTTCCAAAGCCAGCTTTGAAGCATGGCTCAATGATGGCACTGTTGAACGCAATCCTGCTGTTTGACATCCTCAACATTTCACGCGAAATCTGCTATTCTTTAGCCGAGATGAGAAATCCCGGCTAAACTTTTACATAGATAGAGAGGTGTCTTTCATGGATGATATGCGGAATACTTCGGCTCCCTTATACGGAAAAGCTGAACCTGCCACTACCAAAACCACCATGTCGGTTCGTGAGATGCGGCAGCTTCTCGGCCTTGGCAAAACAGACAGCTATTGGCTGCTTCATAAGAATCTCTTTGAAGTCATTCTGATAAACGACAAAAGGCGTATCGTTATTTCCAGCTTTGAGAAATGGTATGCCAATCAGGTCAAATATCATAAGGTCAATGGTTCGCCACCGGGCGAGGAACTTTGCAAACGGTCCTATTCCGTTCCTGACGCCGCCGAGATATTGAAGGTGAAACCCGAAACGATCTATACACTCATCCGACAGGGCAAGTTGAAAACAGAAACGGCAGACTTCTGTATGAGAATTCCCAAAGAGGACTTTGAGCGGTGGTACCGATCACAAAGTCGCTACCGCACAGCAGCCGACCGTGAGCGTGACCGGGAGATTGAAGCGCAAACCATCTCCATCCCGGAAATGGCAAAACTACTCGGTATCCCACGCAAGAATGTTTATGGGATTCTTGATTGCAAAAAATACCGAGATTGTTTCGTCATTGAGCGCGTGGCCGACAGGCCGCGCATTACCAAAAAAAGTTTTAAGGCATGGCTTAAAAGCCAATCCACATACCAACTTCAAAAACCGAAAAAAGAAACGCATGAGGAGCCGCCGCTAAAACTGCAATGTCCCAAGAATGGGAAATACTACAGTTTTCAGGAAATTCAGGCTTTTTACGGAATCAGCCGCCCAACACTTGACTCGTGGGTTCTCAAAGAAGGAATTCCAACGATGAAGTTGGGAAGGGTAAAACGCATCCAAAAAGATGCTTTCGATGAAGTTCTGAAGTCCAAACGTAAAGTAGAGGAGGATGTATAATGGCTAGCATTGTCAAACGCAATAACCGATACTGCGTTGTCTATACCTACAAACACACTAATGGAACGCTAAAGCAGAAATGGGAAACCTTTACCGACCTTGCAGATGCCAAAAACCGTAAGAAAGAGGTCGAATACAAAGAATCCGTCGGTACCTTTGTGGCACCCCAGTGCCGAACTCTAAAAGACCTGCTTAAAGAATACGTCACCCTGTACGGAAGAACCAAATGGGCACTTTCAACCTATCAATCAAACACTGCACTGATTTCAAACTACATAGAACCGCTTATCGGCTCAATGAAGCTGCAAGATCTCACCACCCGCGTAATTGAGGGATATTATCAGCGGCTGCTTAAATACGAAGCCGTTGACCCTATGTGTGGAAAGCGTCAGCATCAATACGTTTCTCCCGGCACGGTTCGTTCGGTTCACAAAATTTTGAGAAGTGCCTTTGAGCAGGCTGTAAAGTGGGAACTTATGGAAAAGAATCCCTGTATTTATGCCACCTTGCCCAAATACACTGCAAAGAAGCGTGATATCTGGACTGCCGAGACCCTGTTCCATGCCTTAGAAGTCTGTGATGATCCACGGCTCCGGCTCTGCATCAACCTCTCCTTCTCTTGTTCTCTGCGCCTTGGCGAACTGCTCGGTTTGACTTGGGATTGCGTGGATATCTCTCCTGAAAGCATCGAAGCCGGGCGAGCCTCCATTTACATAAATAAGGAATTGCAGCGTGTAGACATTGCTTCGCTAAACGCCTTGGAAAACAAAAATGTCATCACTCGTTTTCCCTCGCTGAGTTCCCGCTGTACCACGGTTCAGGTTCTGAAAAGCCCCAAAACAGACAGCAGTATCCGAACCATCTTTCTCCCCAAAACAGTTGCTGAGATGCTTGTCCAATATAAAGCCGAGCAAGACATGACAAGGGATGCACTGGGCACAGAGTACGCTGACTATAATCTTGTGGTCGCCGGCCCGCTGGGAATGCCGACCGAACAATCCACCATCAACGGTGCATTGAAGCAGCTGATTGAGAAAAACAATCTCCCCAAAGTGGTTTTCCACAGCTTCCGACACTCCAGCATTACATACAAGCTCAAGCTGAACGGCGGCGATATCAAAGCCGTGCAGGGCGATTCCGGTCATGCACAGGCTTCGATGGTCACCGAGCAGTACGCACACATTCTGGATGATGATCGGCGTTTGAACGCACAACGATTCGACGATTTCTTCTATCAGCATCATGGTGCAGAGCCTGAAGCCCTCCCTCGCGCAGAGCAAGCCGCTCCCAAAGCCAGCCCAGTCGATACAGATGCGGCAGCAGCTCTTGCCAAACTGCTGGCTGACCCCTCTATGGCTACACTCATTAAAAATCTTGCAAAGAACCTATAAACCTCTATACATAAGCAGCGGCAGCTTTCCGATTTGGAAAACTGCCGCTGCTTGTTTTATGATGATTCAGTTTCTTTACGGGCTTTTGCCTTAGCTTCTTCTATATCCATCTTCAACTGATGGGCAAGCTGCTCTACATAGTCGAGTGAAACTTCATAGTCTTCTGCGATTTTTTCTGCCGGCATCCCATCAAGGATACGGGAGATCACAATGTTCTGAGTGGCTTGTTTTCTCGACTCTGCAATCATTTCCTCAATAGAGGGGCAATGTTTATTATGCATCCAATTCAAGTAATCCAAGCGTTCAGCTTCTATCCGCGATAGAAGCCTGACTGCATAGAAATTGTCATCTACCTCGAAGCGAACTTCCTCTCCGGGTTTGACTTCAAGTTTTTCCAGAACCGCATCTGGGAGTTTTACAGTTCCATCTTCACCGACTACAATATTAAATTTCTTTTCCATCGCACACTCCTAAAATCACGCAAAGTTCCTTGCATCCAGTGCCTTTACTCCCGTAAGAATACCATAAGCCCCTTCCTTTTACAAGACAATGCGCATTTCCATTCGCACTGTTACATAGACCAGAGTTTTCTCGCAGAAAGCTCTGGTCTTTTTCTATTGAAAACATTTGTCCATCACACCAGCTACGGCTGTATGGTCTGGTTCACGAATGCTAAACAAGCAAATATCCGTAGGGAAACGTACACTTCCCAGCTAATGAAAGGTGGGCATTTTACAATGAACCTTCCACTTTTCATTAGCTCTGCTAATTTTCTGCTAATGAAAAGCCTTTTACTCGTTTTATTTCGGGGTTTGTGTTCTTTACTCAGATTGACAGCGCAACAAAAAATCAATTGATAAAACGTTACTTGTTTTACCTACTTTTGCCTAGGATTTATGGCTTCAGCCCCTACTCCTAAGCGGAAGGCCGTGTGTTCGAATCACATCGGGGACGCCAGCGCAAAACCAAGCCCGGAAGGTTTACGAACCCTCCGGGCTTGGTTTTTGCTTTTCTATGGAAGATAGCCGCCACAATGTTCACACCAGCCTTGCCCCGGCGTGGGGTAGGCTTTCTGCGCCAAGGCTTTGCAGCTTTTGGGGCAGGGCGGCAAGGTCGCCGCCGGTATAGTACCAGCCCGCAGCCAGTGCTGCCAGTGCCAGCAGCAAAAGCACCACCAGTGCCTTGCCCAGCCTGCGGCGCCTCGGGCGCGGCTGCGCGGGCGGTGCCGCCGTGAGGGAGGCAGGGGTCAGGGTTGCATCCGGTACGGCTTTGCCGTAGGGCTGCCAGCTTGTGCCCCCTGCCTGCGGCAGACCGCAGGCGGCGCGGCGCAGCATATCCAGCAGCCATAGCCCGGGGTTCTCGTCCGGCGCTACACACCGCAGCCAGCAGCCCTTTTTACCGCCCACCAGCAGCAGACGGCTTTGGGGCAGTTCCACACAGCCCACCGCCAGCGCGGCACCGGTCAGCTTCTGCATGACCTGCACCCGCGCCAGTGTGCGGGCAGGCTCTGCCTGCGGTGCCTTGCGCAGCTTGCGGCTGAGCCGGGCGGTGAGCGCGGTATTGGCGTAGCTCATGGCGCCAAAATCGAACACCTTTTCCGCGCCGGGAAGGTTTTCCAGCCGGGTCTCCAGCAGCGCCCCTGCGGCGGTATCACTGCACACCAGCAGCTTGCGGTGCTGTTCCAGCGCCTGCACTGCGGCAGCGGCAAGGGTCTGCTCCCCTTCCCCGTACAGTGCCGGGGCAAGGCTTGTCCGCAACTGCTGTACCGCCCGGTGCAGCTGCTGCGGGGTGCTGCTTTGCAGCGCCACCAGTGTTTCCGCACCCCGGCTGCGGCAGTGCACCGTGCCCTGCCAAGTGTCCGGCAGGGCTTCCACAGCCTTTTGCACGGTCTGCTCCGGTGCACCGAACAGCCGCAGCACGCAGCCTGCCGGGCGCTCTTCCTTATTTGTCATGACGCATCCCCCCTGCGGCCGCAGGGGCCGCCCTTACTCTGCCCGCAGGGTCTCGTCCAAGGCGGTCAGGGCGGCGGGGTCATGCTGTGCGCTTTCGGCCAGCACCTGCGTACCGGCAGGGGTCTTGCCCTGTGCCAGACGCAGCGCCAGTTCCAGCGCAGTCTGTGCGGCGCGGGCGCGGATGAGCGCACGGTCCGGGCGGGAGACGAACAACTTCTTCACATACGCCTTATCTCCCCGGGCAGCGCCCAGATACACCGTGCCCACAGGCCGGACGGCATCGCCGCCGCCGGGGCCTGCCAGACCGGTAACGCTGACTGCGATATCTGCACCGGCGGCCTTTGCCGCGCCCAGCGCCATCTGCGCCGCCACGGGAGCCGACACCACATTATATTGCGCAATGACCGCCGGGTCCACCCCGACAAGCTTCGCCTTGGCCTGCTCCCAGTAGGTCACAAAGCCGTAGCCGAACACCTCGCTTGCGCCGGACACACTGGTCAGGCGCTGGGCGATCATGCCGCCGGTGCAGCTTTCGGCGGTGGCAATGGTCAGGCCGTTGGCCTGCAGCGTATGCACCACCGTCTCTTCCAACCCGGCGACATCCTCATCATACACCGCATCGCCCAGCAGATCATAGAACTTTTTGGCGTAGGCTCGGCACATGGTCTGCGCCTCGGCGTCATTCTGCGCCCGGGCGGTGATGCGGATCTCGCACTCGCCGGTCTTGCAGTAGATGGCGGCGGTGGGGTTCGGGTTTTCCAGCAGCGCACGCACCCGGTACTCCAGATTGCTCTCGCCGCCCAGCACCCGCAGCGTCAGGCTGTGCAGGGCGTAGCTCTGCCGCGCCAGCAGCAGCGGGCGCACGCTTTCCTCCCACATGGCCTTCATCTCGTGGGGCACGCCGGGCATCAGCACAGCACAGTGACCGTCCTGCTCGAACCATGCGCCCGGCGCGGTGCCGTGGTGGTTGACCACCTTATGCCCATGCACCGGCACCATGGCCTGCTTGCGGTTGTTGGGGGTGGTCTCGCGCCCGGTGCGGGTAAAGAAGTCCACGATCTTCAGCCACTCCTCCGGGTCAAAGGTAAGGGTGTCGCCAAAGCAGGCGGCCACCGTCTCCTTGGTCAGGTCGTCTGCCGTGGGGCCCAGCCCGCCGGTGAACACCAGCAGGTCGCACCGCTGCTTTGCCTCGTTGACAAAATCCGCCAGACGGCCATGGTTATCGCCGATGGTGCTCTGCCGCCGGACTGTGATGCCCAGCGCAGCCAGCTCCCGGCTGAGGTACTGGGCATTGGTGTTAAGAATGTTGCCGAGCAGCAGCTCGGTACCCACACTGATGATCTCTGCTGTCATGGACAAATCAACCCTCGAATTCTACCTGATCGGTGATGCGCACCCGGATGCGCTCGGTCTGCTCTGCGGCTTCGGCTTCCAGCGCGGCAAGGCCGGGCATGGCGGCTTCGGCGGCAAGGATCTCCTCCAGCTCGGGGCGGATCTTCGGGTGCGGCGGGGTGAAGATGGTGCAGCAGTCCTCATAGGGCAGGATGCTGGTCTCAAAGGTATTGATATGGCGGGAGGTCTCGATGATCTCGGTCTTGTCCATACCGATGAGCGGGCGCAGGATGGGCAGGTCCTGTGCAGCATCGGTGCACTGCAGCGCCTTGACGGTCTGGCTTGCCACCTGTGCCAGACTTTCGCCGGTGACCAGCGCTTCACAGCCCTGCTTTTTGGCGATCACGTTTGCAATGCGCATCATGCTGCGGCGCATCAGCACCGTGAACAGCACATCCGGTGCATTATCCCGGATGTATTCCTGGGGTTTTGTGTAGGGCACCACAAACAGGTTAGCGCTGCCGGTATATACGGTAATAAGCTGCGCCAAAGCCTTTACTTTCAGTTTTGCGCGTTCGGAAGTATACGGAGGGGACGCAAAATGGATGTGATCCAGTGCCAGACCGCGCTTTGCCATACGATAGGCCGCCACCGGGCTGTCGATACCGCCGGAGAGCATATTCAGGGCACGGCCGCTGGTGCCCACGGGCAGACCGCCCTCACCCGGTATTTTCGGGCCGTGAATATACGCACCGTAATCTCGAATCTCCACAATGACCTTAAACTGCGGGTTATGCACATCCACCTTCAGGTAGTTGTGCTTGCCCAGCAGATAAGCGCCCAGCTCCCGCATCAGCTCCGGGCTGGTCATGGGGTAGGTCTTATCGGCGCGGCGGGCCTCCACCTTGAAGGTGCGGATGCCATGCAGTTCGCTGCCCAGATAATCCTCAGCGGTCTGGCAGATGGTATCGAAATCCTTTTCGCACACTACGGCGCGGCTGAGCGCGGCAAGGCCGAACACCTTACTGACCCGCTCAAAGGCAAGATCCATATCCACGTCCTCTTCCTCGGGCTCCATATAAAAGGTGGACTGGGTGCAGTACACCTTGAACTTGCCCACCGTCTTAAGACGGTAGCGCAGGATCTTCATCATGGCTGCTTCGAACTGGTTGCGATTGAGGCCTTTCAGGGACATCTCGCCCTGATAGCCCATAATAATTTCCTTCATAAATGTTGCATCTCCTGATGTAGGATTTATACTTTTATTTTCTGATCTTCTGCAGGTGCTTCATGCCGTCCTCGAAGCGGTTGAGGAAGGCATCCACATCCTCCGGGGTGTTGTCGGCGCAGAAGGACACCCGGATGGCGGTGTCGATGGCCAGCGGGTCGCGCCCCATGGCTGCCAGCGTGTGGCTGGGCTGACCGCGGCCACAGGCGCTGGCCGAGGAAACGTAGATTTGCTCTTCGGCCAGAAAAGCCAGCATGGTCTCGCTCTTGATGCACATCTCGCTGAAGTTCAGCACCTCGGGCACGGCGTTCTCCGGGCTGTTGATGACCACCTCCGGGAAGGCTTTCAGCCCCTCCCGCAGCTGCCGGTTCAGCGCACGCATGGCAGTGTCCCGGCTCTTCATGGTCTTTGCAAGGCGGGTGGCCGCTGCGGCCAGACCCATGGCGTAGGGCAGGTTTTCGGTGCCGGGGCGCATCTGCCGCTCCTGCTCGCCGCCCAGATAGGGCGGCTGGAAGGCCTGCACCAGCCGGTCGGAAAGGTAAAGCGCACCAATGCCCTTGGGCGCATGGATCTTGTGGCCGCTCACCGAGAGCGTATCGATGTTGTCCAGCTTGATGGGTACACGCATCCATGCCTGCACCGCGTCCACATGGACGATGGTGCGGCTGTTGCGGCGCTTTACCTCGGCGGCAAGGCGCTCCACATCGTTGCGGGTACCGATCTCGTTGTTCACCATCATGCAGGCCACAAGGATGGTGTTTTTGTCCACCCGCTCCAGCATGGCGGTAATGTCCAGCGTGCCGTCTGCCCGGGGGGCTACCACGGTAACGTCGTAGCCCTGCTTTGCCAGCCGCTCCAACGGCCGCTGCACGCTGGGGTGCTCGAAGCCGGACACTACGATGCCCTTGCCGAAGGTGCGGGTCTGTACCGCACCCAGCAGCGCCAGATTGTTGCTCTCGCTGCCGCAGGAGGTGAAATACAGCTCCCGGCTTTTGCAGCCCAGCGTGCGCGCTACGGCGGCACGGGCGGCGTTCAGAGCTTCTTCACTGCGCGCGCCCGGGCCGTACAGGCTGGAAGGGTTTGCCCAGTGCTCCCGCATGGCCTTGTCGATGACGTCCGCCACCTCGGGCGCTACGATGGTGGTGGCCGCGTTGTCCAGATAATGTAACTGAGGATTTTGCAGCATAAACGGATTTCCTGCTTTCTGTCGTTGTTTTCATAATAACCCAGAATAAGTATAGCACAAACCCTTGGATAACGCAAAAAATTTTCTGCATTTATGGGTGATTTTTGTAACTGTACCTCCTTGACAAACACCCCGGTGGTGTGCTATCTTTACAGCATAGACCGCACCCCTGCTGACGGAACCTTGTGGAGCACCACAGTGCAGGGGTGCTGGGGATGTCAATGCCGACCGTCTGGGCAGCCTTGCGCAATTGCTGCGCAAAGCTGCCCTTTTTTGCTATCAAGGAGGATGTCTGTATGAAGACCGATATCGAGATCGCGCAGGAAGCCAGAATGAAGCCCATCACCCAAATCGCAGCTCAGCTGGGTCTGGAGGAGGAAAGTGTGATCCCCTATGGCCGCTACAAGGCCAAGATCGACCACCGGCTGATCCACAACGCCAAAAAGCAGGGCAAGCTGATCCTTGTCACCGCCATCAGCCCCACCCCTGCCGGTGAGGGCAAAACTACTACCAGCGTAGGTCTGGCCGACGCCATGAACGCGCTGGGCAAAAAGACCATGCTCTGCCTGCGCGAGCCCAGCCTTGGCCCCGTGTTCGGCGTAAAGGGCGGCGCTGCCGGCGGTGGCTACGCACAGGTAGTGCCCATGGAGGACATCAACCTGCACTTTACCGGCGACCTGCACGCCATTGGCACCGCCAACAACCTGCTGGCTGCCATGATCGACAACAGCATCCAGCAGGGCAACCCGCTGAACATCGACCCCCGCCGCATCACCTGGAAGCGCTGCATGGACATGAACGACCGGCAGCTGCGGTTCATCGTGGACGGTCTGGGCGGCAAGGTGAACGGCACTCCCCGCGAGGACGGCTTTGACATTACCGTGGCCAGCGAGGTCATGGCTATTTTCTGCCTTGCCACCAGCATCTCCGACCTGAAGGAGCGGCTGTCCCGCATCGTGTGCGCCTATACCTACGACGGCAAGCCGGTGACTGCCGGTGAGATCGGCGCAGCCGGTGCCATGACCGCCCTGCTGAAGGATGCACTGGACCCGAACCTTGTGCAGACGCTGGAGAACAACCCCGCCATCATCCACGGCGGTCCCTTTGCCAATATTGCCCACGGCTGCAACAGCGTGCTGGCCACCAAGCTCAGCCTTTCGCTGGCAGACTACACCATCACCGAGGCCGGCTTCGGCGCTGACCTGGGTGCTGAGAAGTTCCTCGACATCAAGTGCCGCATGGCCGGCCTGAAGCCGAGCTGCGTCGTCCTCGTTGCCACCGTCCGCGCCCTGAAGTACAACGGCGGCGTGCCGAAGGCCGAGACCGGCGTCGAGAACCTCGAGGCTCTGGAGAAGGGCCTGCCCAACCTGCTGCAGCATGTCGGGAACATCACCAAGGTCTACAAGCTGCCGTGCGTTGTGGCCATCAAGCGCTTCCGGCAGGACACCGAGGCCGAGCTGAAGCTCGTCGAGGATAAGTGCCGCGAGCTGGGCGTCAACGTTGCTCTGTCCGAGGTTTGGGGCAAGGGCGGCGAAGGCGGCATCGCGCTGGCCAACGAGGTCATCCGTCTGTGCGACCAGCCGAACGACTTCACCTTCTCCTATGAGCTCGACAAGCCCATCAAGGAAAAGATCCGCGACATCGTCACGAAGATCTACCATGGCGACGACGTGGCCTTCACGCCGAACGCCGAGAAGCAGATCAAGGCTCTGACCGAGCTGGGCTACGACAAGATGCCCATCTGCATGGCCAAGACGCAGTATTCCTTCTCCGACGATCCCACGAAGCTGGGCGCGCCGAAGGGCTTCACCGTCACCGTGCGCAATGTCAAGGTCTCCGCGGGCGCAGGCTTCCTCGTTGCCCTCACCGGTGAGATCATGACCATGCCCGGCCTGCCGAAGGTCCCCGCTGCCGAGCGCATCGACGTGGACGAGAACGGCAAGATCTCCGGCCTGTTCTAATTAAGACAACTCACGAAAAATGCCATAAACTCCGGCGGAATCCCCGCCGGAGTTTTTCTGATTCCCTGCCCACGGCGCAATGCTGACGATTCGTATCGGCTGCCGATAAAACGGTACGCACCGATTGCGTCTGTAGCGGCGGTCACTGACCGCCTTGTACAGGGCCATTTAACCGCGCGAGGGCGCTGGTGCACCGCAGTACTTCCCTGAC